>Ga0065711_1050906_pt1 | contig 10598 bp, 5 predicted proteins | sample Hoacrofraction12_FD_59098 | JGI IMG/M metagenome (GOLD analysis project Ga0065711, IMG submission 59098) | Hoatzin crop microbial communities from Cojedes, Venezuela - Epithelial fraction 12 v2 (version 2) | ecosystem: Host-associated > Birds > Digestive system > Esophagus > Crop | place...
AAGAGAGAGCGCAAGCCAGCAAAGAGAACAAAAGCATTCCACATGCATTTAAAAAATCTCACCGATTTCTTTATCTGATCTCATTTACTGATTTATGAACTAGTATTATTCTCCTATGACCTAATTTCTGACAGTTTATAAACATCTCATATAGATGAATATGATTATGTTTGATTTCTGGTTAGATTATAAGGTATTCCCACATGACAAGATACAGTCAATTATTTCCCCCTTATGCTACTGTTATGAAATATTAGTGGATTTTAATATACTTCTAGCAGAATAAGAATCACTCCCCAGCCCATTTTCCAGTGACTTGCACATCGCTGATCCTCAAACAACATATAGGAGATGCTTCAGAGTACGATTTGATATGTACCCATCTGATTTATAATTTTCCTTTTTTTGGTGATGTTTTTCAAGTCTAAATGTGGTTTGACCCTCTCTCCATCATCTTTTAAATCCTTCTTGAAAAAAATCCTCATTTGTAAGTGAGGAGCACATAACTACATATAACATCGTAGATTTGTTAGCAAGAATTCATTTTGCATTTTTATGAGGTTCCAAGAATATTATGTTAGAAGGTGAAATTATAGAGCTGTCATTTATGTCTGTTGGATCCTGTACTGATGTTAGTATGATGCTATGAAGTTTCAGGAATTCTTTGCAGGGTTTCCATAGAGCTGTGCAGATGCTTTGTTCTGCCTATGGTGCAAATACCTGCTAATTTGCTTCACTTTCTAACTGAAAGCACTGAATTAAATTTTTAAAAAAGTAAAACTTGTTAGACGCGTGATGCACAGGCAAAAAGATGGAGCTTTAACAGAAATCAGAGAGAGGTTTCCAGATCACTTGATAACAGTGGTGTACTAAACTTATAGCTGAAAATGGCTATTTTAATCTACCATCAACATGCACACATAAACACTTCTACCAACACCTAGAAAAAATAAGTTGCCAGTTGACTTGATCATCCATTAACTGTTGTTTCTCTTACAGTATAGCCCTCATGCAAACACAGGCTGTGTATATACAGATAAATAAATTACACCTCACAGAGATTCCACAGAAATCTTCAATAACCTTGACACACAGAGGAGGGTCCAGTTATTTAAAATTCTTGGTGCGAAAAGTGAAATCTATACAAAAAGTTCCATGGAGTGCTTTTAGGAGTACCAATGTGGCACTTTGAGCACTGTTCTAATGCAAGAGCATCAAAAAATACACACAGTCCCTCCATTTGAAAGCCGCGATAGTGAATAGCTCTCTACAGTTCCCTGTTCCATAGAATAACCAAAGGCAGAAATCTTCACCATATGCTTGATGTTTCACCAAACATCCAGCTTGGCTCATTTTATATACTTGTACTTTTCTCAAAATGTGTAAATACCTTAATTTTGTTCCTTTCACTATGTATTTCCCACTATTACTATAATAATCCAAAGAAACTTTACTGATAAACTTTGCAAGAATCTAGACAAATAAAATCCAACTATTTTTTTCCCCAGCCTTCTTCATCAGTATAGATTTAATCTTTTAACGAGTGACTCTGATAAGGACAATTTTTAGCTAGTCATTGAAAAAAACATAACATCTATTGAACTTCGCTTTTTTCCATATTTTGTTGAATCATCAGTATGGAAGAATAAGGGGATTACTGCCATATGAATATTGCATTACTTTCTTAAATTACACATTACCTGAACAGTTGCATCCATACTTTATTAAGGTTTGATGAATTGAGAGTGACAGGATCAGTATGTTAGGAGAAATTAATACATGAAGGGGCAATTTCAAACAAAATTTTGTGTCTGGATTCACTGTAATCTTAAGCATGGTGTTTTTCTCAACATCTGTCCAACTGCACATTTTTCTGAAGAACTATGACTAACCAGAAAAGAAGCTTGGTTTCACAGATCAAAGTCTGGGCTCCTGCGAGTCAAGCGATGAAATGCTTTGCTTTTGGTTGGCACAACCTGTTTTGACGGGGACTTTCCAACTCAGTTGTCACCTCCTGTATTTGCTATAACAGCAGTTCCAATGGGACACAGTCCTTCCAAGCTGAGATTTATTTCACTTGATTCTAATTAACATGATCAGTATCTAGCCATACACATCTGTTAACATGAGACAAAAAAATTCTTCTGTCGTCATCTGCAGAAAATACCATGACGCGGTCTAAAGATATCATGCTGTCAAAGAGTTAAAATGTCAGAGGAAGGTGCTGAATCAGACTATCAGATTAAAAGAATGACATGAGTTAGGAAAAGGAGATTAATGAACATAGCTGAGTTACTGAATTCTGCTTAGATTATCAGATAGAACCCAGCATTTTAGTTTGAATAACACAATACAAATAGATAATGGACAAGTTCACTCAAATTGATCGCAGCACTAGCCTGAAGAGCAAAACATACACTTACACCCATAAATCATGAGCAAGATGCAATATCGACCAAATTACCAGCTATCAAAATACAGCTTCCACTTCCAATGAAATAAACAAATTAAGTGTGTGGTGGGTTTTTATTGTCAAACTTGGAGGAGGAGCCTACAAAGAAATGTGTTATAATATTACTTGTGATATGGTATGAGCTTTTCCAAAAGCACTGGAGGAAAGAATCAGGTAGGCTTTTATACCAATTTCACTGATCTTAGGAGAAAAATAAGAAGGCAGCAGTATCATAGTTTTATTACTAATTATTTTAAGTCTCAAGAGGTGCAGGACAAGAATTAGAAGCAGTCTATCATAATCACTTTGTAACTTTAAATATGAATGGAGCAATTTTATATATGGAAGCAATACGTGAATCTTATAAAAAGAAAACTAAAACTGGAGGAACAGAGGAACCAAGAGAGGAAATTCACAAGGTTTTTACTTAAAATGAGTCAGTGTTTTGCTCAGTGAAAGTTTATTTTGTTTTTGCAGATCTCTACCTAAAGCAAAGGGAGAGATTTCACACTACTGAGTTCAATCTCACCTGACCAGATGAAATGGAAATTTTGCTTAAAAAAAATCTTTGCTCTGCCATTTAATTATTCTGTGACCCTGGTCAAGTAACTTTACCTCATCGTGTTTCTATTTCCTTGCCAACTTCTATTCAGCTATAAAGCAAACATGTCAGGGTAAGGATTCTTCTTACCACGAGCTTGCACTGTGCATAGTCCAGCAGGAATTCTGATTTCAATTGTGACCAAAATGTGTATGACAACCCAAGTAAAGCGTAGCAGGAGTTCACAGAATTATGTAGCCACACCAATGTGAAGGAGCAGTAAGAGAAAAAAAAATAATAAATTAATCTGATGCAATGACAAAATTTGGATAGTGTTGTCAGTAGTGCTGACTAAATGCACTTTGCTGAAAACTTTATATATTATTTGATTTTTCCTATAAGCAGACATGCCAGTTCTTAATGAAGGCCTCCTTCCAAGATGACACAGGATAACTTGACTTTTTTTAATTCTAGGGACATTAGCCTCACTAGTATCTGTCCCAGATGGAGGTCTGATTGCAGATGTCTGCTTGTATGCAGAGATCATTGATCTCTGAAATCTGAGCTCCATATTAAAGATTTTAAGGTGGAATTTTTTCTTTTTGAGAAAACAGAAAAAAACCCACCAAACTAATTTATTATGGCCTTAATCCTCATTAGAATTTATTTCCATTGACTTCCCCCTTTCATTGTGAAAAGCTTCAGTGTCATTCTACAGAGGGTCCAGGCAAACGAGTGCAATATTTTACCTTTAGGAAAGTTTTATTTAAAATTTCAATTTTCATAAGAAAATTAGAATTTATTTTCATTGACTTCCCCCTTTCATTGTGAAAAGCTGCAGTGTCATTCTACAGAGGGTCCAGGCAAATGAGTGCAATTTTTTACCTTTAGGAAAGTTTTACTTAAAATTTCAATTTTCATAAGTGTAGATTTCCAGCAAGATCACAATTACAGTATTCTGTCTCAGACCTCTTACGGTGTAGAAAGTCTAAAAGGTCTGCTGTTCCAACCAGCAACATTTCCAATCCATCATCCCTGATTTTACTCATCCTGTCTTCAAATCTGGCAGAGATCAGGCTGCTGTGCAGGGGCTGCCATGAGATCATGCAAAATGCACCAGTGAAGCTTAATGTGTGCAATGACAGAGGTACAGGAAATAACTGATTTCTCATTTTCTGCCTCTTCCTCTCTTTCCTGTCAAAATTCTAATTACATGAAAAAATTGCATTTTACTGACATTGTGTCAAGTAGTCATAACTGTTACCCAATGTAAGTGTTTGACTCTGGCTCCCGAATAATATCGTTAATGAGATAACACAGAGCAGAGGGAGTGGAGGCTGCCAAGCCTGTGCAGCAAGATACAGCAAAATTTCTAATGCAAATTATTTCTTCCTGGACACAACAGCATTTGATGTGAAGATTTCTTAGCAGCTTCATTTTCAGTCATTATCATCCAACACGCACAACATCATGGTTATATCATCAGCATTTTGCACAAATGTGCTTTGTGCCAATGAAAGCCTCTTTAAAATGCTATTACAAGAACTAATCCTATTTGCACCTATGACTGTAAAACTCTGCCTCATGACAGAAATACAAAGGGAGACTCAAACAGAGAAAATAGCGAGGACTAGGGAGGCCAGCACTGAACCAGATGGGATCTCTGAAAGTATTTTCACACTGTGGAAAAAAATAAAGAAGTTTTAAAAATAACAGAAAGTCATAGTAAAAATTTGACCCATTGTGACAGGCCACTTCATATGTTCTTTTAACACTGACCTGCTCCAGGCTCCACATTTGCAACCATGAATATTCAACCCATGTCATTCACCTGTCTCAAACAGCAGTACTTATATTGTTTGACTTCAGAAGTTGTTTTACCATATTGCACTGACATACCCAACATGCACCTTTCTGCCTCAAAAAATGTGTGACTTGTCCTTATAATGTCTTTGGATTTAACTGTAGCACCATCCTCTGTTCTTTCGCTGAGGGAAAGAACTAAAGTAGATCATCTTGGACAAAACTAAGCTCGCATCAGACCTCAATTTCTAAAACAAACAAAAAAACCCAGAATTGTATTGCCTCCCATTCTACTTTAATCATATCCACACCAAATGCCTTCAAGTTAACTACTTTAAGAAAACAGGATTTGTAGTAATTGCACCCTCAGCTGGGCTCTTTGTAGTTCTATCTCTAATGGCATTTGGAGGTCCCTTGACTCCTAGAATTCCATACCGGCATCGGGGACAGGATAAAGGGATACAAAACAGAACAGAATCAGTAACTTGCCATCTTTTTCAGTTGCTTTATATTTGCAGGGTCAAAAGAACAAATTACAAGTTGCATAGTATTTGCATTCCTTAATGAACTGCTGGAGGCAATTGGGACATTGTAATGATGAAGACACCTAAACAGAACATAATTAAAAAACTTCTTTGTCTGTATTTTTTAATACTGCAGTTAACCCCAGAGACACAGAAAACAGAAAATGATTCTGCAATGACCTTTGCATCCTCAAAGATGCATACTCTTTGTTGGGCAATCTACTTAAGTATCTATGTTTTCTCTTCTGATTTAAAATTAATTTGTTTTCTTTCCAGGTAAGTTAATAGATTAATAACAGGCCTTATGATGTTCTTTACCCTCTTCTTCATCTTGCTATCTGCTCCATTTCAACATTCAGTAACCACAGGGATTTTGCAACCACCCTCCCCAGGGATTCTTCTATCAAACTTTTCATTACATAGGCAGGAGCTGCACCCCTGCAGTTAGGGTAAAATTCAGCATTAAAAGCAGAAATTACATTTCTTTCTTACACATGAATAATAAACCAAATAATTACATGGTTAATATCTCAGTACTTTCTCTGCTACTATGAGTGAAATCTCCCAGAGCTTATAGAGCCAATGTTATTTTTGAGTTAAAATGAATTACAGTTGGGTCCTTTAACCGGAAAAAGGTTTTTAACAAAAAACCCTCACCCCAACCAATCACCACCTCCCACTCAAAAAAAAACCACCAAAATTAGGATTTGTTTTTGAATCACCTAAACAAAACAAATTCTGCTCCACCCCTCAATTCAAACTCTTCCAGTCTTGTGCTTATTTCTCTTTTGAATGGTGTTCTCTGAAAGTAACAGTGACTTCCCCACAAGAGTCTTCACAATGTTTTTTTTTCCTTCGGTATTGCCAAATTATAATGTTCTGTTCCAGAACTTCCATGAGGAACTGCTCTGGGCAAAATACTTCTCTCTCATTGCTCTCCCTGGAAATGAAACAAGATGCTGCCTACAAGTGGCCACTTAGAGAAAGACTTCCAGCTCCTAAAGTTCTCAGAGAAGCTGTCTCTCCCCCTCCTCAGAAAACAGGAGACCACCAGCCAAGGGCAACGGGAGAAAAATTGAAGGTGATGGCCTTTCTAAAGGAGGACAATTCCTCATAAGTTTTTCAGGCAGGCAAGATTTTTATATTTTGACCTTTCCTGACCCCTCTGTTTGGGACTGACGTGACTGCTGAGCACGGGAAGCAGTCCTGATTTGCCTATCAGGAACTTGACAACAGAAGGAATTAAAATACAGAATTGTGTAGGACATAACTGGTGAAAAAGGGGATGTCATATTGGAAATATTCTGTAAGGCACTAAGAAAATGAATCAATATTTTACACATAGATACAATTTTTGTTTTGAAGTAAGAATGTAATACACAAAATATGAAACTATTTTCCTTTGAAGTTATTAACAATAATTCTGTATCAGCTTTTATTTTTAGCAAAGATGACCTCAGAGAACCTTATTTTTTTTCTGCAGCTCTATAGTGTAAGGCAAGACAATTGAACCCTTTTAGTAGTAACGCTGGGCACTCAGAGAGGAACTCTCAAGTACTATTATCGCTGATACCATCAAACACTATAATTTGTGCTGTGTATAGCAGTTTTGAAATGTGTCATGAAGATGGAGTGATTCATACTTTTTATTTTTCTTGACAATAGATGTTAATATTTTCTGGTATTTAGAGTGTCAGCTTTTTGACAACTTACATTGCATTTTGGGTTTAGAGGGTTTTTTGTGTTATCTGAAAACTAAATTATATGACTTTGTACAAAATAAAGCCTATCACTTGACTACCACTTCTAGCCCCTCTTCTTGTGGATACTTTCACAAAGTAAATACTCTTGTGAGGAGGCAATGAAATCTTGGGGGATGCAGTGGGGGAGAGGGGATGAAGGAGACAAATAGGGAAAAATTAGGATCATGGAAACGTGGATCTCAGTGTGAACAATGAATTTTGAAGACAGTTTTCTGAGGGAAAAAAAGGTACTAATTTGTGATCATTAGAAATACTTCATATCTTGTTTTCAGAGATTTTCGCATCTATAAAAATCCTGCTACGCAAGTACTAGATACAAGCTAAGTCATAAAATAAAACAAAGTCTTTCTCTGGCATCCTACTTCAGAATATTAAAAAGTAATGCTGAAATTGCCAGAGCAATACCTGAAAATTGGGTAGAAGCTTCCATGGAAAAGATGGGATAGAATTTCTGTGGACACACGATTTCCCTAAATTTGCATATTAACTTCAGAGTGCCCTTGAAGGTCTCACATAAAGCTTCCAGATAACACTGACTGTACTTTTAAAAAAAAAAAAATCACAATATTCAAATCTCAGTTCTTTTCTTCTAAAAGTTGTATTTTACCCTTCTTGCTTGGAAGCAGCAGTATGAAATAACTTCAGCGTTAGGCTCTGAAGCATATAGCTTTTTTGAAGCATTGTTGAAGAGCAACAGAATACAAAAGTTGACACAAAGGAAGAAGTATTGAAATGTGACATTTCTAATAATGAGGAAGTAGCATGGCTTGTTACTAAGCGGAAGGCACATAGAAGAACGACAGACTTATTTCGGAACTGCAGACCAGTCTCATACACCCTGAAGGAATTCAGCTTCAAAGCTGCCTGTGACATGCTTATGTGCATGTTGGACAACTGAAGAAAGGGACAACAAGAGAGGCAGAACCGCCGTGTTTGGTACTGGTGTCAAGATCATTTTATGGTTCACTCCAGAAAGTATCTAGGAGCAAATCACCCCTTTCGGGCTCTCAAAAAAACTGTTACTGCGATGAAGGAAGATTATTCCCCCACTCCCAAAGGAAAATTATCCTCTGCAGATTCTTTTTACTCTCTCCCTCTCTCTCCTTTCTACCACATCATATAGCAACAGCAGTTAATGACAGCATAATGGCTCCACCTATCAAAAGCAGGAATACTGGACATTTATCAGTAAGTTAAAAATGTGACCATATTTACAGTAATAGACTTTCACAAAGTAATACACAACAAGGTAAAAAAAAAGGATCCAACTTTCTCAGGAAGGAAGGGAGATGTAGTAGGAGAAAAGAATGGTTAAATTATCACCTGGTAATTCCTCTGATATCTCCTAACAACTGCAGCTGAAAAACTAAAGCTAAAGAGATGAGATGTAAGTAACAGCACTGCGTGGAAGACCAACTGGCAGATAATGACCAAACAAGGTCAGAATCATTGGATAAGGCTACAGGAAAGGCCTATAATATATGAAGGCTGATAGTTTTTATACTGTAGAGGACTTTGTCTCTGAAGCCTACATATCCCAGAAAGACAAAAGTGGGTTGAGTGTTGTAGAAGTTTTCCGGTTGCAGTCGTCTGCACAAGTCAGGTACATGGAAAAAAAAATGCAAGATTAGTAAGATCTGGGGCATCAGTGACCATCACATAGCTCCAGGAATGAAAAGGAATTACTACCCAGAGCAGAGAAAGCCTCTGCAGATGTGGAAAACACCTGGAAATTTATGTACTTAAAGTGTGTCCTTGTGTCTAGAAGATATGAGGGTGCCTATAAAAAACACAACAATTTGAAAATAGTCTCCTTTCTTACAAGAGTGAGCTCTGTAGTACGCAAAGATTTTATTATCCGTGTCCACTAACAAGGACTCTGGAGAATAAGATGCTACAGTGCAAAGACTATTGTGGTACATAAACATTCATGTGACATTTAAGTCAACAAAATTAATTCTGTAATTTGCATAACTTGCCAAAAGGAGTTGGTCTGTCCAGCATTAAGCTTATGCAGGTTCCGATGTTACAACGTGTTTGTAATCCAGCAGTGACGAAGATGATGCTGTGATTAAATCCTGTAACAGTCTTCATGTGATAGCAGAGTTCTACCTGGTGGAAATCTTGTGAACGTACTTAGTTGAAATCCAGGTAATTTAACCTTTTTGAGAGCAGGACTGCCATTGCTGTAGGCCTCAGCTGTCACCTCACAAGCAGCACATCCCAGGCAGGGAAGGCACAGCCTGATTCAGGTGAGAGGGTTTTGTACTGTACCCCATGCTTGTATGTTACACTGTCTTACAATCTCATTTGCCTATCATTAAATCAAACAAAAGAAACAAAAATAGTCCCAGAAGCAAAAACTCCTACTCTTTACCTGCTGGCAGCGGTTGGTGCCCTAGCTTCTAGTCTACCAAGAGGTTCGCTGCTGCTGCTATGTTTCTGGCCACTGGCAATTACAGTGGCCCAGCATCAAATAAGGGATTACATCATATTCGTACAACATATATACTGACATGATAACTGTGGCCCCGTCCTGACACTTAGGGTTAAACCCTTCAAACTGAAAAGGACCTAGAATCCACGTCTTTCTCTGTAAACATTTTAACCATTAAAGAAGAAAATCCACGGTAACATCACCCCTGTGAACTTATAGCTCATCAGAGGTCACTGAAGCTAAAAGCTGCTGCAGTTTTTTTTTCTGTCTCCTGCCTACATAGAGGCACCCTTCTGCCTCAACAGGCATTTTGGAGATCCTGTAGACCCAAGGTTATCTATAATGTTCATCATACACATTCTTCAGTGCCAGCAACATGAGATGTAGTTGCTTTAGGCTCCATTTTAATAATTTTCTCCAAGTGCTACTTCTGCAGCAAAAGTCTAATCTCACTTTTCTACAATAACTACTACCATTTGTGGTATTATAGTACCCATATCTGACTCATCCTGCATAAAAAAAAAGGGAAAAACTCCCTCATTCAACAATTCCTGTATTAGACTCAGCTGTTTGCTCTTGAGGCAGCTCTTCTTTTAGAAAGATATGCAGTTTTGATCAAAGACTTCCACTAATGGAAAATCTATCGTATTCCCTGAATGATTCATTCCAATAATAAAATACTTTGGTTTCTTAAAATGGGCATCATCTTTCCTGATCAAATTCTCTGACTTTCAGCCTCTGCCTCAGTATCTTGTTATGTTTTGTCTTTGTGATAAATGAATCCCCAATACCAAGCATCTACTCTGTGTGGAGCAGATATGTCACCCCTTATGCTTTTGTTTGTCAAAGAAAAGCCAACAGAAGAAAACAGAACTGAAAAGAAAGACCCATATGAATTTGTTTAAGGCTGGCTTAATGTTTTTAACAAAAAAATCAGTTTAAGGTCTCATCTTAAATACAAAATAGAATTTTTCTACCTCCAAATCAAAAGTCAAGCACAGAGGTTCACATCTGAAGGCAGACCAAAGGGAGATGCATTCTACACCCCACATCACCCCCCCCCCAAAAAAAAAAAAAA
>Ga0065711_1050908_pt1 | contig 10598 bp, 7 predicted proteins | sample Hoacrofraction12_FD_59098 | JGI IMG/M metagenome (GOLD analysis project Ga0065711, IMG submission 59098) | Hoatzin crop microbial communities from Cojedes, Venezuela - Epithelial fraction 12 v2 (version 2) | ecosystem: Host-associated > Birds > Digestive system > Esophagus > Crop | place...
AAAAAAAAAAAAAAAAAAAAAAAAAAAGAAGAGTTTTAATATCACAAAGGTGTAAGCTGACATTAGAATTTGTTTGGGTAGAGCAGAAAATTAGATATGCATCTTAGGATCACCATTATGAAGTATACCAAACTCCTCTTCACTATTGTTCAAAGTTTGAACGAAGACAAACCAAAAGCTTCACCAGTAGAATTTAGTAAATTATTCAGTCTTGCAGCCAGTGGCTTTATTAAAATCAACCAATGCAGACAACAACAAAAACTGCATTAAGAGCCTAGCCAAAAACTGTAGTTTGATCCTTTTAAATCACAGACTCAGGTCATATATGTAATTACACAGAAGTGAATTGCACAGGCAATATCAAAGGCCTGTGGTGACAGATAGGAACTTGGCTCATGGTCTTTATATCATACTGAATTTCACTAGTTCAAGGCTCTGTATTCTGCTAATTGCTCTTTCATTCTAAGAAAATTTAGAAAGAATGGTTTCTAAAAAAGTAATTGAAATAAATGAGATTGAAAGCACAACCCAAGAGAATTTTGCCCCCTTTATTTTTCCTTTTCTTTGAAAACTCTTCTTCATATTTCCATGCATGCAACATGAGAGATTTGAGCCCGGCTACTGTGTTGGAGAGGAGGGAGATGTGTTTGTAACTGAGGAGATTCCCCAGTTGGAGCCATTTAAGTTGTAATCCAGTTTACAGGAAAAGCCATCCAAACATTGCTCAAGCATTCTTCTCTTAGTGAGTGTTTAGACCAAATGCATGCATTCATAGAGTACGTTCCCCCAACATCGACTGCAGAAGGAAGTAGCACCGTTGGGTGCCACTATTGGAAGACACTTTGTGCACTGCATATATCCTTGGAAAGGTCAGGTCGTGGCTGCTAGGGCAGCACTCAGCTCATGCAAACCAGCATTGGACAGACCTAGTCTCCCCACATGTACTGCGTTGGCCCCAGGCCACGTGGCCGTACAACACCACAGTGGGAGACTCTGGACCTTCGCTTGGGTACACCAGCTTGGGTGCAAAAGGACCTGAAGCCCAGTGGTAAAGATGAACATGATGGGAGCTGGATGGGACCTCGGGGAGTTCGAGGCTGAGGACCAGGCTGCCAGCAAGAATCCCAGCCTCAGCAGACCAGGCCCCTGTGAACATCTGCAAACAGTGCTCCTTCCTCAGGCATGACCTGGGCTGGTCTGGCTTCCCAGTCTGCTGTGAATCAATAGGTCTAACTGGGGCCAGAGCAGAGCATGAGGAAACAGCTGACAGTGCAAGTTTCTTTCCTTTTACCAAGCCTGCTCCTGTCATTCACAGCCCTGCCATAGTACTTTTACAGAGAATTAAGGTGTCAGCTAAACTTCATCCTTCAAACACTCATCTCAAATGTACAATCAAGCATATGGTGTTTTGCTTGTGGCTGAAGAGGGCAATGACTTACATCTGCTGTTAGCTTGCTTGTGCATCTGGTCTCAAAAAAATGATGTAAAATTGCCTGGCAGTTAGGAAAAAAAAAAGTGTTAGAGGGAGAGGAGCGTCATTAGTACACATGAGGGAAGCAATTTAGCAGATTTTGGAGAGTTTAGGTATTTTTAACAAAATCACCCTTGATCTCTCTCAACTTTATCTCCCCAACATAGCTGACTTTGTCCCCAAAAGGGGGCTTGTAGAAGCAGAGAATAGCTTAGTCAAACTTTTCTAGCTTCCAGGGAAGTACAGCAAATTACATTTATAAGCCTCATCTAAAGTTTAAGGACAAGTTCTTAATCAGACCTTAGGCCAATGTAAAGTAAATGTTGACTTTAGCATTCAGTATAAGATAGAATTAGCCAGAAAATCCCCTTCACTTCCCCCACCTGCCTTTCCTTTTTTTCTCCAGCACCATACAAGATACTGACCAACAAGATACCAGACAACAGAAATTGTCTGTCTGAGTGAAAACACAGATTTTGTTTTGTTACTAATACTGTGCTTTTATTTCCAAGGCAGACCTGGGCTATATGCAGCACAGCTGAGACACTGAACAGGTGTGTTATAGACAGGGACGCAGGCAAGCTACAAAACCATAGAGTTCTGGTAGGTTTGGCATGGAAGACTATCTTCACTAAAGCCAGTGATAACTGTGACAACATTAGTGATTTTTACCCTTTGGGGCCAGGCTTTACTGCTTAGGATTCATAGATTTTGACTGAATACAAAGGAGACAACCATATTGAATAGATGTAAGACCCTTTAGCTTAACCGCTGTTTGTTTTAAATCTATATATAAACCAACAGCCTCAGCCAAAACACATTTTAGTCTTCTATTTCCAGAGTCTTTATTTTGACTAGCCCAAAGAGGCTGTACCAATAACAGAAAGTTGCTGTGTTTCAAGCAAAAAGGAAAAGGGAAAGGTCTCACTGAATTTATAACAAAAAAAATTCTTAGCTCAAACTGATGTCCTGTCTCTTCTGCATTACCATGTTCAGCCCGTCTTTTCTCATACCCAGTCTTCGTACAAGTCACAGATGTAATCCTCTGGAATCTCATTTCTATCAATTCTGAACTCATCTCCTGACAATTTTTAGCATGTTCCACTTCACAGGTGTCTCACACAGTGAATCCCCCTCAGTCTTATCAGTACCAGGCAGGGCCATGAAAATTCCATGTTTATGGCAACTTACAGTGCTGTATTTGGATGCCATCATGAGATACTCCAGTTTGAGGAGGTGCTGAGCATCTGGCAGCTCCAAATTGCTGGTGCCAGGTTTTAAGGTTTTCAGGTGATGATGTCACATCAGCAGAGACTTGACAAGATCAGAGTCCGTATTTTAACAGCCTGTACTTTTCCAACCGTTTACTGGCAATGTGCATTAAAACTAAAATGTTTCTGTTTAAAAACTTCAGTCACCTTCATTTTAAACACTAGTCAAACAGCTGCCTAACCTGCAGGCCACTTGTCCAAACTGTGGTCCTGCAATGAATTACCATTGTCTAGGTGGATCTTTACACGCACATGGACCCTCACTGAAATAAATCTGTCCATTCAGAATTTACCAGGGCATCCAAGCCTTGTCATTTATCAACAATTCAAGAGAAATATTATTAGCAGTGCCTTGTTTTGCAAGCAAAGCAGAAATCCTACCAGTGCCACAAACTCTGCCAAATGGATCACTAATTACACTAAAAATTTAGGTGGAACTGCGCAGTACTGTCAAATAAATGCCTACTTTCATTTTTCACTGCATGTTGAGGGATCCCTCCTATGCTATCTAGCATTCAGGCAGGACCCCGCAACACAGCAGTGTTGCCGCTGCTCTCTGATTTTGCTAGGCTGAGCTTTGGCAGGCAAGAACTAGAAATGAGAAAAGTCATCCCTTTCTGAGTCTGTTTTATGACAGATGGTTACAATCAACTTTTACCGGTAAGCACAAATGAAGAGTGATGTTTAAATTCCTGGAATGTTCTAGATAACATCTCATGTAAACAGAAGTAAATTACATAGAAGAAATGTCTTTAAATGTATTTAAAGAGACCTCCTCTATTTCAGCACTCCTTTCTGAAACTAAGAGCATGACTTCTTGAATATCTACAGCTCAAGGGGCCCCAAATTTGCATCCTGCTGAATTAACCAAACCATTTCTTGCTAAGAGCACTGCCAAATACTGGAGATGACAGGATATGGAGCATGTATATCACCCTCTATAAACAAACTAACTGCCAGAGTAACTATTCATGCTGGGTTTGCACAATATATTTTGATCCTATAATGAGAACAATCCCTCTTCACTCCCTCTAGTAAATATATTCATAAGATTAGGAGACCTGTGTTACCATCCATATGACTAATTATCATGGTATTCTCAGCCTTGCTAAAACAAGATCCTTGAATACTGAAAAGCGTGTTTCTGAAAGGTGGAGGGGTGGGAGAAGAAGGACAGGAAACTTCCCTAAAAAACTAAACTGCTAATAACTGCAGGTGTCTACAGAGTTGACAACTGTTGCATCATTTACAGTTTAACAGAAAAAGAAATTGATAGGAAATTAAACTTAACACTACTCACTGCGAAGAAACAAATTTATTTTGTTAATTCTGCTTCCTAATCCTTTGCAGGTTACACTGCTGAGGCATTTAGCTGACTTTGGAAGAAATTTACCCCTTCCCCATGAGAAAAGTCATTCACATAATTTTTGCTATGAGCAGAGAGAGCTCAGCGATCAGGGGCCAGCCCAGAATACTTTTTGTAGGAATGCCAAAGTAGTAGTTTGTTTGTTAGCCTGCAATCTTATTTCCCACTTCTTTGTTCTCATTCTTCCACTCCCATTCGCTTTAGGGGGATGTGAAAAAATGAGAAAATATAGGAAGTTCAACTTTTTTTATTTCCTTTAAAGAATTCTTCAAAGATTCAAGTGTACAAGAGAGAGAGAAACTGGGGATGAAAGAGGTCCACTGCAGCAGAAACTCCTTTTCTCTTTGGTCAGAATATCAGGTTTTGGCTGCTGCAAATTGCTTTAAAGTATATCGGGAACTGGCAAAATCATTTTCTCACTAGAGTCAAGAAACTGAAAACACCGGCAAAATGGATGTTAAAAACAGCTTTGGGGAACTTTTAAGCTTTTTTTTTAATCTTTTGTTAACAGCTTTTTATCCTCATTTGTAATAATGGTTTGACTAACACTTTGAAATGTCTTCCTGTCAATGAAAGAATACATGTTGACAACACACACATGAGCCTTCTCCTGGGCCAGGAAATCTTTCACCAAAACAAGCACAGAGCAAAGCTACTACTCCTGATACTTCTTAGGAAAGAAAACAACCGAAGAGACTCTTGAAAACAAAGAGGTAGGTTGAGAAGAAGAGATCAGCTCTTTTCAAAAGCCAGGAAAGCTGAAAAATAGATTTAAAAGCTGATTTGAAAGCTCTTTTATGGGTTATATTTCAGTCCACCACACAATAATGTAATAACAGTAGTATCAAAGCTTTTGTTTCCTATGCAAAACAATTAAATGTTGACTACTCAGATTTCAGTGCATGAAGCCCTTTCAGTGGGTGGCTGCTCATGAACACACAAAAACTCACTTGACTGGAAAATGTTTGTTTTGGAGCAAGAAGAATGTAGGTTGATAAAGGGACATTCTGATAACGTGGCATGATAAAGTAAACATATTTATAGCCCTCCTTTCTATTCCTGAGCACTGGACGGATCTCTTCTCCCACAGAATAGGAAGGACAGTTCTGTTAATTCAACACAGATGCATAGTATCCTCTTGAAGAAAAAGAACTTTTTAATAGGATAACCAGTTTAAGTTTCCCAGGGACTAATCATACCAACCATATTCTGCCTTCAAAAAAATATTCAGCAATGTACCTTCGTAGTTTTGCCTCTTTTTTCAAATCACCAGTAGATTTTTTTTTCCGGCACTGAGGGAGTCACCAGATTCAGTTTCTTGTTTCTACAGAGACCTGGAAGTTAGAGCAAAATAAGCAGGAGGACAAACGTAAATGTAGGCAGAAAAGCACATACCTTTCACTTGCAGCAATGCTATTAATCCTTGCATTTTTCTGAATCAGTTTCCTGTGACTGGAACATTAGGTTCCTGTTGTACCAAAAAAGTCCTCCTATTTTTTCAGTCACATGGTTCAGGTGATGGCCATAGCTAGAGCTCTGCAGGACTGTGGACTATGCACATTGTACTGATTGCAATATCCATCTCTTGTGAGATGTCTTCTTAGAAATGAAGTCTAAACATGTTACATGACTTACCTTGCAAGAAGATCAAAGCATGAGAAGTCACATTATCTAGCCTGAGCTAATAAAATTACTCTGTGATGAGCACAGCCAGAGACAGATAGATTTACACAAAGTGCACTAAGACCTCCTCTCATCACAAACAGCTACTAGAGTATAAATACAGTATGTCTCAGACAATTCTGAAATCACAGATAACCATGAAATATCAGGCACATCTCCCTTAAATACTCTCTTAATATATTTTAATTGTTTTGGTGAAAACTAACAGTGTTTTCAGGGTGACCAAACGTGCAGGTTCTCAAAGCGTCCCGTGTATGACTTCCCTCCATAATTTTTACCATGCTGCTCATTCACCATTTTGTGCAGAGGTAAATGCAAAGGCATGCATTTGGTAGCAGTGACAAAGAAACAGTCTTAAGACCTCTGGTGTAACTCAGCATACAGAGGCTTAGGAGATTAAAAAAAATAATGTTCCTGTATTTCTTCTAACAGATGCTTAAGCCACCAAGATAGCCGGAAAACATACCAAGAAAAGGGTCCATTAATCATTTCCACTGCATTGCACTTTATTAATTAAAGTGTTGCCCTGGACAAGGATTTAAGTGCTGCAAAAAAATTCCATGTTCTGTAAGGCTTACCAGCATTTATTCTGAGCTTTGTGCACAGAATAAAGTTACAATAAGGCCCAACAGGTACTAAAGTAAGCCACATTCTGTGCTCTCAGCTAGACGTTAGGCAGGCAGCATTAGCTTGATCTTTAATCCTACATTAATGAAATACTGAAAGGAAGGACAAGCCAACACTGATTAAAATAACTACAATATTTGGCAGACTTACAGAATACAATTAGGGACACATGTATGTTAATATAGAATACATACCTGTGTAAACTGTTTATTATTAAAGGTAAGCCAGTGTAATCATATCAGTGCTTAGACATTCTCAGCAAGAAGATCCTTAGACTTCATCAGCTTACATGGACAATTGTGTCTTTCTTTTCTCAAACCTCTCTCACAGTTAAACAGGAGTCTGATATAATAGCTAGTGGGTCTTCTACTAAATCCACTGCTGCCTCACTTCTGAAACATTAGCATTTTCAGCATGGAGACATAAGGATTACTTTTTTAGTCTTAGGACTTTGCTTCCATGGAAAGAGCAGAGGCTCCTAGCAATGACAGGTCTGGGTCACAGAGTTTGGATCTGAGTCTGAGCTTGGAGAAATGCTGTGTTCCTGGTGAAATGCAAAGGTCCTGGGGTGCGCCCCCTAGCAGTTTCTGGGGCACAGCTTCAGAAAGGCGCTAAAGCAGAGAATGAACGGTCGGCTTTTCTCTCCTTGGGAGCTTCATATCCATTCCAGACGTAACAGCTGCTTTCCACGCCAATGGAGAAATCCATTCACATGCAAATATTCACTTTTTACTTCTGTGCATCACGTTTTTAGTACACTAAAGCTTAGAAAGGAGAGAAAAGAAATGCAACAGAAGCTTTTCACTCATCACTGGGATACGTATTGAAGACACTTCAAAATCTGTAATATCAGTATCAGAGAGGTACTTTTAAGTAGCTCATATATTCCTGCCCTGAGGAGACCACCAGTCAGGAGCAAGCACAAAGGCCATGTTCTGCCATCAAAAGCTGCTGAGCTACTTTGCTCATGTAGGGTCTCATTGTCTTCAGCGGGTCTCCTGTCCAAGTGTATTAAACATAGTACTACGTATAGTTTTTGTCAAACGGTTAGAGAAAGTTTTTGCTTGTACGGAAATGCAATTTTTCTTGAAACAAAATAGTTTGGATGTTCCCAGAGAGCTTTAGTAGTCCAGTTCGTTCTGACCCAGAAATACCTTCTACTAAAATAAGCAATAACAAATACTATCCATTCTAATACTAAAATTAATGACAGTTAAAGGAACTTGACACAGGTTTCTCATTAATAACAAAAAATCCTGAGCAATTACCCTACTACATTCTACATTTAATGATTCTGAAAGTCATTAAATAAATCCTATGAACTGACACATTTCATTCCTCTTTTTCCCAAACTTAGAGTAAACGAAACATTAAGAACACCACAGAGCAAACTCAACCTAGTAGTAGTAAATTGTCTTAAAGGGTTGTCTTTTCATCCCAGTTCAGATGAATCTGTATACATACTCAAGGGATTTCAAGCATGGACTGTGCAAGGGCACACCACCTTCACATCAACGCTCACAGCTTAACTGGTGCAGTGGTAAAGCAATTTGTTCTGTTTCAGTAACAAAATTCGTGGCGTTGTGCTGATAAGGGGGCCTAGGATGTGATTTATTCCTAGAGCAGCTGAAGATGAAATTCCAGCTGTGTTACATCCTCTTCATTAAGCCAGCTGTAAGTTACAGCCAGATCCCTGAGAAAGGCAGGGAGATACTGAAAAGATGAAAACGGAAAGAATCTTCAGAGACACAGCACCTCACAGGCTCCGGGGCACTTGGCAGTCAGCTTGGCTTGGCTAATGGTCTTCTGTGTGACAAGGAACATATGGCTTTCACAGCTAAAACATTTCTGGAAAGAGCATATCAGAGAAGGGAACATTAAACCTCATGCAGTTTCATTTGGTGAAGGACAACGACATGCAAAGGCAGTATCTTACCTGGCAAGAGCAAAAACAGCCCCAAAAGTTCTTACTGGATCTGGAAACTGAAAATTACAGCTAGTGGAAAAAAATGTTGTTGTAGTGGGCCATATGCTTCTTTCTGTGGATAAATTCTTACATAGTCACACAGTTGACAAAAAGACAAAAAAAATGCCACCCTCTAAGAATACCCTTTGGTGGGTTTCCCCAACTCTCCAACCTGTTGAATCTGTGAAAAAAATGACTTCAGGGCATACAATGGTTGTATTTGCTTGAATTTGCAATTGTCCATTGTTTGTAAACAGCCTGCAAACAAACTCAGGTAGGAATCAGTTTCCATCTCCTATCTGATGTTAAAGAGAGAAGCAGTGTAGGCAATAAGAGAGTTTTAGTTCAAATGGAAGCGTCAACCCTAAGAAAACACACCACTGTGATATAACTCCATAACCAGTGTTTGAGCATACTGACAGTTGCCCTCTTCAGTATTTTTTCTCAAAGAAACAGATCAACCAGAGCTTCTAGAATAAGAAGCATTGCTAAAACAATGCACTTGACCCAAACTCATAACCAGAAATGGCTAAGGTACAGTGGATAGAGCCCATCACCCTAACAAATCTGTAGTCCAACTTAGGTAATATTTATTGAAAATTTCAAACTCAGTGGCTACATTATGTTGAAGTTTTCAACAAAAGGTAACAACGTCCTCTTTTGGGCTTTCCCTTCAGTAAGTATTGGTAGCAGATATGTCTATCGTATACACATACCCCTTCACACAAACACAAAATTCAGTTTGATCCATAATGTCTTACACAGTGAAATAATGATTTACATACCAAAGCAGATCCTAATAAAACTGGTTTGTTCTGGACATGCATCTGAGAAGCAAGGTCAGCCCCTATCACCTTCAGAAAGAACCAGGGATCAGCAAGGAAAGCTGGCAGGTGAGGGGTTTGTAGCAGGCCCAGGTAGTTTGTTACCCTGTGGAACTCCTCACTGCAGGGCGATATGGACCGTAACATTTTATGTAACTTGAAGGGGAGCCTGTGCAGGTTAACTGAGAAGAAATCCACAGAGCTAGAAAGTACAATGAAATCACATCTGGCTCAGTGGAGGCTGGGATGGAGATCCTGCACAGATGCAACACAGATTCATTATATTTTTGCAGTCTTTTGAAAACAATGGGTTTAAGATGAAAAAGAGAAGAAAAAGTAGCTGTCCATAAAGCCATTAATAACAGGGGTTTCATTCCTTTTTTCATTAGTTGAATGTTGTCTACCTAGGTTTTAGTAAAGCCTTTGATACTGTCTCCTACAGCAACCTGATGGAGTAACTGGCTGCTCATGGTTTGGATGGGTGTACGCTTTGCTGCATAAAAAACTGTCTGGATGGCCAGGCCCAAAGAGTTGTGGTGAATGGAATTGAAACCAGTTGGCAGCCTGTCATAAGTGGTGTTCTGTAGGGCTCGGTTTTGGGGCCAGTCTTGTTTAACATCTTTATCAATGATCTGGATGAGGGGATTGAGTGCTCCCTCAGTAAATCTGCAGATGGCACCAAGCTGTGCACGAGTGTTCTCTGCTCCAGGGTAGGAAGGCTCTGCAGAGGGATCTGGACAAACTGGATCGATGGGCCAAGGCCAACTGTATGAGGTTTAACAAAGCCAAGTGCCGGGTCATGCACTTGGGTCACAACCACCCCGTGCAACGCTGCAGGCTTGGGGAGGAGTGGCTGGAAAGCTGCCCCACGGAAAAGGATCTTGGGGTGCTGGTCAACAGCCGGCTGAACATGATCCAGCAGTGTGCCCAGGTGGCCAAGAAGGCCAACGGTATCCTGGCTTGTATCAGGAATAGTGTGGCCAGCAGGAGGAGGGAGGTGATCGTGCCCCTGTATTCGGCACTGGTGAGGCCATAACTCGAGTACTGTGTTCAGTTTTGGGCCGCTCACTACAAGAAGGACATTGAGGAGCTGGAGAACGTCCAGAGAAGGGCAACAAAGGTGATGAAGGGTCTGGAAAACAAGTCTTATGAGGAACGGCTGAAGGAACTGGGGCTGTTTAGTCTGGAGAAGAGGAGGCTGAGGGGAGATCTTATTGCTCTCTACAACTACCTGAAAGGAGGTTGTAGTGAGGTGGGTGCTGGTCTCTTCTCCCAAGTAACCAGTGATAGGATGAGAGGCAATGGCCTCAAGTTGCATCAGGGGAGGTTTAGATTGGATATTAGGAAAAATTTCTTTACTGAAAGAGTGGTCAGACATTGGAACAGGCTG
>Ga0065711_1010123_pt1 | contig 10597 bp, 13 predicted proteins | sample Hoacrofraction12_FD_59098 | JGI IMG/M metagenome (GOLD analysis project Ga0065711, IMG submission 59098) | Hoatzin crop microbial communities from Cojedes, Venezuela - Epithelial fraction 12 v2 (version 2) | ecosystem: Host-associated > Birds > Digestive system > Esophagus > Crop | place...
ATGTTCTGTTCCATCATGGGCAAAAGGAATTTGGCTTCAAGGATTTTATCCACGCCCAATACCAGCTCCGACTCAGTTTCTTTCTTTACGATGGAAATCACATCGTCCGTATCCGCATAGTATGCTTTCTTTACGCCCAGTTCTTCCTCGAAGCGGAAGAGTTCGTTCACAAAGAGGACAGGCTCTTCCCCGCGCTTCAGCAGTAATCCTAAAAACCTTTCTCCCGGAAAAATCCATTTCCCTGTCAGGTAATACACCGCATACGGATCGGTAATGAGAAGCTGGTCTGTCGAAGCTTTCTCCATGATCCGGTTCATTCTTTCTTTCACTAACATAACGCACCTCTGTTTCTTCCAACATTATAATAAAAGTCCCCGGAGAGAGGACCTCTATTTTCTGATTATGTCTAACATGATCATCTTCAGATGAGAGTTGTTTGCCTGCGTATTTGGAGAGAGGGGAAAGCAGAAATGAACCGGATCTCATCTGACACTGAAAGAATACCAGTTGAAGCTGAAAGGATACTGAAGATGAGAAAATGAATTGTAAACCAATAATAAAAACCCGCTTCAGACGGGTCCTTATTCTAAACATGATAATCAAATCAATTGTTGAAAAGTTTTATATCGTTTGGGGGAGGGGAGATATGAAACTTTTTCTCTGTCAGAAGCTCTCTTTCATCTGACACGTATAGAATAGCTTTCGAATCTGAAATCAAACTGAAGAAAGGCCTGATAAATGTGAACTTTGTCTGAAAAGCAGAAGAGAAAGCAAATAAAAAAGAACGATGTTCGTTTGCAGTGGGATTGAACTCGTTCTTTTAACTGTGCTTACTCGACTGTCGTTCTGATGCCAGGGCCCATCGTTGTAGAAACGGTGATGCTCTTCATGTATGTGCCCTTGACAGTAGAAGGCTTAATCTTGTTCAGCTGATCGTAGAGAGCCTTGAAGTTCTGAGCCAGAGCTTCATCGGAGAAGGATGTCTTGCCGATCATGACATTGACGTTGCCGTCCTTGTCAACACGGTATTCAACCTTACCCTTCTTGATCTCATCGATTGCCTTTGCAACGTCAGTTGTGACTGTGCCTGTCTTCGGGTTCGGCATGAGGCCCTTAGGACCCAGCAGCTTACCGAGCTTACCAAGCTGACCCATCATGTCAGGTGTAGCGACGATGATGTCGAAATCGAACCATCCGCCCTTGATCTGCTCGAGCATGTCTGCGCCGCCGACATAATCAGCACCAGCGTTCTTTGCCTCTTCCTCCTTGGCACCCTGTGTAATAACAAGAACCTTTCTTGTCTTACCTGTACCATTGGGAAGAACCATAGCGCCTCTGATGTTCTGATCAGCCTGACGGGGATCCACGTTCAGGAAGAAGCTTGCTTCCACGGAAGCGTCGAACTTCGTGGTGCTTGTCTTCTTAGCCAGAGCAATTGCCTCTGTGTAATTGTAGACCTTGGAGCGGTCAACCATAGCTTTCGCTTCTCTGTACTTCTTGCCTGCCATGATTACTTCGCCTCCCAGCCTTCAATTTCAATGCCCATGTTACGGGCTGTGCCTGCAACGATCTTCATCGCTGCTTCCACATCATTTGCATTCAGATCCGGCATCTTGTACTCTGCGATCTCACGCAGCTGAGCCTCAGTGATCTTTCCTGCCTTCACGGTCTTAGGTGTACCGGAAGCCTTCTGTACCCCTGCAGCCTTCTTGAGAAGAACAGCAGCCGGTGTCGTCTTGATGACGAAGTCAAATGTCTTGTCTTCATACGCTGTGATGATGACAGGGACAATGTCGCCATGACGATCTTTTGTCTTGTCGTTGAATTCCGTGCAGAACTTAGGCATGTTGATGCCTGCGGAAGCTAAAGCGGGTCCCGGTTTAGCGCCGCCTGCAGGGAACTGAAGTTTGCAAACCTTTGCAACTTTCTTTGCCATGTGGCGTTCCTCCTTTACAAAAGATTCCACATGCAGTGGTTCACGGGTGTATGCGATCACCCTCCCACGCATGAATGCACGCAAAAAAGACGTGCACGACTATGATATGTCAATCCGTCATGTACGTCAAGAAAATTTTTATCCTTCATCCGCCTTGTGGATATCCCGGGGTACGTTGTGCCTCTCTGCTTTAAACGGCACATCTGCTGCGCTGTTCAGCGGCACTTCACTCTTCGCCGTAACCATTTCCCTTGGGCAGGTAATCACTCCGATATACATCGGAGGAAGATGGTCCGGCGATAAAGCGTGCTCCGGACGGTTATTGCACGTATGGATCAGCGTATGGCCTGTCTTATACGTCTCATAGTCCTCCGTTCCGTCAAGAAGCTTCACCTTTCCCTTCGCAATCACACTGCGATAATCATGCTTATGGCCTTTGACGGGAGAATCCGGGAAATCGCTGAAAGCACTGATGGACACGCATACCTTCGGATCCTTTTTCATGAGATCCACCTTATGCCCTTCCTTTGCGCAATGGAAATACAGCATCAGGTTTCCTTCCTTCCACTCAAAGCCGTAGTTCACCGGCACACTGTAAGGATACCCTTCCTCATCGTTCATGGCGATATGCATGGTATCCATCATCATTAACATCGCTTCAATAATCTTCTCATCCGTTACTTCCCGTTCTTTTCTTCTCATAGATAAACTCCGTTTCTTCTTTCATTATCATATACGAAAAAAGCCAGCCTCATCAGCTGACTTACTCTTCCACCTTCTGCAGATCACCATAGTTGATGTCTGTCGGGGTTTCACGTCCAAACAGCATGGTCATGACGCTTGCGGTCTGCGTCTGATCATTCATGGAACTGACACGTCCCTCCATACCGGAGAACGGGCCTGCCAGAATACGGACAGTATCGCCGATGGCGAAATCCACATCCATCTTCTTGTCGGACTGTCCCATACGTCTCAGAATGGACTCCATCTCATCCGGAGAAACAGGGAACGGCTTCGCACCGCCGCCGGAAGAACCGATAAATCCGGTGACTCCCGGTGTATTACGGACGACATACCATGCCTCATCCGTCATCTTCATTTCCACGAAGACATATCCCGGAAACATGTTTCTCATCTTTTCGACTTTCTTGCCGTTCTTAACCTCAATCTCAGGCTCCTCCGCAACCACAATGCGGAACAGGGAATCCTGAATGCCCATGGTTTCCAGACGCTTTTCCAGATTTTCCTTGACGCGGTTTTCATGACCGGAGTATGTGTTTACCACATACCAGCGCTTTTCATGCTCGTCATCAATAATCGGCTTTTTCGCTTCTGCCATATTACGCACCAATTCCCATCAGTTTCAGAATCCACGTAACGATGAAATCACAGAAAACGAAATATGCAGCGAAGAAACCAGTGAAGATCAGAACCTCACCTGTTGTTCTTCCCACGCCATCTGTGCTGCCTTCGCTCTTCCACTTCGGCCAGCGTACACGCTTCGCTTCTTTTTTGATACCGCTCAGAGAGAACCAATGGTCCTTCTTCTTTGCTGTAGTCGTACTCTGTTTGTTCTCAGCCATGAGAGACCTCCTATCTAGTTTCCTTATGGAGCGTCTTCCTGCCGCACTTCGGACAATACTTCATCAGCTCCAGTCGTTTGGACTTGTTTTTCTTCGATCGGTTGGTCGTGTAATTTCTCGATAGACATACCTCACACGCCAGGATGACCTTATCATCTTTTGCCATGACGAAAAACTCCTTCAAATGCCATAACACTTTACCACACGTGCCGACAGCCAGTCAATGACATTTTTCAGCCTTCTTGAAGCGCTTCTTCACCTTCGCCTTAATCCGGTAAACCCTGTTCCCGAAAGCCTCCGCCGATAACTGGTACTTTCCGCACACCTCACTGTAAGGATACCTCTCGGAATCCTCCAGAATGCACTTCTCCTCTTTTCTCAGACTGTTCAGAACCTTTTCCAGGCGCTCTTCCGCCAGACGGTATTCCAGATAATACTCCGGCTCAAACAGTGCGCATCCGCCGCTTGTGACATCCGCCAGCGTCCAGCGGCTTCCCTCGCACACCAGACTGTCCAGACTGATCCAGCTGCCGCCTGTTTCCACGGTACCGTAATAGCCGCGCCGCTTATACCTGCGCAACGTATTCACCATGCGCCTGCGGATCAGAAGCACCGCAAATGTCGTAAAGCCGCAGTCCATATCCTCACGATACGTATCCGCCGCATCCGACAGCGCAATCACCCCTTCCTGAAAAAGATCATCATTATAAGCCTCCAGATCCTTCGGCACCGCTGCACTCATCACATAATAAATCAGCGGCGAATAAATCCTGAGCAGCTCCGAAAACGCAAAGCTGTCATTTAACCGAAAATAATACAGAAGCTCATAAGGATTTCCATATTCCAATTCATTCTGAGACATGCCGACTCCTCCTTTTACAGGGGATGACGTGCGTTCCTCACAGCATACATGAGAATGCCGGCAGACACCGCCGCATTCAGCGAATCAATCTTACCGTCCATCGGAATCGACACAACCATGTCGCACTTCTCCCTCAGAAGACGGGAAATACCCTTCCCCTCATTTCCGATGACAAGCACCACATTCATCGCATAATCCAGCGACCGGTAATCCTGACCGTCCATCGCAGTGCCGATAATCCACCAGCCCTGCGCCTTCAGATCCTCCGCAGTTCTGGTGAGATTGGTCACCGCAGCACACTTCACCGTGTCCACGGCCCCTGCACTCACCTTCGCCACCGTCGGCGTCAGCCCTGCGTTATGCGTCTTCTTGAAGATCACACCGTCCGCACCGACCGCATCCGCCGTCCGCAGCACCGCACCCAGATTGTGCGGATCCTCCAGCTCATCCAGCATAATCAGGAAACCCCTGCCCTCTTCCTTCACGGAAGAAACCAGTTCCTCCACCGTATAGGTCTCATACGGCTCAATCTCCACCGCACAGCCCTGATGGTGATCATTTTTGCACAGCTTCGTGAGTGCCTTCCTGTCCACCTGCTTCACCGGTACGCCTGCCTTTTCCGCAAGCTTCCGGATTTCCTGATCATTCTGCGTCACGTAGACCGCTTTCGCCCGGCCTCCGTCACTCAGTATCTGCTTCACTACGTTCTTCCCGTACATCCATTGTGCCATAGGCTTCCTCTTCCATCACTCTGATTCTGTCCCAGATCTCTTCAATTCTGTCCCACCGGTTTTCCAGATACAGCGCACCCAGCACCGCCTCAAAACCTGTGGAAATCCGATATACCTGCGGCGTCGTACTCTTCGGGATCCTGCCGCCATGACTGTTCCTTCCCCTGTGGAAAATCTCCTCTTCCCATTCCGAAAGAAACCCCTCTTCATGCAGAGCCTCATAGAACCTGCACTGCGCTTCCGCACGCACAAAAGCAATCGCCTTCTTCTGCAGTTCATCGCCCCGCGTCACCCCGCTTCGCAGCAGAAAATCCCGCACCGCAAGTGACCAGGCCGCATCCCCCAGAAACGCAAGGGTCCTGCCGGAATATTCATTCACATTCATCAGAGAAGCCCCTTTTCAGAAAGGGCATTCCGATAGGCGTCAGCCGTCTCAAAATCCTTCGCAGCCTTCGCCTCATTCCACTTCCTGTAAAGCTCCTTCTCCTCTTCGCCCACGGAAATCACAGGCACCTGCACGCCGAGAACTTCCAGCATTTTCTCCACAGAATTCCTGTATTTTTCCACATCTTTCCACTGCACTTCCCTCTGACGCAGAGATCCGTTCAGCTTCTTCACCGTCTCAAAAATCACCGCATACGCATTCGGCGTATTCATATCATCATCCATGCAGTCAAGGAATGCCCTCCAGCTCTCCTCATCATAAGAGCCTTCGTTCGCCGCATCCGCCATGGCCATCTTCACATCTGCCTGCTTCATCGGCGTCAGAACCTTATCCAGCTCCTTCCTCGCCGTTTCCACAGTCTCATCCGAGAAATTCAATTCCTTCCGGTAATGCACGGAGCTCATGAGCCACCTCGTCAGATTCACACCCAGCGTCTCAATCACATCCTTCGCCCACATGGTATTGCCAAGAGACTTGGACATCTTCTCCCCATTCAGGCTGAGCATCGCATTATGCACCCAATAGTTCGCAAGGGAATTGCCATGCAGCGCCTCCTGCTGGGCCGCCTCATTCTCATGATGCGGGAAACGCAGGTCCATACCGCCGCCATGGATATCAATCTTCGGGCCGAGATTGTTATTGATCATCACCACACACTCCGTGTGCCAGCCCGGTCTTCCCTTACCCCAGGGAGAATCCCACTGGATGCCCTTGTCCGTCTTCTTCCACAGCGCAAAGTCATAGGGATTCTTCTTCCCCGTCACTTCGCCCACACGCTCCGAAGCACCGGCCTCCAGCTGATCCAGCTTCTGGTGGGAAATCTCACCGTACGTATCCACGGAATCCACGGAGAAATACACATCCCCGTCCGCCTCATACGCATGACCCGTCTTCACCAGCTCCGCAATAAAATCAATAATCTGATCCATCGTCTCCGTGACACGGGGCGTAATATCCGGCAGCTCCGTATTCAGCTGCTTTCTCACATCCGTATACGCATCAATATACCGCTGCGCAATGACACCTTCATCCACGCCCTCTTCAATGGCCTTATTGATGATCTTGTCATCCACGTCCGTAAAATTGGAGACATAGGTCACCTTGTATCCTTCTGCCTCCAGAAGCCTCTTCAGCACATCAAACACAATCATCGGCCTCGCATTGCCGATATGGGCATGATTATATACAGTAGGACCGCACACATACATGCTCACACGGCCCTCTTCGATCGGCTTGAACTCCTCCACCTGCAGTGTCTTTGAATTGTAAAGTCTGATCATAAACCCTCCTTGATAAACATATTTCCTTAAGAGTATACCGCAAAAAGAGCGCTTTTTCACAAAACGCTCTTCAAATCATTACTTCAGATAGAAGGAATACACCGAATCACCCACACGGACCCAGCCTTCCATTTCCGTCATCCATATATAATCATCCGGACCGAGAATCTCCTGCTTAATCAGATTCACCAGCTCCCCGTCCGAATACGGACCGTACTTCTCACGGTCACTCTTCATGTAATACCAGACCTTATCCATTGCTTTCACCTGTTTCCGTTGTCGTATTTTCCTCAGACGCCGGCGTTTCCTCCGTCGTCGTCCTTCTCACCAGCACCCCGAGAATACTCTGCGCACTGTCAATATGGAAACTGTTGTCCTTCACCAGCTCAAAGCCCTCCGGCATCACACCTTCCAGAAGATCCGAAAGCATGTAATCACCCTTCGGCACTTCCACCGTCACCGTACCCGGACTGTCATTTTCATCATCCGTATTCGTAAAGCTGATGGAAACACGGTACTTCAATGACTCATAGCGGAATTCCGTCTCATAGGCATTGCTTTCCGTATAAGCCGCACTGTCAGACCCGGCAATAATGGACACCGGATACGCCTGGCCGTTGGACAGTTCACCCGTCACCGTATAGGTCGGCGTGGTCACCTGCTGTGCCTCACCGCCGTCAAAGCTGAACAGATAATACTCCGCATGGTCCACGGAATTCCAGGAGAACACCCACTTGCCGTCGCTCTCCACTTCCGCCTTCACGCCGCTGACTGTGCTTAACTGCACCGTCTTTGCCGTATAGGCATACTCAATCTCCGCAGGCTCACTGGCAGAATACTTATCCTCATCGCTGGAGCAGGCAACGATACTCACCGTATACGTCGTCCCGTCTTCCAGATCCGACGCCGCAATGCTTGTGGAATTGGAAGCTGTCTTCGCCGTCGTTTCCGGATTCGTATTCACCGTCACCTCATAGTAGTCCGCATTGTCCACCGCATTCCAGCGGATCACAATGTTCGCCGTCGTCTCAGAGAACGTAATGCCCGTGACAGAATCCAGCTGCTCCGCCGCATCCGCCGTCTCCTCAGGATCTTCCGAAGAAACAGGATACTGGCCGCTGGAATTCTCACCGGCCCCATGCAGCGTGCCGCTCTTTGTCATCGCAACAGCCGTATCATTGGAAGCCGCAATGTAGCGGATACTGCTCCAGGAAGACGCATCATCCACCACATCCTCATTCGTACCCGCTGCCACGACGGAACCGTCGCTCTTCAGACCGATGACAAAGTCACTGCCTGCCGCAGCCTCCGTAATGCCGCTCCAGGAAGACACGTCGCTGGGCGCGGTGCCTCCAAGGGACACCGTCTCGCAGGTGCCGTTTGTCTTTACCACAACCGCCTGACTGTCAGAGAAAGATACGGAAGACACTGCCGTCATAGCAGAAAGGGAAGAAGGAGCGCTGCCGGAAACCACTACCGTTCCGTCATTCTTCACGCCCACTGTAATCTCATTGCCTGCGTAAACTTCCTTGATATCGCTCCAGGAACTCACCTCACATGCGCTCTCACTGCCGGCGCAGACCACGCTGCCATCCGTCAGTAAGCCCACCGTATGGTTCTTTCCTGCCGCAATCATCGTCAGATTCTCCCATCCGGACACTTCACCGTCCCCGTCGGAAGAAACCGCCTTGCCATTAGAAAGCAATGCCGCATAATGATCTTCATATGCGGATACCTGCACCGCATCGCTGACCGTGCCGCCAAAGCTTCCCCAGCTTTCCAGACTGCCGCTCTTATCCAGATACAGCGTATAGGAATCGCCTTCCGCCAGCCTGTTCACCGACGAAACGGAAAGCTCGCTCTTCCGGGAGCTCAGGAATAAATATCCTGCCACAAGCAGTACGGTCAATGCCGCAATGCCGAGAATCAGTAAGCTCTGGTTCTTCTTTTTCACCTTTTCCGTCCTGACGGAGGAATATTCCTGCATGTCATCGTCGTCATCCTCATCATCATCGTCATCTTCATCATCCACGATGATGTTGGTTTCCGTCTCCTGAAACTGTCTGGTATCCATGACCTTCGTCTCGCCGTTGTCCACAGCCCCGAGCTGCAGCGTATCCTCCGGCATTTCATCCATCAGGTCCAGCTCGTCCGTTTCCGGTTCCCTGTTCATAAAGGGAATGGTCACGCTCTGTTCGATCTCCGGCTCCGATTTGACAGCCGCTTCCTTCGTGTTGTCAAACAGCTCATCCAGCGTCACCTTAAACAGTTCTGCCAGAAGCTTCATCTGATGAATGCCGGGAACAGCACTGCCGTTCTCCCAGCTCATATATTCGTTCACCGTTACACCGGCCTTCTCGGCAGCCTCTGCCTGCGAATAGCCGTGGTATTTTCTCAGAAGCGTCAGCTTCTCGGGAAGTCTGTTCGTGTATGTCATCACACTCACCTCCTGCCTTCCTATTCTAAAGGCGAAATGCAGGATTTTCAACTTTTCAACACAAAATGAAAACGGCAGGAAATGACCTGCCGCTCTCATTTGTTTCAAATTTCAGTTCAGATTACTTAACCTGAGCGAAGTACTTGATGGTACGAACCATCTGAGAAGTATAGGAGTTCTCATTGTCATACCAGGAAACAGTCTGTACTTCATATGTGTCGTCATCAATCTTAACGACCATTGTCTGTGTAGCATCGAAGATGGAGCCGTGTGTCTCATCAATGATGTCGGAAGAGACAATGTCTTCCTCGTTGTAAGCGAAGGAATCAGAAGCAGCAGCCTTCATAGCCGCATTGATCTTGTCAGCTGTGACATCCTTGCCCTTAACAACGGAGAACAGCAGTGTTGTGGATCCTGTAGGGGTCGGAACACGCTGAGCAGCACCGATCAGCTTGCCGTCCAGTTCAGGGAGAACCAGACCGATTGCCTTAGCAGCACCGGAAGATGCAGGAACGATGTTGATCGCACCGGCACGGGAACGACGCAGGTTGCCCTTTCTCTGAGGTCCGTCGAGAATCATCTGGTCACCTGTGTAAGCATGAACTGTGCACATGATACCGGACTGAATCGGATACAGGTCATTCAGAGCCTTAGCCATAGGAGCGAGGCAGTTTGTTGTGCAGGACGCTGCAGAGATGATCTGATCATCAGCTGTCAGTGTGTTCTCGTTTACGCTGTAAACGATTGTCTTCAGGTCGCTTCCTGCAGGAGCGGAAATAACAACCTTCTTAGCGCCGGCGTCAATGTGAGCCTGGCTCTTAGCCTTGGAAGTATAGAAGCCTGTGCACTCGAGAACAACGTCGATATCCAGCTGTCCCCAAGGCAGATTCTTAGCATCTGCTTCCTTGTAGATCGTGATCTCATGTCCGTCAACTGTGAGAGTGTTTGTCTCATCGTTTGCGGAAATCTCATGGTCCCACTTTCCATGTGTGGAGTCATGCTTCAGCAGGTAAGCGAGCATGGAAGGTGTTGTCAGGTCGTTGATAGCAACAACCTCATAACCCTCAGCCACGAACATCTGTCTGAAAGCAAGACGGCCGATACGGCCAAAACCGTTAATCGCAACTCTTACATCTGTCATATTGTCTTTTTAGACCTCCTTATGTTGCCCTTAAATTATAAGAAAATCATCCCATGGCGTCAATTGAGAAAGTATGCACAGAATCAAATTTTCATCATTTTTTTACCATACGAAAAAAAAGCCCCCTCAGGCTTTCTTCTTTGTGACTTACTGCTGGGAGAATTCCTTCTCAACCTTTTCCA
>Ga0065711_1050909_pt1 | contig 10597 bp, 2 predicted proteins | sample Hoacrofraction12_FD_59098 | JGI IMG/M metagenome (GOLD analysis project Ga0065711, IMG submission 59098) | Hoatzin crop microbial communities from Cojedes, Venezuela - Epithelial fraction 12 v2 (version 2) | ecosystem: Host-associated > Birds > Digestive system > Esophagus > Crop | place...
TCCAGGTGAGCCTTGGCCTTCCTCGTCGCATCCCTGCATGCTCTCACCACGTTCCTGTACTCTTCCCAAGTGGCCTGTCCCTCTTTCCACATTCCATGGACCTTTCTCTTCTGCCTGATCTCCTCTAGAAGCTCCTTGTTTAACCATGCAGGTCTCCTGCCTCCTTTGCTAAATTTCTTTCTCAGAAACATAAATCAATTTTAGTTTTGCAAGAGCATTTTACATATCTAAGGACTGACATAAAAACTCGCCTTTCTAAGCAAAGAAAGACCAATTCCACTTCTCTCTCCTTGTAAGTCATGTTTCCTAAACACTTATTCTTCATCTTGGTATTCTCTTCAACTGGTCCACATTTTTCCTTAAATGCGACAACCAAAACCGATTAATACTGAAGTTGAGGCTATACCAATCCTAAATAGACCAGACTGATTACTTCACATTCATGCAGGCTGTCAGCCTCATTATGCACCTTGTAAGATAGCTCCATTTCTTATAACAATAGCACTGTCAGCTCACATTAAATCTTAGTGCACTGTAACACCAAGATCTTTTTCTACAAAACTGTTACTTACCCAGTTGTTGCCATCATGGTATTCAGGCAGCAGATCTCCCCTAAACTCTAAGTGTGGGAGTTTGCTGTCATCCTTGTTACTTGTATACTACTTACTTTTTTTTTTCTTCAGAGTGCCTCCCCCCTTGCAAGGATAATTTTCATTTTAAATCTTGTCCTAAAACAAAACCTCAGTGCCCTCCAGCTTCATCTCAAATGCAGATTCAATGTCTTCTAGTCCAGATCATTAATGAAAATATTAAGTAGCATCTGACCCAAGACCAATTCCTGCAAAACCCTATTCAGTATTTTACTTTCCCTTTTGAGAGAAAAGCATTGATACCCAACTCCAAATACTTCTACAAAACAGACCAGTACCCACCTTACAGCAGCCCTCTTGGTAAGAAAAAAATAAATAAGCAGATCTTCTTGAGCTCAGTATTATTAGTCTATGTCTTTCAATATGAGCAAAGACAAAAATATGCTTAACTACTGTGTCATCTTTGCACATGATTGTGTTTGGCACTAGCAGCTGAGATGGTCTTTCACCCTCTACATCTAATACACATTGTTGTGCCAAAAAAATCTCTAGCGATTTCTGTACTATATCCACTCATCACATCCCCAGGATAGGAGGAATAAGAGCAGGAAAGTTATAATGTCAGCAAAAAACATTATCCATAAATCCCCAGCTCCCAGGTAACTCATTGCTTAAGCTATTGATAGTACAGTCAAAGCAATCAAAAAAAAATAGGAATCCTTAATTGGCCTCTTCAAAGACTTGTCACCTGATGCTGGAACCACTTTAGCACTTACCACAATGTTGTTATCATCAAATTACTATTTGTATTTTAAACATCTAATAGAAGTGTACCCAGTTAAATAACCCCATATCCAGTACAGGCAGCAAAATATAGACAATATCAAAGAAGGTCATAAATTGTGGGCCATAAGCAGTCTAAAAGGATGATAGCTTATGCAAAAAAAAAAATAGTATCAACAAAACCATTTAAAAAATTTCCATTGAAAGTTTCTTGGACTAAGAGAAGAGAATATCCTCTAACAGAATATATGAATTTCCATAACAGACACAGTAAAACATATCTAATGATTTACTGCTTTATCATTGTATACTACTGGTAACATAAAAGGGAATAATCAGTACAAGTAAAATATTCAATAAGCATTTCTCAATACAAGAAACAGACTTTAAGTATAGATGCAGTCTGAAAGTGACAGTGACAAGAGAAGATTATTTGCTAAGAGTGTTACTATCCCAGAGAGCTGTGTTGCTTGTTAGGGTTCAGGTATGCAATACACCCACCCTCCAATTCAAGTCATTCTCTTACAACCATTGGGCAGACTGGCTACATCTGAAGCGATGAAGCAAGAAGGATACCTGGATCCACTAGAGCAAACTGGTCACAATGGAATCAAGTGTAAAATTAAGATCCTCAACAAGCAGCATTTTCACCTTTTGCCCAGACCTTCAGAGCACTTTGAAGCTACAATCATTTCCTAGCAATACAACTTACAAAGTTCTCAGTGTATTCAGTGATCCCATTTAAGTAGTCATTCACAGAGGCCTCTGCCTCACTCCACTGAATACTGAGGGCATCTTGCCCAGGACAATTATCTGTAAGTCTCCAAAATGAGCCCTAGCCTGAATCAAAGATGTAAAACTAATCCCACAAATCCCCAAAGCTGATGTAGCAACATATCTGCTGGCCTTAAATACTCACAATATACAAACATAACTCGCAGGTTGTCACGGATTCAAAATCCAGAAATGCTTTCATATACAACAGTTTCTCAAAGTCTGAGTTTGCATTTCATAGGAATTCTGGAAACTTATCCTAGTTTCTGTTCATGTAATGAATGAAATCTAATACAAATCTGCTCGCAGACCGATCTGAAAAGTTTTGTGAATAATAATGCCTTATTTTACAGGATGCTTGCTTCTTTATGGAAGTTGCAATCAGGCTTGTTTTTCAAAACAGGTACATCAGAGCAGAGGAAAGAATATTGCACTGCACTATTCCTATATGCAAGTCATATAAGGAGATTTTACACTGGCTGTATAAATTATTCTTACTATACTTAGTATTGAAGGAGAATTTATATTATATAGGAGAATTTCTACTATATACTCTTAAAATAACAACTAAATTAATCACATTTGAAATTAGATCAGGCAAAACAGCAGAAGGAACATTCTATCAGTGAATGCCAGATAAATGACACTACTGCACTACTAGCCTCAGCTGCCCCGCCATCACTATTTCGTATCACACAAGCACACAAGAGAACAGCTTTCGGATGTGCACATCACCACAAGATCACAATGCAGAAAATTTTCAGAAAAGATCATCTGGTGTGCACAGCCCACCTACCAAGGTATTTTGGTTGGGACAGGACAAAGCACATAATCAGAGACCAAGAGTAATCAAAGTCTACTGTACCAACAATGTGAAGTACTGCAAAGTAGCAACTACTTCAGCATGATGCATACATAGCAGCCTCCTGAATACAAAAGCTTAAAGTGCTAGAGCTTTTGTAGCAAGACTGAATGATTTTTAGTATGCTGGCAGTTAGTTATATGCTAAATGTTTTCTTTAATTTTATTCTGCATATTTCCATTTTCTGAATGATCACGTAGGCAAATACCCATAGCACTTCTTCTAAAGTCTCTATCTAAATCTGTACCTTTAGTCCACAACAAAACTGTATTTTTTTTATATCACGCTAAGCACAGCTCATTGATAAGAATATGAAAGATTCATAAAAAAGGCAGGTAGTCAAAACAAGTCTGAAAATATCTTCAAATCTGAATCAGACTAAAACTGGAAAAAGCCCTAGCAACAAATCATATAGATACAAAATTTAAGTGTGGTGGTTATTTTTAACTCTTCTGAGAAAAAACACAAACAAATAAAAAAAATAAAAAATAAAAAGACAATAAAAATTTGTGTTCTACATCTACTAAGATGAGTCAAAACAGCAAAAATACTCATGTGAAGCATACTGGTTGTTCTAATGGTCACTAAAAGCTTTGCAATACTGTGTAATTCCAGAAATTATAATCAAGTGTTTAATTGCTGCAATTATTGAAAAACATCCCCTTCTACAGACATAGAAAGGTTATTTCCCAAGGTTCAGAACACTAACATAATTTCACAATTATTCAGGCTTTCACACAATCCTTGATTCTCTTTTTTCTGGAACCATGCCAGTAGCATCAGGAGTGGTTTCTTCTTCTAAAGTTACCTCTGTATAACTTTTGGAATATGCATTGCAGCTGCAGTTCAGAATTTTTCCCCAATTGCTCTATCTGGTTTGAGCAGTTAGATGAGGACAGAAAAAAAACACTATGCTTCAAGGTACTCAGGAAAGACTTATTTGTTTTCTCATTCTTTGTCCCTGTCAGACCAACACATCTTTATAAGCAAGGCTACCTACTTTTTTTCCTAATTACTTTTCAGTATCTCACAAGAGGATATTCCAATCACCATTTGATTTATTGGACAGTAAATAAGTAGCCTAGGACTTTTCAGCTGGAAAAGAGGTGAGTGAGTATAGAGGAAAGAAGTCCATAAAATTGTGATGAATTCAGTGGCTAGGACTAAGGGGCATTAAATAAAATTAGTAGACAACAGGTGCAACAGGAAAAGGAATCTTAAGTTGTATGACTTACTGCTATATGTTGTAAAAGTTTGAAGACAAAACCTTCAGCAGTTAAACCACACCATGTTTGATTCAGAAAGTTGTTCAACTGCACATTGTTGGAAGCTAGGAAAGTAACATGACAGTATCATTACACATTTGCCCCATTTTTATGCTCTTCTATAGTTGTTAGCTGTTGGACACTTAAAAGGAGGCTTCTGACAAGAGAAGGTGGTCATTGGTCTGACTAGTATGGCGATTCTTAAGGTCTAGTAAAAACTCCCAAACAGAGGTGGAAGATTCTGAACAGCAAAGAATTCACAAGAGACAAATCAAAACCCCTGTTTGCTTAGAGTCTATGGAATCTAGCATGCAAAATTTTAAAAAGTTTTCTTAATCTATTAAATATTTGTTTTAAAATATGATTTTGTCTCTTATGGATATATAATACCACTAAGTGAAGAAATTTGGAAATAGGGTGGTTAAGTCTTCATTCTGATAAAACATGTTTGAAATGCTCAGGAGACAAAATTTAGGACTGATTAAACATCTCCAAACATAATTTCCCATAAAACTCTCTCAGTCCAACACATTAATAATTTTTAAACATGATGTTTAGCTTGCAAGGACTCCACCCTTGATCCCCTTCAATTTTTCTTAAATCACCAACTTCATGTTTCCTGAAGAAAAATGCTCACAGCATTAGGAAAAAAAAGAGGTAGGAAATCTAGGTTGAATCTAACAGAGCATGAAATTCCAAGACAGCTCTTTACCTTAATATGATTGCTCACTGGACATCTTTTGTAGTGGATGTAGTTTAGTTAGGGGCAGTCATTTCGTCATGGCTTATCTACACACTCCTTACAATCACACAGACAGACCCTAGGAATTACCATTAAAGCAGAACATATGGCTCTCTTTTCCTTCCAAGTATAAGGCAAAAGTGTATAACATGAAAAGGGTATGTCTTAAACTCAGAAAATGAAGAGGATCATTAACTGTAGTAACTGCAAATACACTCATGTTTTCAAAACAGAAAAAGAAATAATTAATATTTCACTTGACTTCCAAAACAATTTTAATCAATTAGATTACCTAACTCATTCTTCTGACTCCAATACTTCTATGTATCTGAAGTGTACAAATCAGCATTTTGTTCATTTATAAACTTAGAAAACAGAAACAAACCTGAGCAGAGAAGCCACAGAAGATAAACCACAAATGCAGCAGTGTCAAAGCAAAGCTTTTGTAGAAGAAATAATACAAGGACTTGCACATTCTGGAAGAAGAATGCCTGCCATGAATCTGCAAGAGCTTCTGAAGGCATTTGAAGTGAGCAGTCCCTGGCTAAGACTGCTTCCATTCCCTCCTGGCCACTGATGCCAACTCCTATGTGCGCACCTGCAAGCAAAGCGAGAGGAAACTTAATTCTACTTAATAGCTGAAAAAACAGAAGTCAGCTTATTCAGCAGTTTCAGACAATAGGTATAATTACTATCAATAGAAAACATTCTCCTAGACTACAAGAAATTTGAAATAAGAGCCAAAAGTGTTTATCAAAGAGGGAATGGTCTCACATAAACAATTGCTTTCATGACTCACTCACACAGTCCCTCCCAACCCAGGAGCTTAAGCAGCTCCCTGTGCAAACCAATTTTTTGTTATGATTATTTTTTATCTAATCCCCAGTTTCTCTTCTTTCTCCTTCCACATTCTTTTTAATTCTTTCCCTTTCCATTGTTGCCCCTGGACGACCATTTCCCAATTCTTCACACCAAAACAAATGCAACTTAACTTTATACTAACTGTAACCTTTTCCAGGTTTCAATGAGAACAACAAAACTTAACTGCTACAGAACAATCCATTTCATGAATATTCTGTGGAGTCCTATTCTGATAGTTTTCCTACTTCAACAATATGCCACTGGAATTTGAGATTCTGACAAATTTACAGGGCAAGGCTAGTAGGAGCAAGATGAAAGAATGTAAGCAAGCAACTCAGGCCATTATTCATCATGAAGTCATCTTATATCATTTTATGGCTGCCAATCAATTAATTAGAAAGTTATATATATACTGTATAGTCTCACATAGCTATTGTACTGTAAAAAGGAACTTCTAAGTATCCGATGGTAAAATAAACCGCAGTTAATATTAGTGACTTCTTCAGTATAAAGCTTTTTCTATACTTAATAGTGCCCGATGTTCTTATTCTGCCATGCTGTATTCTAAATAGGAACATCAGTCGGTTGGGAAATTTTACAAGATATCAAAACATAATGTTTAATACAATAGCATTCTACTTTCTCGAAACATTGATTCTGACTGAGATGCCTGCATGCAATTAAATGAGATCCAAGTAAGGATATCCTCTACTACATTCTGAGGCTCATGGTACCTCTGAACACAGTAGGAGTTCTATCAGGTCCAGCATTTGGTACTTCAGCTCAGAGAGGGTAAAATAACTACGTTTTTGTGCAACAGACTTGGATTCTTTTTATTCCAAAGACCCAGCTATGAGCAAAATAAAGCAATTAAAAAAAATATTCCAGCTAACAGGAAAAGATGCACCATTTCTTATCGAGAAATTCTCCTTAAAGCAGGACAAAAGGTGAGCTTTCAGGATGGTAGTTAAGAGAATTCAATGCTGTAGTTAGTCAATGCCTTGAAAGAAAAGGAAGTCCATGATGGCAGGCAGAGGATAAGAATTCTACTGATTCTCTCAGTTTCTACACAGGCTGTATTCTACATGTAACTGACGGGTCATGAAGAAAATTGCCCAATAGTAACAGCTATCATCCTCCTCGTTCAAGAAATATGGCCAACTTGTTCAAGTCCTTCAGTCATATGCCATTACCTATGTTTAATGTAAACATCTGTAACTAACAGTAACCTTGCATTTTAGGAAAATAACCACCATTTGGAGGGTATTGTAGAAGCTATCATTTCCCGTATATTTAAAAGATGACCAAAGTTATAGGACAAAAAAACCATCAAGAATAGCAAACAGAGAAAATACACATCTTTGAAACAGAGTGGAGGAAGCTACACAAGCAACTTTGAATGGTTGCCCTGTTCTTTCGCTCTTTCCTAGGCATTTGCTCTTGGTCACTGCTAAAGACAGGGCCCTGTATTAGACAGGTATTTGATCTGACTCAGTTTAAGTTCACCCCATACAAACTAATTTATTTATCATATTTCCTTCCAAGTGTCAAATAATGGTATAAAGGTTGGTCTGAGTCGTTTTTATTTTTTCAATAAGAGGAAAAGCAATTTTTCAAATTAAAAAAAAAGTCTAAGTAATGGGCCTGCTATAAATACAAATTCCTTTAAAAACCCACCCATTTTTACTGACATTTTAAATTCCAAATTTCACCTTACTTTTGATCACGTCGATGTCATTAGCTCCATCTCCTAGTGCCAATGTGACTGCCTTCCTGTGTTTCCCAATCAGCTTGAAAACTCATGTTTTTTGTAAAGGAGTGACTCAACAGCAAGTCAGTTTTACACATAGTCAGGTTCCAAGAATTTTCTCCAAATCAGCCTCAATAGCAAAAGCCTGAAAACTTCTGGTAAGTCAGTTCGTTTTGTAACTATAAGATGACATGTTGGTCATTCCTTGCATTTAATAAGTAGGGTATCTTCTTTCGTAGCAAGTCAGAGGAATTTTAAGCAACTGAAGCATTTAGCAGAAAACCACACTCCTACTCAGCATCATAAATCACCCTCTTATGTGTATATAAACACGTATATAGCATATAATCTCAACATACACAATAAGATCATAAAATACATTTTCTTGCAAAAATATTTTATTTCACTTTTACATACTAAACACAAAAAGGAAAAACAACTCCCTAAAATTGGCTACTTGAGAAAAACATTCAGCTTTCCAGCTGACACTGTGAGGATTAAACAGTAAACAAAAAGACTTACTAAATTGAACTATCAACTCAATAGGCATTTAGTACAGGAATGTTTGTTTCTCTGATTCAGTACTTGGAAGAACGTCCTGCTGTTAACTTTTGCAATTATCATTACATAATTTCCAGCCATTCCCTCAGACAGTTCTCTTCTGTATTTATATTTAAAACTACAGCTAATCACATAGGGAATGTGTCCATCAACACAAATTCTGTAGCATCTGCATATATATCATAGGATGTTATTTATTGTGAAAATTGTTACATTGAAATATAGTGCAAAGAGCAAACCTTTCTGAAATTAAAAAGTAGGAATCTCGGAAGTTTTGGAGTGCTGTAAATCATAGGATATGACAGTGAAATATGAGGAAAAAAGCACAGAAACAAGGAAAGCATTGCAGCCTCAAGAAGAGTCAGAAGAACAGGTGGAGACTAGAACTGCTAACTTGTATCTTCTAATGCAGCTACATTCACAAGAATGAAGCCTGCAGCTCTATTAAATTACTAAATAAAAAACCTTTTATTTTTGGTAACGACTTCAAACCCCAAGTACAAGAAAGGAACACAAGCTTGTTCTTATGACAGGAACCAGATTTTCTAATCAAAGCAAATTGTTTTGGCATTCCCATAAAATGCTGATAGTTAGAAAATCCACTGGAGGTAACTTAATGACATTAATTTGATGTAGTAATGATTTTAAGGTCAAGTTGTGCTCTTAAGCAAAATGAGGAAGAAATAGTTGTACTACATCTGCCTACTTGCATTTCAGTTAATTGGCATTGGTCCTGTGCTGCTACTCCTACACAAGCACTTAATAGCAGAAATGGTGTATTTTAATGAAGAATGGATAAGACTGCGTGAAACGTTTTTGACTACAAGACCCTCTTTAGTAAAATTTATTTTTAAAAACTGTACAGAATACTAATTTTGTTTCTTTTCAAAACATCAAAAAAATTTTTTTTAAGATTGGAACCGTTCTGGAGAAAAAAAAATAGCTTTCCTGGAACAGAACACATACAATGGGAGTAGAAATTAAAAGACAAAACATGATAAACCTACTTACCAGGCCATAACCATTAACTACTAACGTGTTAATTAATTATCAATGACAGATTTGCCCCACAGTGAGCCCTGTCTTGGCTTTTGCACATTTTCCACGGAGTAGCTGAGAATTGTAAAGTTCTTCATTTTGTCCAAACAGGTATTCCTTTGCTTCCTTAAAAAAAAAAAAAAAAAAAGCAGTGTAAGAAAGGAACTTGGCCACCTGACAATGACTTAGAGGTGTCTCCAGAAAGTCTGTCTACAGATCTGGCTCGCCTTTAAAGTTATTTTTTATTTTAGTATTAGAATTATTTTGGCCTGGAAACTCTATTGTTTTTGCTTTCTAAATGTTTTGTGTAAGTTTAAATCTGTGGCTGAGATAATGCTGTTCAGTAGAAATTTATTAAAACTGAATGTTAACCTCATTGCCAGAATGTTTGTTGTATGAATATGCTGTAGTGCTCTCTAAGTAGAAATGGAGTATGAAAGGAAAAAAGTGTAAGTTGACATAAGGGCAATAGAACAAGCACGGGGTTACACGAGCTTACCTGACATCCTTCTGAGCCTACTGAATTGCTTTTTTCCCAAACAAAGGAAGTTTTCTTTCTCTCAACAGCAAAGAAACTTACTGGTAAGTTGTTCTACAAAATCATGTTGATACAGCTGCAAATCAAAGTGTTATTTAGAAGCCCTTCTTAGATGGGACACTATTACAGATGGAATATGCATATGAAGTTTTCATAAGTGTTTTCTAAATATCTTATTCCCATGGCATAACACTTTTTGAAGAACGTTTTGTCACAATACGTGCTAGCTGATCTACTATATAAACAATTAGTAGAATATTTTAGCAGTAGAGCACATCTAAGCGCACTCCTATGTTTCATGAAGGGAGATCTTTATTAAATTAAATTGATATATCATTGTCCATTTTTTGCCCTTTTAGTAACTGTTAGTATTGGAATAATTGATATGTTGTTACAGATACCTACTATTTATTTTTAGTTATTTTTTTAGAAATTACTCTGCTTACTTTCTTAAATTTTGATAACATAGACTTAAAGGAAACTAGTCTCAGCATACCCAAATTCTAAAAATGGCCACAACATAATGTAGACCCCGTCTTGGTGGATCACATCCTGGTGCTTTATTCTAAAAATTTGTGTAGGTTTCTCCAAAGGTTGCTCAGTTGCCGATTCGAAGAATAAGCTTGTATAAAAGTCGGCAGCCGTCACCAGGAACAGCAGCAGTAATGACAGCAGCAACGACAGTTGAGAAACCCTAAAACAAACGGTGAGCAGAGGTGAGCTCTCCCTTTCCTCACCCCACGCAGCTTCCGCAGGAAGCTGGCCGACTCTCCCCGCAGGAGGAGCACGGCAGCAGCAGCAGCGCTCGGTGCGCTCCCGCCCGCCACACCGCC
>Ga0065711_1050911_pt1 | contig 10597 bp, 7 predicted proteins | sample Hoacrofraction12_FD_59098 | JGI IMG/M metagenome (GOLD analysis project Ga0065711, IMG submission 59098) | Hoatzin crop microbial communities from Cojedes, Venezuela - Epithelial fraction 12 v2 (version 2) | ecosystem: Host-associated > Birds > Digestive system > Esophagus > Crop | place...
GTGACCAAGAATCCTTTTCCCCCTTTGAGATAGCTGAGTTCCACCTGTCGCCAGCAGGCCCGGTGCTGTGTACACCTCCCCATGATCAAAGAAGCCAAAATTTGACTGATGGCACCAGTCCCTGAGCCACCTGTTAACCAGGGGAGTTTTCCTGCCCCTTTCAGTGCTGTTCCCTGCCACTGATGGGATGGAGGAAAACACCAACTGCGCCCCTGATCCCTCAACCAGTCACCCCAGTGCCCTGAAGTCCCTTTTGATGGCCTTGGGACTTCTCTCTCTGATCTCGTCCCTGCCAACCTGCATTACCAAGAGGGGGTAGTAATCAGAAGGCCGCACCAGACCAGGGAGTTTCTTCGCAACATCCCTAACCCGGTCTCAGATCCTGTAGGCTTGAAAATGCAGTAAACATTCACACATTACTTATTCTGAGCACCTTCTTTTGTCAGAAAAAGAGGATAAAGTCTCTAGCAAAAAGACAGAATCCAGTGTGGCGGACCCAATGCAGTGAAACAGAAACAAAGAATCCGAAATGAACAAAGGCTACAGAATATCAGTCTCCTAAATCTAACTTTCTGGAAGTACAGTAGGGATTTAAAGAGAGGAACTGTCATGCTACACTCCACCTCTTATTAAATAAAGCAAACTTTATTAGAAAGAGATATTAAGTTATCCATTCCAGCACAAAAAGGTTTTTCGGTAGAAAAAGTATTCCCACTCCAGCAAAAACCAAAACCCCAAGCAAGGAAGAGAAGAGGTGGCAGAAATTTAAACGAGAGTTGCAAATGCACATTGTTATAGGCTTTTGCAGTGTTTACAAAGTTTGCATGGAAAGGACCACAAATATAGCCATCATATCAGTATATGAAGAGGCTCGCCAGGCATCTATGTAGCTGTGCCGTTGTGTCCCTGTGGTCCTGCTCAGGGAGAGTCACACGAGGTGAGGCTTTCACAGTATCTAGGTCTTTGCTTCTTGACTTGAAACTGTGTAATGGTTTCAAAGGCCACTGAAAATTGCAAAATGAGAGTGAGAGAACAGCTCTGAAGCAGTCATTGCCCTGTCCCAGCCTCCAGATTTTGAACCTGGTAGTATTTTTTCCACATGGAAAGTTTCTCCTCTGAGGATAGAGAAGTCTGTAACAGGAAAGTGTTGCAGGAGATTTGCTCTATGGGGGTGGAAAATATTAGTGTTGATGAGTCTGAACTGCAAATGAGAGCTGGGCCAGATGTATGGGTGATAGCAAGATGAGCAGGCTTCGTTTGTAGCAGCTTATGCCCAAACACAAGAGCACGCGTAGGGTGGAAGTCAGGTTTTCCAGCAAACAGCTTAGTTTAAAGGGGTAGAAGTAAGGCATAGAACCAGCCATTAACTTGAAAGTTAACTTCAGAGAAAAATGGTCTGAAGAAGCAGCTTCTCAGTAGGAAGAAGTTGAAAATGAGGCATGAAGTTTATAAAGCAGCCTCTGAGAGAGCAGATACTCTCCCTCAGACATACCACAGGTCTCCACATTTCTCTCGAGCAAAAGTGCAACACGAGCAGCACGTGTTTTACAGTCCTAAGCATATTTAATACAATGTTTTTACAACAGCTGTTGCTTTCACAGAACTTTAACCCCGCTGTGTAAATGCATCGCAGGGAAAATACTCTGTTGTCTTGGCTACAGCCTTTGCTGGAAAGCCCTCGGTGTCGGCTTTCGTCCCAGGCCGCATTCCAGGCCCATCCCGGCCTCCCCCACCTCTCTCTTCCTCAGGAATCCCGGGGCAGCTATCCGGGCGGCCTGCCATCCCTTTCCATCAGCACACCTGAGGAGAAAATGGCAGAAATAAGCCTGAAAAGATGGTGGCGGTGGTGGTGGGTGGGGGGAATCTGTAAAACATTTTGTGACATCCAGGGCTTTTTTCTTTTTTTGCTTTTTCTTTTGGTTAGCTTTTGTTTCTTGCTTATCGGGCCTGGTACATAGCCAGGTGTCTTTTTCCTGCTAAATTTAGACCAATTTATTGTCTTAGCTGAGAAGTGTTATGTTACAGCTGACACTTGGAAGACTGCTGGAGGTATCGTGTGACAAATGCCTGCTGTTAAAGGACTCCAGAAACTTCTTTTGCCTTTGCAAAAGACGAGACTAGCTAGTGACTTGACTCCTCCAGCTCTTGAGCCTGCAGGTAGTACACAGCAAACACTGCCCTCATCACACGTGTGTGTGGACACAGCCCAAAAATGTGTTCTAAACCTCTGTCTTCAAAGTCACACATATGAAAAAGAAATAATTGGAAACTTCTATTAAACCCCAGAATATTTGTTTTCATCTCAGTTCTAGACATATGAATGTGCTTGAAGTGGCTATGCTCCATGCATGAATAATAATAATAATAATAAAAAATGAAGCTACAAACTTCAGAGAGACTTTTTCAAAATTGTGTAGCTGGACCTAATCCCGCAAAGCACAATGCCCTCGAATGCAGTGAGTGTTGGAAGGACTCAGGTCTTCCAAGTAAACACTAAAGACCTCAAACAACTAAAGCCCAAAATCTAATAATCTCTCTGAAAACAGCAAGGTGCAGCCATACCTTTGGCTACTTTAGAATCAGCACTGCTTTCTTTGATGTGTAAGCACTGCTTTTGCTGGCAGGTAAAGCAGAGCTAATGCACGGCTAAAAAGCAGATATTGTTTGTCCCCAGACACCCTCATTAATACCCAAATCCAGAACGCGCTCCTGTCCAAGACAACATTTAATTTAACAATCTTTAATGGAGACAGATTTTCAGCTCCCTTGGTTCAAATGACGCTTTCAAAACATATGTTTAACGTTAGGAGTGTCCTTTCCTGAACCAGAGCCTAGAAGATTGGCTGAACGTTTCTTCAAAAGGTTTAAAAAGTAAGAATTCCCTGTGTCAGATGCCTTGTGTGAGCAAAGGTCTGAGGGAACCATCTGTAAATTTAACAATGCTTGGCTGGAGTAATAGCAATAAGAACCAACATATTGTCCTCTCTGCAGCAGAACAGCACTCAACAGAAGTAAGAGTTTTAGCTCCTAAAGAAAATTAGGACTGGATTCCGGACTGGACATGCAAATAAGCTCAATGCAAACAAAAGAAAGTTTTAATGCTACATAGCATAAAGCTAGATGTAGAGCTCATAAGAATGTGTATTCTACAGCATTGCAGGAAGCTCTTCCCTGGATTAGGTTGTGTTTTAAGCTTGTGTTTTGACATGTGCATTGTACATCCCATCAGTTTATACCTGCTGGTGCTCACAAAATTTTGGTTACAAAATGTGGGAAGATGCCTTCAGCATGGGTCTGGTTTAAGTGGCGCAGACCGCAGTGATTTCTTCCTCCTGTGGACAAGAGGCCCAACAAGCAGCTCAGCCAGCTCTACCCAACCTACAAACTCATTGCACTCACAGCTCTTCTTTTGCAGCATTTGCTTGCCCCAGGCTCGTGAGGAAGGTCCCTAAGCACGGAAAGCTATGTGCGTCAGCTGTGCCAAAGCCTGCTTTGCTGGCAAGCCAGGGATTGCAGCGCTGCCATGAGACGGAGCAAAGCCATCAAACAGTCACATGCAATTCTGCTGGCAAGCAGTTTCTTCACTGAGGGCTGGGTGGCCAGAGTAGCAAGTATAACTGCAAACACAGCCATGCACAGCTGCACGATCCCCAGAGGATCATCTCAGCCAGCCTTCCCACTCAGCTGTTTGGGTTTGGGTACCCTCAGTGGGGTAAGTTATTCCTGTCCATCTGTGGTGATTTTGTCCTGGAGACACACCAGCAAGTATAGGAAAAAAGAGAAACCTAAATTTCCGTCTTCCCTAACTTTCTCTTGCTTTTTTTTAATTCTGCTAATTCCAACAGAGGACAATGAAGAACGTAACCACTGATCACCTTGCTTTCCATAACACATCCAGAGTCATGGGCTGAGCCCCAGCAAGCTAGGGTGAGCAGAGGGTGTTTACGAAGAACTGTGGCAGTTTCTTAGTATAGAGAAGAAGTTAGGAGCATGGAGCGAAAGCCAGAAGGCAAACCTCCCCTGAGTGAAGTGAGCAGGATTTGGCCTCTTGGAAGATGTGTGCACATCTGTCTGCAATGTAAAATCACATGCCACATTCTGCAAGTGTCACAGGTCTACCCTAGATACAGAAGTTCATTAGGAAACCCAACTGACAAATGCTGTCAGGCTAAAGTGTACTGAGGAAAGCCACTCTGATCTGACTTCACAGCAGAATTAGCATATATTTGACATTTATACTTATAGCTTTACTGTAAGGGAAAATATATTTCTGACCTCAGTGTCACAGGCATATTTAAACTGTATCTCCTCTGTCCTGGAAAGTACAAAAATTTTTTGAGATTGTGCTGCCAGCTGCATCAATTTTTTACTTCTGCACGTTCAAAAGTGTACCCAAAACATGTACACTGAATAGGTAGAAGATTGAAAAGGCAGCTGCAAAAATCAATGTGACACTTCAGTTGCTTACAGTGAATACTAAGCAGAGGTGAGTAATTAGAAATACATAATACTTAATCACATCCATTTTGGTTTTCTGAAAGGGCGATCCTTATCTGGGTTCAAATGAAAACATGCATGTGAAAGGTTTGCATCCAATCACAGACTATACAATCTGACAGATTTCTAGTCAACATGAAGCAACCCAGCTGGAACTTTGAGGCCTTGAATGTTCCCAAATAAGCAGGGGCCCAGAATCATTAATAAATACATTAGCAAGAGGCTTGGCTCAGTTCTAGGCATTATATTTCAAAATGGACTTAGATGGGTTTTTTCTGGTTTAAAACTGACTGAAGTGAGATGGTTGTGATTTATGTAATGCTAACCCTGACATACGACTTTTTTCATAGATTACACTACTGCCTTTATATATAGTTAGAAGCGAAGTTGTCCCATTATTTTCAAGTAAGAAATCCTTCAATGTCAGAGTTATATTCCTGGAATTTCATACTGGCCTTCCAATATGTTTAGCTGGTGTTTTATTTACCTGTGTTGGTGACCTCTGATATCTCCAGTTTCTTATCCTCCATATATGCTATCTCTGTCAGATTTTTGGTGCAATTACAGACTCTTAATAATCTATAATAAAGACCTTCAAGCCTGTTTAATTCTCTTGCAAAGAGAACATTTAAACCCAAATGGTCAGTCAACATTTTTCCTTCTCTGATTCTTTCTCTCTGCACTCTAGAAAGAAAAATGAGTGTGTCTAGTTCTTTGTACGAAATCACTGGTAAACAGTGTTGAATCAGGGATTTTTTTTTTCCTCTAGCAAACTTTCAAACTAGGAAGATGAAAACTGTCAAACCCTAGTGCATGCTGAGGAGTTTGCTTGATAAAGAAAATGATGTTTAGGACACTATCCAGTGGAAGCAATAGTATGCTGTTTTTGTGGTGATATTTGTGAATGAGGTAGGACAAAAATCCTGACTTTTAAACCTCTGGGATATGTCAAAACCTTCCCAGCCAAATGGCTATGTTTGAGCAAAGAAAGAGAAAGCATAGCAGGCTGGATGTCCCCTTGTAAGACCTCCAGGTGCCCGAAATGACAGAGCATAGCACTGTGAAAGAAGCTGGGTAACAAACACCTCACTGCTTCCTCACACCTTGGCCGAGGCTCCGACTCCTGAGGATACCCATGAGGGCAGTCACCTTAGCTGGTTCTTCATCTTTGAAGCTAGTACTTGTGTGTTTCCCAGCCTCGCCCAGGAATGCATGTTTCCTGTGTCCCCTTCTCTTATTCCCCGTTCCCAGGAGGGCTGGGGATCCCCAGGGTGCCAACGCTGCTGCCCACTGCCTTGGTGTCATCCTCAAGCGCTTCAATACACTCTTGGTTTCTGTTGCCCGTAAAAGGGGAGTGACAAGGAGAGAGCGGCAGTGCCCACCCCTCCCAGAGGTCCACAAAGTGGGACCACCGGTCTGTGTCAGAAGCAGGAGTCTTCCCTGGGTCAAATGTCCCCTGTGAGGCTGGAGCCACAGCAGGAGGTGATTCTGTAATTATAGTCTTCTTCCCAGACGCCTTTCCTGATGGACCAGTTAACTAAATTTCTTGTTTGTCAGTAAGTCTTCCTGTTGGATGGTGTGACAGGGCTATACGTTATTAGAAATTGACAACAGATTATTTCAGTGGCCTTTTCCTGAGAGGTAACTGTGAAGTAAAATAAAAAAAAAGTGATTTGGGATTCTCTGAAGCGACACGTATTAACTTTAGATAAGATGTAACGGCATAAGATGTCTTATACTAAGAAGCTTCCAAAGAACGAATTTTCTTTTCTGAAGGCTATGAAACAGTGAAGAAGAAATGAATTTTCTGGGGATAAATTACCTGCAGAACTGAAGAATCACCGATGCAGCATTTCTTTATTGGGCTAGTTTATGAAATTCTTGTGCCCTGTCACCTGCTGATGGTGACAGATCTATCAGCTATCTGAGATATCTGGGGAACAGGTGGGATTCAGAATGAGGTCATTCACACTTGCAGATTTCTAAAGAGACTGCATTGATGTTCGTCAGTCAAAATGTAAAGGGGAGAAGGGGATTCCTTGTTATACGGGGTTTTTTAAAGATTTTTACTTAACCTAAGCAAAACAAAAATTCAGTCCAGTAGAATCTGAAATAAAATGGACTTGACAGAAATTATTTTCGCAACATGAGCCAAAGCATTTTCTTATATGTTTTATTACTTTTTAGAAATAAAAAAAAAAAAGCACTGCAATGAAAATATGAAAATACCATGTATGGATCATTTGTATCATCTAAAGAACATCAAGTGAAATATTTGGCACATGAACAATCTCTCTTTGCAGGTGAATTTAAAGCAGCTGAAATATTTTCGATAAACATGAAATAATTTTTTCCAACAAAAGGACTGTTAGATCCAGTATACCCCTCATTTCCAATTACATTACGCCCATTGACGGCCCAGTCAGTAACAACAACTCAAGGCGAACACTTGTTAGAGCCGGTGGGACCCTCACCAGAGCAAGAAGCGGAAGGCTGATCCCCTAGGATAGAGGAGGGTTGTAACAATGGTGCTGTGCTGAAAGACCTTCCTGAAGGAAGGAAAAAGAAAAGCCAAACATGAGAAAGCCTCCAGGTAGTTCTTGTAATTAGAGACAAATTCAGTATCATTTTCCAAATCAAAGAAATAATTACCTTCATTGTTTCATTTGGAATGCTGAAAAAAACCCAGAAGAGGCTGTTTTTCGCCAAGCTCCCTGGGTGTGCTGGGGGATGTGCATTACCTACCTAGCTAGCCTGGCTGGAACTACAGCTAAACCACAGCCGAGTCACCTGCTAGTCACAGTGCAGGAAAAGAAAGCTCCCACAGAAACAGCAGTCCACAGGTCAGGTGCATGCAGACTAGCTATAGGTACCGTGCCGTGTCGTTTGTCCTGCCCATGTCTTCCCCTCACCCTTTCGTGCAATGTTATAAACACACAGCACAGGCTTCGGTCTTTGGAAGAGGTTCAAGTCTGGGAAGGCTGGTGGTAGCTCTGGTGGAATCACAGCGTTACTCCCTACCCCAGGGAGTAACACTGCCCTTGACATCTACTCCACAAAGAACAAGTGTGCCTGGTTTCCTGCCTTAAATCACCTGATACCATCTGACTTGAACTGCCATACAGGTATATAGTTGTTTTGAGGAAGAGTTTACATCAGAATACATGAAATTCGTGTTATATAGCATTCGTTTTTATTTAACATGTGCATTATATACTCAGCATATACTGAGGAAGGATTGCTGGTTTTGTCAGTGTCTGTCAATAGAGTTACACTGTCATGGAAGCAGAACAGTGAGGAGACCGTCAGTCTTGTGAAACAATGTGCCACTGTGCTGATCAGCTCTTGTTATTCCTACGAGTTCTCAGCTGTGGCAGTGGGAACTGCTGGCCCACAGAAGGAGCTGCTGCTATACCTCCAATGATTTAGATAAGAGAGCACTTTCGAGGGAGTCTTCCGATCACTCCTGCTTAGCACATGATGTTTCAGAACACTGGCTGGTTTCAGGGCACACAAACTGCATTCCTTTATGGTTAAACTGGAAGGCACACCTTAACAGCACATGGATTGTATTCCTACTGCTAATGGACACTTAGCACAAAACCAGATCAGAGCTAGTCCAAGATAAAACTCCTGAAACACATCTGGTGTGAGTGTTGGCTCCTATTGTGCTCCAGAAGTTGTTTATGTGAAAGTGGGTTTTACCATCTGCCCAAACAACACTAGATGACAGATCACATAGAGACTACATTAACGCAGTCACTCCAGCCTTAGCTTCTACCTGTGGAGCTGCATCCACCCAGTACATGTACTGGATATGAAGTAAAATGGACTGGAGTAGGTGCAATGTGGTAAGTAAAGGCTGCTGGCACTCCTGCCCTTGGGTAATCAGACACTTCGCGCGGTAGGTGAGAGCAGATGCAAGCATTGAGGCTGAAAAGTGAATCAAAACAAAGCAGTGGCATATGATAATCCACTTACTAGGTACACAGAGGCCAGGTTCGCTGATGTGCTTTAGACCGTTACCTGATGAATGCGTGAGTTTCCATACTTCTGCCCTTTGCAGTGTCAGAGTTAACACTGTATCCACACATGGTGATTGTAGATCATACTTGGTAAGACCATATTTACATACCCTATATTTTTTCTAAGAAGATTCTCGAATGGTTTCCCATGTCTAAATGACCTTGTGATGTGCCAGATGTGCTCAGCTCCTACCATCTCAGACTGTTCCTCTGTGTGGCTTTACTTGCTCTTTTGGCCCTGAGTTCACTTACAGGCTGCACACAATAACAGCTTAATGTTAGCAATCAGACAATAAAAGCAAGGATAAGCAGTTGAACCTGCTGTTGGATTGACATATCAGCCCACCAGCTGATTAGCTCCTTTTCGCTTGTGGAAACCGAAATGTTGATCTTTTAGCAAAGTTTTTATGAGAATACGGCTCTACATTCCCTAGCAGCAGATAGGAGCTGGTTGGATACGTATCCTCTGCTGAAGAGCACAGCAAAGAGAACCTCCTTGTCCACCAGCAATGATTTGAAAACATCAATTGTTTTCCTAAGCTAGCATTTCCTTTTTGTTAAGACATGCCAGTCGTGTTAGAAAGTGCTCTCTGTAACCTATGATTTAAAAATGTGGAGACTTGACTTTCAAATGAAGAGCTTGTTATTACAATCCTATTGTTAGCCACAAGTGGCACTATTAAAGAGATACTGTTGTGTATTTTGGCTTTGTTAATAAATCTAAACCCTGCCTCTGATGTTGTGTGGTGACGAAAAGTATACAAAAACTGGAAATACAAATACACTAATGTATATGTTCCTCGAAGGACTTGCATCTTTTGCAGACACAGGATGTCTTATGCACTGCAGTCGTCGTTACTTCAGTATGAATAGAATTCATTATGGTAAAAAAAAAAAGGTGCTATTTTTACTCAGTAGTTTTCTTTAAAGGTTAAATTTCAGCAGCTTATTCTTGTGGAGATTGATATTTTCGTCAAAGTGTTACAAACATTTTAGTACAAAGCCACACTTTCACCACAAGCAAAATAAATCGCTACTGAACCTTCCTTTCATCACCAAAACAAACGAATAAGCAAGGAAACAAACAAAACTTTACAAATAGCAAAATTTTAGGACTGTGAAGTGACATGGAATAAAAATGCAGAGTGGTTAAACCGGTATGTTAATTTCTTTTCTTACTTTGTGCTTAATGTTGTTTGAAATATAGTACTATGTAGGCATGATTTACACGTAGAGTTAGGAATGTGCTCACATGCTACTGTTCTTTATGTCCAGCTTTTGGCCTTGGCAAAAGCATCTGCTTCACATGGCGGAAAATTGGAATCAAATTGACTTGGTTTAAATTAGTTCATTATGTGCTAAGTAGTGGTTTGGAGCTGTGGGTGTCATTATTCAAATGTTTTTCTTGTCTATAGAAAACTAGGAAATTACCTAAAGTAAAGGTGGAAAATACTAACTAATGCCAACAACACTTGAAAAGAAAGGCTGGAGGTGTTGGGTCCTCACTACATGAATCATGTCGGATTATTAGCTCTCTGTCCTGAGGTACACCTGTAATGGAGGGGTTTTGATGAGAAATAGATCTAAAAAATATGTCAGTGATAAATTAGAATATAAGCTGTGCTTCATATAACCACAAAATTTAACAAACACTGTTAGCTCCACAGAAGATTGGAAGTGAAGCCCACTGATTTCTTGGGACTCATGAAGAAACTCAAGTAAAAGGGACATTCCTGAAGGAAATACTTATCATAGTCAGCATTCTGGTAGTTCTGCTGTCCTGGGTTTGGCCAGGACAGGGTTAATTTTCACCGGACTCCAGGAAGGGGCACAGCCAGGGGGTGGGGGCTGACCCCACCTGACCAAACAGAGCCCGGTATTCCATACCATGTGCCGTCACGCTGGGTTCCGGTGGGGGGGGCGGGGCGGTGGGAACTCACTCTCGGGGCTCAGGAGCGTGCGGCGCCGGTGCGGTCTGAGAGAGAGGGTCTGTTTTTTGTCGTGTTTTCTCCTTATCTGTATCGTTGTTGTTACTGTTCCCTCTGTTTGCTGTTCTGTTAAACTGCCCTTATCCC
>Ga0065711_1009752_pt1 | contig 10596 bp, 6 predicted proteins | sample Hoacrofraction12_FD_59098 | JGI IMG/M metagenome (GOLD analysis project Ga0065711, IMG submission 59098) | Hoatzin crop microbial communities from Cojedes, Venezuela - Epithelial fraction 12 v2 (version 2) | ecosystem: Host-associated > Birds > Digestive system > Esophagus > Crop | place...
CTCTTTTCTTCGTGAATGAAGTGCTGTAATTCAGAAAATGATTGTAGCAGTACTCCATCCTCAGTTTACTAATATAGTATACCAGAATAAAAACTTGGCAATAACCTCTTATTCTTAACAGCTAACAAAAAATAACCGTGTTGATCCAGCGATGCATCTAGAACATTATTTTGCATTTGCTAAACCATTTGTTTTTCACAGCTAATGGCAGAGCGCATTTTGCTTTTTGTGGTGTGGTGGTTTTTATTTTAATGGATGCCTTTTTTAATTAAAAAAGGCTCAAAACAAGGAATACTTTGGGAGCCCAAACACTGGCTTTTTAATGAAAAGAAAAAAAAAAAAAAAAGGTGAATCAAAATGAATCATATTCACTACAATACTGACCAAAACTTCCTTAAAGAGTTTAGGGTTCATGTTCTAAAAAAAGCCATTTCATACCTGCCAACTGAAGTGCTGGTAAGTTGACTTGGTTAGATATGGTCCAAAATCCAGACCAGGTGGAATTACTCCCTCTCACAAGACTGTAAGCTTTCCATGGTACAGTCCGGCTACGGCAATTTACCTACTGCCTAGGTGGGAAATACAAAGGAAGGAGGCAGTGACGAAAACTGCAAGGATGGAGAAAACCAAGGCACGGGGTCTAGCTACTGTCCCCTACTTAAGCCATCCAATTGATTCTACTGAATTTTGGTCAGTCTCCAGGAAGAAATGTTTTAAACTTAATTTAGCAGACATTTATATGGCGATAAATACTACCTTCAAAAATGCTAAAAATGTTGGCTAGGTTTAGTCTGAGCTACTAAAAAATTATTATAAATTGTAGCATCAGACACAAGACAGACAAGAATTATTGGCTGGCACAGACTAGAAGCAACATTTATCTTTCACTTCAGTCTAAATCACACTAGCCGCAACACCTTCCATTTCACTCACACAAATAATACATTATTTAAAATAAAACGGAGCATTCTTGGGTAAAAAACTACTTCATTTTAAAGGGGGAAAATGAACAATACACAGAAACAAAGAACGACAGAAACCAAAGTTAAGTAGGAAAGTGGTCTATTATTCTGTGTTACTGCACAAACAGTGCTTGCTTAATTGTGCCTAGTTAGAAGGGTTGGTGCAAACTGCACACATGGAAGATGGCAATAAAGACCTCAGTCAGCTTTGTGGAATGAAGTAACTAGGTAACTGTTTTGACATATGATGGTCTCAGCTCCACCTCATCTGTTAACAGAGTGCAAAGATCCCAATGTGAGCCCTGATGTCATCTTGTCCTCTTACTCCTACTAAAAATCAGCAAATTCTTTCGCACATTTTTCTGTTAGAGACGCACGAATATCTTCTTCTTCATAGTCATCAAAGTTGCTGGTATCTCCAGGGCCTCTGCACTTTGGTATGAACGGAGCTTCCACCTGTATTGGAGGGGAGAGGGGAAAGCACATGAATTGTTATCGGCCTAATACCTTCAGATTTAACACTGCGATAATGAGCACAATGATACTCCCATTGCTGCTCAAATCCTGCCAAGAAAACAGATATTACAGCGACCCAGCTTAAAGTCATTGCACAAATAAAACTGGGCTAAGAAGGTGCAGGCCTAGATACGTGCATGTAAGTTGAGAAAGACTAACATCTCACAGACAAACACCAATAAAAAATTACTTCCACTTCAAAACAAAGTTTAGTTCTCTTCTTGCAGAAGAGCCCCTGCTCTCTTCAGCTCATCAGCCGCGTGGTGCAGCTCCCAGCACGGCGAGGGCTGCGTGTAACTGTTGCACGGTCATGGCGGAAGCAGAGAAGTAGCTGGATTGCCAACATCACTACTCAAAAAAAATCTCAGGGCTGTTTGGAAGCCCTCTCCTCCTACTTACCAACAATTCTCTACTTCCAAATAAAAACTAACCTAATACAAGTTTAAAACAATTTGTTCCGCATCTCCTACAAAGTTCCTCCTAGGACCTAACTGTGAGTGAGAAGCAAAAGCCTTCTCAAAACTAGGCCACAGTTGAGAGACCAGCAATGACTTGAAGGCGTCACTAAAACACTGTGCAGCAAGCCAGGGCAGCTCTAACTAATGATGAAAAACCCCTCCTGGTAAAGACTGCCTGCATATCCTCTCAAATCCACATAAATACTCAATTAGCCTTGAGATTCAGTGCACCCCATGTCAGCTGTATGATAGTAAGCCATTCACACTCGGATACTGGAACCAGTCGTTTTCCAGGACCCTCTTAACTGCTGCTTCCTAAAGTGGAGGGAACCTGCAGCCTCTTGAGGCTGACCTTACAATAAAGTCCTTGGATCTGGCTACAACTTAACAGTCTCAATCTTTCTGTCCCAATTCAGTGCACTTCAGCCCCTACTCATCTCAGAAATTAAAACTAAAGATGATACTAAATGGTGATACAGCTCTGCACAGGGACAGACCTGCATTTTTACTGGCTAACAGCCTGTGCTGTCCTTATACATTCACGGGTGAAAAAAAAAAAAAAAGAAGTTGTTCCCAGCTTGCAGACACTGAAATGCTATTTTAGGGAATAGACTACTAAATTCCACATTCACTCAAGTTAACATTAATTCAAATCTTAATCTTTCTAGTCTATCACACCTCAAAGTTCAAAATTAAGCTTAATTACTTTTTAAAATAACCTAAATTTTAGAATCAACTGCATGCTGAACGAAGGAATAAGCAGGGCTTGGGCTGATGGGAGGCAATAATGAAGAATGGATGATAAGGCAGGGACCAGAGAGAATGGAAGGCCTAGCAGAAGGAGAGACGCTCTACTGCAACAGGTCTAGCACAAACTGGAGAGTGAGGCATGATTAGCAGCACCACAATTCTTCTTTTTCATTTTACAGGTGACTGATTTATCCACCCTTGTGGTATGCAAAATTACAGCAAAATTATTGAAGCGATGCGAATTTAAACCTGGAAATGCAAAGCAATCAGCCCAGTATCTCTCCCTGGGACTTCCCAAGGAACCCGCGTGCCAGAGGCAGCGTGGTGGGCAGACACAAGCCAGGCAGGCATGGCTCCAGCCAAGGCACAGGACCAGATCGCACCCTGCAGCCACGAACTGCTCAGGGCCCCCAGCAGATTGCTGATGGTGGCCATGGGAGCGTGTGGAAATCAGTAATTAAAGAGCTACAGCACAGACTGATACAAATTAAACTCTGCTGACTTTGGGTGGTACCACTATACACCCCCAAGAAATAACACTAACTTTCTGCATTTACAGAGTGTGGTACAATTGCCACAGGTGTATCCTTTTGTTCCTAACACACATGTATCTATTTGGGTGATTTATCCTGACAGAATACACAGTCTGTGTACACACCTAGCCTACAAAGCCACACATTTACCATTAGCTGAATTCTGTCTCTGTCTCTTCTCAAATTGATTTCCAATTACTCTCTTACAACAAAGCTCAGAGCACAAGAAAGACCTTATTTACATTTTAGAACATGCTCAAATGAGACACCTCAGATGTTTACCTATTATATTCACTAAGGAAATCACTAAAAAGAGATTGCAGGAGATAACACGGGTTTACAGCAGAAATATTGGCCTAAGTACAACCATAATATCAGGCAGTATTTTAATAAACAGCTAAGCCATCACACAAAGAAAACAAGACTATCTTATCTGGAATATTAAGTAATTGACTGGTTCACTAACGACTGTAGCATAACAACTTACATTACATTAGCTGCCAAGGAACACTACATTTATTCAGGAAAATACATGCTGTGATAACAGCCACTGTGAAAAGCTGGTATAAACCCAAAGTTTATTGCTGTATTTCTATGACCGTTTAACTGACATTATAACCTATGCTGTTGTTTTAGACCCATAGTATTACAATATTTATTCCTTATAATTAGAGCTTCAAACTCAGTCAGCATCAGTTTTCACAATCCTTCAGAACTAGTAATAGCTATTCTGACTGTACTACTAGTTCACATTTTAAAATATTTCTTGGTTCTGTCAAAGTAATTTTCTACAGCAGTGCACTAGCAATGCTAAGAATATTTAGTACAGTATTAAAACATCTTATTTAATATTATGGGGCCTGGGTGTCCCCAAACAACATACCAGCGAATCAAACTCAGTGCATATAAAACTGTCTCATAAAAAGGCATTAAGAAAGCAAAGAACAGATAATTACAATTCTGCAATGGGGAATCTTTTCTTAAAAAACGTCTATACTTAATACAAAGAATAGGAGATGTGTGTTAATTGTACCCTGTCTTCTAGTAATTAATACACTAGTGAATACTACAACAACTGTACTGTCAGTTTGTTTAGCCAAACAACTAGTTTCTTTTTATAAATTATTGTTAGTATTTAGGTTTGGTCTTTAAAATACTGCTGTTACAGCAGGAAGTTCACGTCTCTGTAGTCAAGACTGTTAGCATTTCAACAATGTAAACCAATTCCTTCAAATGTTATTGCTTAACTCTGACCTTTTCACCAATACCTAGACACAAAACTATTTCTCCACCTGAGTCTTCTGGGACAACACCAATGAAATTATTTAGTCTTTTATTGTTGTCTGTTGAAAAAGCAAGAATTCAGAGGTTGCATCCAAAAGAACAAATAATTTCTTAGGAATTTGTTTCCAGTAACATCCACTAACTAACCAGATATTGAACTCTGACTCTACCTTCAAGGGGAGAGGGAGCTTTGGAGCTACTAGAAGACAGACCTAGACTGAATTGTCATCATCCTCATCCCTTTCCCTGGCTTCCTCTTCCAGGTCTACTTTATTCATCCTGGCAACCACTAGTGTGCTCTCCTCTAACTGGTACGCTAATGGCTGCTCGGGCTCTGAAAATGTTCCCAGTTGCCTCTGTTGCTTTCATTCTTAAGCAGGCCTGAAGTTCATAGTGCAGACTGGGCATGAGTTTTCTAAAAAACACATTACAAGTCATGTTGGTCAGGCAGGTCTAGAAAACCATTCTAAAAATGCNAGAAAAAAGCATTCAGCAGAGCTCTTCCCATCGCCGCAGCTTATGGAACTGCAGTCAATTAAAGCACACTGTGAGAAGACAAAAATTCTTTGCAGACACTGAGGATTGAGTAGACACTCTCTACAGCTGATCCTGCCCCAGTCACACATAAAGCAAGAACAAGGAGGAGGGAGCACCCTTCTTCAGCAGAAAAAGAAAAGCTCTAGCTTTGGCTGGAGCTTCTCCACACTATGCACAGTCTGATTGCTAAGAGCTAGCTGAAAAGCAAAATGTATTCCCCTCTGCTGTGAAGGGATATTTATAGATGCCACTATAGCAGGGGTTAAATAAAAAGCGAGAGAGGCAGGAGATGGCTCATTCTGAGATATTCCAGAAATAGACGAAAGCACAATATGTGTTAAGAGAACATGAATGTACACAGAAGCCCAGGATAAAATACCAACACGAAACAAACATAATTCAATTCATATATACTCTGTAGAGTCTTAAACTCCTTTCACCTTTTCTCAGTTTGATTAAAGGGTCAGATTTCGGAAAGCAAAAAATACACAAAATAACTAGAAATTTTACTTAAATCCCTAAACACCTGTCATAGTTTCGATCAAGAAGGGTCTTACCTTTCTCTGATAAATGGCAATCCAATCTGTAGTTGCAAACCACTTGTGATTCTTTATGTCATTTACACCATTCTTGAGATTTCCATATCGTTTGGTCAAATCTACCTGGAGTAAATTTCTTAGAAGATCCTTTAGGTCTGAACTGAAGTGTGACGGGAACCTTACCTAAAATTATACATCCACAACATTAAAAAAAAATACACTGATTTCATCCTTCCCCCTGAAGTAAAACAACGTTCACAGAAAAGGAAACACTGGAGCCATTTTCTATTCTTCCTCTAAAATGTAGTAGGAATGCATGAAAAGAGAGATGACTATTGTGGCACATGTATTCCTGTTTCACAGAGCCTTTATCAATAGCACTCCCTTGTGCATCTACCCTTTTCTGAACTGAAAGTTTCTGGATCTGCTTGAGTTGGGGGAAAATATTAACTTCTTGAAATAATTATATAAAAGCTAAATTTAACTTGGTGTCTCACCAACACAACATCATCTCAAGGCATTCTCAACTGTTTTCTAGGAACAAAATTTTATACTCTATTATATATATACACACATGCGTGCGCACACTGGAGATCCAGTATAGCATAGCATATATATAGCATGTAAGTTTATAGATATGCTCTGAAATAACTGAACATTCAGTAGTCATATACAAAAATTCAATCTGGAACTTTATGCTGTACTGTAATCCATTTCTGATAACTAAATGCACCAACATCAGAAGCCTTACGTAAATAATACAGCACTATTTGAAGACAGAACACAAGTGACTTCTCAATACAATTCATTCAAACCTGGCTGAGAAATATTTGAAGAAGATTCATGGGATGTAATCACATAGGGCTTCACTACCAAAAGACCTACTGACACCATTTGAGAGAAGAAAGGGGAAAAGAATAGGCAGAAAGCTGTATTTGTTGTGCCCACAGTCTCAGCATTTGACACTCCCTATCGTCAGCTGATCAATTATGACATAAATGCAGAACACAGAGTTATTTAACATAAAAACAAGCTGTGAAATCAAGAGGTCTGATAAGCAAGGACACTGCTTCAGTTTACCTGTCAGTATGGCTCTACTGTACTACCTGAGAAAATCAAAGGTTTTAATGAATGTAATACCTAGACAGCTGAGAAGTAAGGAAATATTAGTCCTCTACTTAAAAAAATGGAGTTAAGTGCCTGAGGTAGATTAAGTGAAAGACTTAAGCTTATAAAGGAAACATACTGGTAGCTGAGAACTGAATGTTAAAGTTTCCAGAGTTTAATTCCAGTACTGTTTCTACAACCATTCATCATGGAATCCGTAAAAATGGTAGAGGATTAACAGTACAAATGTCGAGCAAATTAGATATAACTGCAAAAAATGCCCAAGATTTCTAGTTCAGAAGATAAGTATTTCTTTAAAAGTATATCTTCATAAACAAATTCCCATATATTCATGGCAGCAGCTGAAGGGTCACAGTATTACAGCCTTTCAAAGAGCAACCACTTTCTTGATTTCAATAAGGTCCTAGACAGGAATGTGTCTCACTGCAGCGTACTGCAGGGCCTGCTGAGGCACCTCCCTTGATTAGAACTACAGAACGACCTGAGATGCTGCACAGCATGTGCTTATGTAGGGTCAAGGAAGAGAAGAACCATTAGCAAATCAAATGAGCACAAAGAAACATTAAGAGACAACACTGGCCAGCAGGAGAAACAACAGAATGATCGCATTTTTGTGCTGACACACTAAGATATTAATGAAAAATAAATGGAAAAAGTTGGAAACACTTTTTAAAAATTTTATGTAACAATGAAAGCTGAACAGAACATGAGACGTCTTGAACTACAGGACTGCAGTAGTAAAGAAACCTACTACGAATTATAGAAACTCTTTAGGGCTTCTCAAAAGCCACAAAAATATTTCTAGAAAAGACAACAGCAAACTAAGCACACAGCTAAATAGTTGTAAATAGTCATTGGATTGTTTTTATCCAAGCATCAAAGGATGTAATACCACAATGTCTATAAATTTTGTAAGTTGCATTTTAAGTTTGAAAGCAGGGAACAAATTTTTAGAACTTTGATTTTTAATATTACTGTTACAATGTCTGTACTTAAGAATTAGACATTACAAATTTTTCTCATATTCTGTCCAAATTGCTCGCTATCTAGTAGCCCGTAAAATCTGCATCCACTCCACACAAAAAACGTGTTACAGAAATCATAGAATGAGTTGGAAGGGACCTGTAAAGGTCACCTAGTCCAACCTCCCTGCAGTGAGCAGGGACATCTTCAACCACATCAGGTTGCTCAGAGCCCCATCCAACCTGGCCTTGAATGTTTCCAGGAATCAGACATTGACCACCTCTCTGGGCAACCTGTGCCAGTGTTTCACCACCCTCATTGTGAAAAATTTCCTCCTTAAATCCAGTCTGAATCTATCCTCTCTTAGTTTAAAGCCATTACCACTTATCTTCTTGCAATAGGCCCTGCAAAGACAGACAACTGCATCTGAGAAAATACACAGAGCCTTCACTCACCTTGCCAGACACAATCTTCTCATAAATTTGAATGGGCTGATCTGCAAAGAACGGGGGATATCCAGCTGCCATTTCATAGATTAACACTCCTAACGCCCACCAATCCACTGCCTTGTTGTAGCCCTAGATAAAATGAGAAATACCACTGTTAGTATCATTTCCAACACAGTTTGAGACTTTCAGGATAGATCTATGGAATACAAAGAAAGCAAACGCAGTATTGCTTGCTTAATACAGAACTTCCAACCTAGTTCAAACCAAACTGAAGTTCACAGATTCCAACAGTAATATACGTAAAACCTAATATGGCGATGACAGTGAAACAGTAATGAAAGCGAAACATTTTGCAAACATTCCTGCGTCGAGTCAGTTGTTTTCACTCTGATGTGACATGACACCCTAAGTCACAGAAATGGGCACTATTTATTTATTCAAAGTGAAAATAATCTTGTTACAGAACGACTGAAACTTCTTTGAAATCTCAGGGAAATTTCATTAAATATAACAGTATGTCCTGTATTCTATACCATCATCTTTTTGCTTGATTATCTGCATTTGAGAATTCATTTTCATATTTAGTAAACTAGCTACAAGAGTACCAGAGTTTAGTTAATTAGCTATTATAGAGTCATTTGTGAGCTGATCTTCAAAGCCTGAGCATAAAATCATCAGTAAATTCTCTTTCACGTTAAAAAAGACAGAAAACCCCACCAACCCCATCAATTCTGTGTGTGTTCTCTGAGATCTTTTACAAAGCTCAGGGCTAAGACTCAATCTTTCCTGAAACATCTACCATGGAGAAATTGTAGTAGACGCACTGTGATTTCTTCTGCTGCTTTAGCTGCACAGGGGCAAAAAACCCTTTAAGCAACAAACATTTTCTGCCCAAATAAAAGTATTTTTGTTTTACTTTTAAAGACCTGCAAAGGGTATTTAATTAAACCACATATTAAACACATAATTTAACATTATGCATTACAGTTGTTTATATCGTAAGCAGTTCCATAAACTATAAGAATATTTTTCCTTTGCAAAACATGAAGGGCTACAGCTGAATGGCTCTATGATAAATAATATTTCTTCTGCGTTCCAACACCTAGTGCAAATACTAAACACAAACTGATCAATGGTAAGCTTAGACTGCACATACTTTATGTGTAAAGGGTTTGTCATGTTGGATTTCATGCTAAGTGCCTTAAACCTGAAACACTCTGCAACTAGTTACTTAATGACTACTGATTCATCCAACATGTGGTTCTTGTCACCTCCGGAGCTCCTGTTCTAGTCTGTTAACACTTCAGAATGTAATCACTCAGATCCGCTGTTCTGATAAGGATGCTAGTCAAATAACCTAAATAGAGATTCTTTAAATCCCTTTTTCCCCTCACAAGTTACGTGGCAAGCATGAAAGTTCTGTACAGTTATGTGAAAATTCCTGCTCTGGAGTAAGTTTTAGTATTAAAAAAATACTTGCAATGCAACGATTGCCTTTTGTGTAATTCACAGAGCTGACTAGTCAATATTTGATTTTTGGAAGTATCAGCAGTTGTTTATCCCTCCGAATTTACTAATTGGGTGATAAGTTTTAACTGCGTCAAATGCTGAATAACAAGACAAAGTACCTTGCTGAGAATTATTTCAGGTGCCAGGTATTCTGGAGTCCCACATAACGTCCAAGTTCTTCCTTTTACTCTTTTCGCAAAGCCAAAGTCCGTGACCTGTCATCAGAAGAAATAAATTGACTGTAAGTGCATTTCCACAAAGACATTTACATTTAAGTACCTTTGAAGTATTTTGGAAAGCTATTTCATACAGAGGAAAAATTTGTTTCTCTAATCACATAGTATCTATATATAGTCAGATCTAGCTTTAGTAGCCAGTCCTTCCAATACTTGTAATTCAGACAGATAGAAGATTTCTCATGATAAAATTAATAACTAACAGAAAATACATATTTTCCCCCTGACACAAGCTTCTATTTATACTTTAAAAAATCAGCAGGAACTATGGCTTACTAATCTTCCACATGTATGCAATTACATTTATAATTTTTCTTATACTTTTCACATCAGACTGTTTATACTGCTGAAAGTTTAAAGAACGTGAATATGAACAAGATATTTATCTTTTCCTTTAGCTAACAAATAAATAAATCACAAAAAGGGTCAAGGTATCTGCCAGTCTTGTAAATTTAGAATTTTGTTGCAGAAGTGTACTAAAGGTTATACGTAAAATTAGTGTGGGAATAAGACAACATAACAGAGCTCTTCCAGTAAGTTCTGATTCTGAGTATCTTTGAAAGCATCACCAATCTTATTTATTTGAGGACTGAGGGGGAAATGTAGCATTAACTGTATTCACAGATGCCAAGTTCTTGACCATTACAAATTCTTCATTCCACTTGTCACGTTTTCTGCAGCAAGTTTTCAGAACTCTGTATGTGGTATCACCCTCTCTGTGATTTTTCCTGG
>Ga0065711_1050912_pt1 | contig 10596 bp, 6 predicted proteins | sample Hoacrofraction12_FD_59098 | JGI IMG/M metagenome (GOLD analysis project Ga0065711, IMG submission 59098) | Hoatzin crop microbial communities from Cojedes, Venezuela - Epithelial fraction 12 v2 (version 2) | ecosystem: Host-associated > Birds > Digestive system > Esophagus > Crop | place...
CCCCCCCCCAACTACAGGACTACTGAGCACATTGCTACTACCGACCACATCAGACAGTCAAATGCCTTTAATATTTTTTAAATAAAACTAATGGGGATAGTTCACATCTCACTTGCCAACATCAGGATGCAAGCCAAACTTGCATTCAAGGCAGATGGTGGAAGGCATTGAAAAATAACTGATTCTCTCACTCTGTGATTCCACAGTTTATTGGAAAACAAGCAATTCACTGTTCCTCTACATTAAACATTGCAAAGTCATAAATTTGCCATAGGTGAGCTTTCCAAAGCTTTCTAAGAGATTTGGATGTCAGTTATGCTGACATCTAGCCAGCATCCAAATCTTCCAAATGCTTCAGAACATCAGAATGCCAATATGAGTTCCAACAAGGGTCTATCGAATGATTGCCCAGAACAGGGTAAAAACAGGGCAAGCACACACAAAATCCCTCCACTATTCTTCTAATTTATTCCAAGCTTAGAAGATTTTTGAAAAAATCTATAGCTCTGATTATCTGTGACTTCTTAGAGAGTATTCACCTTGCTTTTCAGCAATAACATGCCATTCCAAACTGAAAAAAGCTCTTTCAGATTTATTTAATAAAAAATTTATTCCAGTTATGCAATCTTTCATTGTGGAAACAAACACCCACGATAAAACCCAGTGGCCTGCCTATTCTAGCATCAGACGCAGAAACAACATAACAGTATTTTAAAATAGTGTTAATGTAACAGTATGCTTTACGTGTTCACTCAAAGTTCAAGAGCCCATCACATTTTAACAGACTATTAATGGAAAACTACTGCTTACGTCTTATTATCGATGGGGAAGGAAAATTGTTGAAAAATGTTACTGAATGATGTAAGTGCAGCAACTGAAGCCACTGTATGACTTATGAGTTAAGCTAACGAGATCAACTCTGTCACAACACAGAGTATGTGGCCAGATCCATCGACAAATCATCATCTGACATTTGTAGAAATCACCTCACTGGACCCAAGGTATCCAAGTTTTGAATGGTAAATATGTGTCAACAAGCAAGCCATCTGCAAATAAATTACATCCAAAAAAGAAGTTCAGTATATGCTCACCATGTAGAAATTACGTGAGCTGATACCTGTTCTGAATCCTTTTACTCTGATTTTCAGTAATTCTTGATATTATAAGTCACAATTTCAGAAGCAACTGTAGGTATAAATTGCATCCCAGCACAAGGAAGGTTCTTGTTTCATTCTTCTGTGTACGGTCTCCTAACTCAACACAGTGAATCCCCTCAGTGTTTCATGAATCAGTAGCGTCTGCAAGTGCCAGTCATAAAAAGGTCCAAGAAGTGTTGCATATGTGCACTAGCATTTGAGTCAAGAAATTGCTGGGCAAAGAACTGAAGAGTTTAGTTAATTCAGCTCTTTTGCAAGCCAGCCAAAAAGACTTTGAACATAGGCAAAATATGTTATCTGCGTTGTAAATTTGATAGAAACTGTTTTGAATACATCAGATTTTCAAAAATAAAGACCTTCTTAATACAATTTTTAATTGCAGTATGGAAAATGGATGGGAAAAGATCAACATTACTACAGTAATTTATGAATGAACTGGCTTATCAACAGAGCACAGTACAGTAAAATGCATTGACCAAAGTGAAGTTTGTTTAAACATGTTAATTTGCAATGGACTTTGAGCATGCGTAATCAGCTGAAGTTCTGCTGTCATGCAATAACTTGTTAAACCACTGCTTTTGGATCACTTACAATCACGTAGGCAAAATCTGAAAGGCAGTTGACTTTGATATTAAACCAGCTACCCAAGAAATGAAAACCACGGAAGTTTTTGAAAACTAGTCTAGTATAAGCAAATCACTCCAGGGCAGACAGGCAGGCAATGACAGAGCTAGCAACAGAAACCAGACTGCCTGATCCACACTCAAGGGTTTCAGTTATCAAAGCATCTTACACTTTATTTAAAATCATCCTTAATCTTAATTTTTTTTTTGCACTCACTTTTCCATGACATACACCTTGCTTAATTATCCAGTGCAGACACAGATGAGAACGTCATTCAGCATTTCTCCCCCACCATTCTGGAGACACATTAAAAAAAGGATTGTAATCACTATCCATTTTCAGAGTAGTTAATGAACCACAGAAGCCTTAATACGGAGAACGACAGCTCCAGACACTCAAATAGGCTATTTTTCAAAATCCCAAAGACTATTAATTCCTGATGGAGAGGAGAGAGGAGACACCTTTTACATTGTATACTTCAGCGCAAAAGAAGTCACTGCTGCGATTCATTGTTCGTTTTGGTTACAAGAGGGTGTAGGTGAAAGGCTCTTGTTTTAGGAAAGCAAGCAAGTCTTGCTTCTTCCTAATACTGTGCTCTCAGTCTTCAAATGCTTACCACACACAGGACTGATCTACTCCTTCACACATTTCTGATTTTTAATACATTAAACTGATTGACAGATGAACTGTCTATAAAAAAATTATTTTGAAATATGTACAGAGGGGAGATACCTACACAAGAAGCGTCTTTTATTTTTGTTAAACAATCTCTTGTTTGCAAGAGGATCTCTCAAAATGATGTCACTTTCTTTCAAAATCAGTAAGACTACCACCACTATATTTTTTCTTATTAACTTCCATAGTTGCTAAGATTCAGTAGCAAGGGACAGGTTTTCCTCTATGGTATACAGGCTTGTGTGTGTGTATAACGTCACAATCTACACCTTTGCACAATTCCATCTAAAGTACTTTAAACAAACTTGTACTATGTACAAAGATATAACAGCGCTCTCTATGGCTTCACCTAAACTTTTCTTTTGGACGCATAAGGGTAGCTTAGCCTCTTATTAAAATACAGCAAAGGCAATATATTTTTCTACAAAGTTTATAGGTCTACTTGTTTAACAAAGGGATTTACTACTTTTTCTCCTAGTGCAAGAAAAGAACCAGGTCCCAAGCTCCAAACAACTGTGCCCGGCATTTTCCATCAGGTTACGATGCCGAGGGCAACGGGAGCCGCAGCCGAAGGAGGACAGTAAAAAGACAATCCCCCACCTTGAAAGTGTCTGCATACAACCCTGCATAAGAGGCTGAGCACCGACCCAGCAAAACCTCACAATGGTATAATCTTTTCTTCCCAGACCACAGGGAATATGCCAGTGTCTCAATAAAATGTGACCAGCTGCATAATCAAGTCCAAGTGGTTCCTTTTACTGTCAGAGACAGCTACGTTTACTTACAGCAAGAGACCATTTCTGTCTGTACGTGAACAGCAGTGCCTGTTTCACTAACACTTTTCTATACAGAAAACTTATTGATCAAAAAAACCTTGAAACCTTGCTTTTTCTACAGAAAATCTGCTGATCAAAAAAAAAAGTATCTCAATACTGCCCAACTGGCAGTATTTTATTCCTTTCAATTGCCAATCACTAGATTACACTGTGAACTGAACAGCAATTAGATTGCCTGGTGAGTGTTATTCTGAGAGCACTGGACATCTTTATTTGAACTGTGTGATTTAACTCTTGAATAATATCCCAGTTGCCAAAGGACAACGAGGAATTAAGAAGGCATGCTAACCTGAAATCCTAGAAAAACTTGGCAATGCTTAGAAAAGCCACCTACTTGAAGATTTAGGATTATTTTGAATTAGATAAATCCTCAAATAAATGTTTATTTTTTAAAATTAAAAAGAAGACAAATCCTTCATTTTACCTCATGAATCTGAAAAAGTTCACCCTGTATACAGGAAAGCCTAAGATATCCACATGACAATTCCATGTAACCTTTCTGTTACCAGTCTCATTTTCTTATTAGTATGTTAACTTACCAGTACGTTAACTTGTCAGTACAATTCTAATGGAACTGGAGAGATTTCCAGCTGATATGTCAGCCTAGAAATTTTATGAGAATATTTAGAAGTTCACTCAGGTGTATTAGCTAAACAGAAAATTGCAGAAAAAAAAATGGGGGAAAGGATACAATACCATTTCTACACATCCATGCAAGGAAAATGTTATCATGAATGTCATATCACATGGCTGAGTTCAGATAATCTCCATCTCACCAGCTGAACTGAATTTCATCTGAATTTGTTTTTATCTGAAAATACTGACATCTTTGAACTGACCCTTCCATTCTAATATACAGATGAGGAAATCAACACTGATAACCAAAAGAGTGTCCTGAAGTTGTTTATGCTGTACTGCAAATCAAATTGCTTGTCAACAGACAAAAAGCTCCCTCCAAAGGAGCAAGCATAAATTCTTATGAAGAGAGCCTTGGGAGAGAGCCCAGGAGATCAGTTGGTTCAAGGCAGGCTCAGCTCCCCGACTGCCACTCGAGGCAGATGCTTCCCTGCCCTGTTCCAAATACAGAAACTCCCTGTCTGCCCTAAATAATCACCCCACATACTGCTGCATCTGAGCACCCTTTATTTTCACAGAATTTCACAGAATGTTAGGGGTCGGAAGGGACCTCTGTAGGTCATCTAGTCCAACCCCCCTCCTTTCCACCACTAATGTTGAGAACAGACTAAACTTTTTCTCTTTGCCACAGCTTTTTTACATACTTAAGGCCACCCTCTTATTGCCTTCCCTCACCTGATCTTAAGCCAAACGTCCTCAGTCTTTTCACCTGTTTCCTCAGAGCTCCTGCTCCCAAAATCTGACTGCCCTCCCTGATCTCTGCTGGCCGTCTTCCAGCACGCCCCCACTCCTCCTGAAACTCAGTTCCAACAAACGGACACTGTGAATTTTCACTTGTGCTGAAAATGAATGATTAGTGTCCAATTATCCTTTGCTTGCTGAAAGTTCAATTATTATTCCTCTGCTGTCCCTTATTCTGATTCCACCTCCGTACCTCTCCAGTGAGTTCACCGAGTCCTTGAGCTCTGGTGACCTCAGAGGCCTCCTCATTTCATCGCTCATTTGCTGCAAGAAGGAATGGTCCTGAACACATCTTTAAGTACTGTAACAAATAATCTAGATTTTCAAAGTGCGGAGAATCCACTGTTAAGAATGAAAAAACCCCAAACAGCTCCCATATAAATAACAAAGCTTAAGTGCAAGACTTCCAGAGTTGTTGTGCTGCTGGTCTCACATCAGTCTTCATCGTACACCACCGCATGCAGACAGCAACCTGGCCTGGCCAGAGCTGCGCGTTCTCCTTGAAGCAAGTCCTCCCAGAACAGCAAGCGGGTTCTGATTCCAAAAGTAAATTTTACAAGGATTTAAACTAGACTGATAAACTTTGTAAAGCAGGCGAAACTCAAAGTATTTGCTTGCACACTTCCAAGCCTCTACCTGTCTCAAGTCTGGAGCTGATTTGAGATTTGGCTTCCAAAGTCATCGCTCTGTCTGCAAGGAGAGTCCTCTAAGTTTGCTCTTGGTCCAGCAAATTTCCAGTCACTCACTCTCTGTTGCAATGCCCTGCACAGCCCACTTCAGGTCCATACAAAAAAGTCCTTCTTTCTGTCGCTTCTACTGCTGATCTACCCACTGCCCCACCCCTCAGCAGTCTCTGCGCTACAAAACCCAAACCAGTTGCTCTAGAAAGTCCACACATCCCCAGGGAAGTGCATCCTCCAGGGGTACGTTCCAACGTCTCAGCGTGCAGAGCAAAACATAGGCACCACAGCATGGAACCTTCTAGAAAGGTCACAAGAAAGGGACCTTACCCACTCCTCCTCCACCCTCTCCTTTAAATTTTTGGGATACAACTTTCCCTCCTTTCACTTTGCAAACCCAGAAGTGTAACTCACTCTCCAAAACCATCTATTTACCCATATTTTCTCGCCTGTTCTAGACTTCCCTCGGACTTCTGGCCCTTCTTTACCTGAAAATAAACCCCACAAAGTGTCCCAGAAACAGCGGGTGGTGGTTTCATGGAGTAATCCTTAAATGATCTAACCCATTTTCAGCCTCTCTTACGATAAACTAAAATTTCAAAGCTCTTTTTTAAGCGAATAAAGCACAAATAAAAAGACAAAAACAACAGTAATAAGCAGATGTTCAGGAATTGGAATCAAGGCCGAGAAATGCCCCCTAGTATTGCACATACTTCAGCGTGCAATCACCTGAATCGCTTACTGCAAGTACAAATGGGCTCCTGCCGTACGGCGATGTTTCAGCCCGAAGGCCGGAGGGGGGTGGCTGTTGCTAGGCAGTAAAGAAGAAAGCGCTCTGTTCCAAAGCTGCAGTATCAATTAAATCTTTGGGAAAGAAAAAAATAAAAAGCAGAACCGTTACATATCAATGGTAAACTTCGGTACGTTTTCTTGTCTCTCTTCCTGCAAAGATATTACGATTGTGAGTCTGAGCTTGCTCTTAAAGTGGCGTCGAAGAAGGCACAAGACAGACACGAGGACACAAAACAGGATTCAGAACTACAGCAGCAGAGGAGCTTTTCACTGGGTATGCCTGTACAGAATGAAGTCACGTATCTACACTGCAGAAAATAAAAATATTGCCACGGTCATCCTGCACTGTTTCTTACATCTACTACAAAGACAAAGTCATCTATTAAACTACCTACTAGCTGGAGGACCTCTGGGAGGCAGATGGTCTGTCTGTTATCAACACGACACGGATATTCGCATTATCAGTAACAAACTACCTACATGGATTACGAAGACACAACACTTCATCCCAAGTTTCTTAAAAATCTGTGACATTAACACATATGAGGTATTCACTGACACATAAAAAGGATAAATCTCGAAACAGAAAAACTAATAAGGGTTGGAAGTCTACATTTAATCAAGCTGAACCACATAGGCCAGCCTCAGATTTTTTGATCAGAGTGAAAAAAAAAAAAAAAAAAAGGTAAACCCACAGCTTTAGCAGTATAGCTACAGTCAAAATGTATAAACAGACAGAAAAGTAAAAATTGACAATTGTAACTATACCTGAAGCAACAGACACTAAAACACAGGTATCTGCAAAGCCTGTGGCTTTGGGAAAGCAAAGATAAACGAAATGGAGTTTTACTGGAAATCTTCAGAAAACAAATCTACCTTACTTAGTAAATACGGGAACATAGTAACGGTCTGACTGCAGTCTAATGTGCACCGTGCCCATTCTTCAGCTTCTTCCAACACCCACTCCAACTGGCGCAGCTCCACGGCCCACACTGCTGCGCGTTCACGGCCGCTCCCGCTGCAAACAGCATGCTGCCACAGAGAAACGCGCGGCACTGAAAGGCTCCACAGTTCACGTACATTTATTCCTCAGGGCAACACATCGGAATAGTAAGCTACAAATTTTGCACGCATCTGTTTTAATAAACTGATTTAAATTACACACGTGCAAATCTATACATAGATGTTATTTTAAAGTGGTTGTTCTGTTTTATGTGAAATCATCAGGGGCTTTCACTTTTCTGCATTTTCTGCTGGCTGAAAGCGTGCCTCCAAGCCATCTCCATGACTCCGCTGCCACAAAGTAGTGACACGTCACCCCAGTGCAAACTGAAAGCTCCCCCCCACCCCCAGTTAAAACTATACCTAAGAAAGCTCCTTTTAAACAAAAATATACAGATCAATTCCTTCAATGTCTTCCAGGGCAGAGACAAAGACAACTAGGATAACGTTTATTGACCTCTGAGTTTTGATTAGACGCTTAGTCAAGTTTCTTTTAATAAAAACTTCACTTTAAGTGTAAGCAACAATTATTATGAGACCTGAGCATTTCAGGGCATGTTAGAAAGAAAAGAGGAGTAGGAAAACTACACTATTGCGAGGCTTGCTACTGAAGAAAATAATGATCCAGAAATGCATGCGGTCCTGAATGAAACAAATTGTGGATTTTATTCAATGTGATTGCCAATTAAAACAAATATCACATGTGGTTAAGCTTAGAAATTCACTTCATTCGAAATAATTATAATACAGGACACAAGAGAAGAATGCTAAGCATATATTCAGTGAAGTTAATAGCTTTGTCAACAAAATACAATATTAGCTGTGATATTTATGTAAGCAGTATCTTCCAAAGTGCCTACAGGATTTAGGAAAGCAAAAAGACTTAAACGTCTATTTTGAATTGCATGTGGAAGCATCTTTTCTATATACTGTTTCAAACAGCAAATTTCCTTAGCTAACGGCAGTAATGCTGTGTAAATACAGAGCCTTGGTATCCATAGAGAGAGGGCAAAACGGCTACAGTCACCCAAATATCTGTCAGTCATGGTGAATTAAGATAAAGTTCTTAAAATGGTTATTCTGAAGAGAAAACTCTTTGCTTCTTTATCGTTCTCAGTGAACTCTGTACCGTCAAAACGGTCAAATCCTGCCTATACCTCCTCTTCTTTCTGAGGTGGTGTGATTTGCTTTGGGTTTGGATTGTGGTGGGGGGGGACGCATGCCTTTTTTTAGCATTCTTCATTGGAGTTTCTCTACCACCTCTCCTCACCGTTCTCCTCTTCCTACTACCAACTGCCCTTTGGTAAACTCAGCCTTCGACGGCCTCACATCTGCTCTGTTCCTTTACCCCATTCCACCTCTTGTCAACTCCAGCGAACTACTGCACCATAATGTGTTACTCTATGTACCAAGCTGATAGGACCAGCAAACAAATAACACAATGTATTTGAGCCTTGGGACTGAACAAATGACTGATGTAGCAAATACGTCTTGAGCCAGGAAAAATTCAGCTTGAATGGGGAGCTGGACCACCTACACTGCCCCAGCCCTTTGTCCCGTACATCATGAAAGAAAGCACTCGGAGGAAACACTCAGCAGCATGGGTTTATAAAAACAATTTACTCACAATATCCAGATGGTGAGCTGGGAGAGGAATAGACCAGCTGCTGCAAAGCGTCCTGCCACCTTGTACTCAGGTTTTAAAATTTTATCTAAAAGTGATGCCACCTGAGATGACTTGGCAGCCTGTGTCCACAGGTTTGCTCTCTAGGCTAGCACAAATCCTTACAAGAATCGGTAAAATACTTTTCCACCTTGATAATTAGGTTCCAAATTTTAGTTGACAATATTACTCATACACTTCATGAGTAATATGCCAGCTCTTTTTTGGAGGAACAAAAGAGCAGCTTATTTAACAGGTTTTCTAGGGGGTGTGGGAAGGAAATCATTATAAGTTTTTGCATCACTCTCTCATCCAGAGGCAGATGTGAACATTTACAGAGTTGAGAAACGGGATATGAGAATCATCTTGCTCTGCGTTATCTTATCTTCTGCTCACCTTGGCCACTGTATTAGGATACGCAGTTTAATGACACATTTATATGAAGAGAACAATAGCTTTATCGCTTACTGTACAGCATGTTGCTAGGATGCATTTCTTAAATCATCAACAAAACTACCCTTCCTAGGTATATATTTAGTATACCTATCAGCAGTTGGAAAAACTGAATTAATCAAATTACTCATGGCCAAGATTTCTTTTTTTTTTTAACAGATGATTAACATTAATCCCAGATCCATATTTAGACATATAATATCTTGAAATGAAAATGACGAGCACTAAAAATTAGGTCCCATATGTAGGAGTTTTATTGAAGAGTTAGGTAGCTGGTTTAGAAGCCTATTTACTCCTCCATTATAAAACCTGCCCACGGAAGACTGGCAAGCCAGCACCATCCATGTGTTTCTGACGACAAGATGTGTCACACCTTTCGGTACCCGAACGGTTTATCCTTTTCTACTCGCTCGGGCCTCAGCCCCAAGTCTCAAGAGACATACCAAATGCTCTGCCTAAAAATACGCTGCTACCTTATCAGTATGGGAAAGTCACCCAGCAAACTCCTGCATCTCCCGCTGCAGCCGTTCCTGCTCGAGGGATTGTTGTCCCAAGCCCTCCCCTACACCCTCTGCTCTCCATCTGAAAATTACTATTTATTCAGCTCTGATGGTAGAACAATGAACCCATCTCAATCAAAACAGGCTGGGTTTATTTATCCATTTTAAACACTATATATTTGTTAATCCAGCTCATCAATAAGCTAGCAAAATATTTTTCTGCAGCAAGTCCTCTCCCGAAGACTAATTACAACCTTCTAACAAGCCACCATCACACACGAGTCCACCTTCCTGTGACTCTAGCACCCACAGTAGGCACCGGCTATTCAGTTTCCTGAAATGAACTCACCATATCAAAATCTTCTACCTCAATGGGCCCGACCCTTTTAAAGGTGTGCTATTAATAAGATAAAACAAACCGCACGACTCCAGCAACCAGGTTAAAAATGCAGTAAGTAGCCAGGAGATGACATGAAATGAGACCAAGTGGCCTCTCCTTAACGAAGCAGACTATCTCCTACAACCAAAGCAGCTTTCAATAACCCACATAGGCTTTCACAATACAAATCTGCATTACAGAATCACACAGAATCACAGAATGTTAGGGGTTGGAAGGGAGCTCTGTGGGTCATCTAGTCCAACCCCCCTGCCGAAGCAGGGTCACCTACAGCAGGCTGCACAGGACCGCGTCCAGGCGGGTCTCGAACATCTCCAGAGAAGGAGACTCCACAACCTCCCTGGGCAGCCTGTTCCAGGGCTCCGTCACCCTCAGAGGGAAGAAGTTCTTCCTCATGTTCAGACGGAACTTCCTGTGCTTCAGTTTGTGCCCGTTGCCCC
>Ga0065711_1050913_pt1 | contig 10596 bp, 5 predicted proteins | sample Hoacrofraction12_FD_59098 | JGI IMG/M metagenome (GOLD analysis project Ga0065711, IMG submission 59098) | Hoatzin crop microbial communities from Cojedes, Venezuela - Epithelial fraction 12 v2 (version 2) | ecosystem: Host-associated > Birds > Digestive system > Esophagus > Crop | place...
GGGGGGGCGGGGGGGCCGAGGCAGAGCTCTAGGTGAGGAAAGAAGTGAGGGAGGAGTACAGCACTGTAATGATTGAAAAAATACTGCTTTGACATGTGTGGGGTTTTTCCCATGTTCAATACCTAGGTATATCTGGAATTCTTTATATTGTGTGGATCAGCTTTCAGAAAGTGCATGGCAAGCAGAACATTGCTTGTCCCAAAATCAGTGGGTATTGAACATTTTTCAAAATCGGGACACAATCTTACAAGTGTTTCTCTGCGATGAATAAAATGCCTCTTCAGTATCAATTGCATTACAGAGTGCTAAGTAGTGAAGCGTCCTTCCTGTGTACTACTTGGAAAGGCCTACACAGTTTTTCAGTGATGAAGTTTATGATTACCGAAGAAAAAAATTATCTGCAAGAGAGGGTTTTTCCATGTTAGTGTTTTTCTATACAGAGAAAACCAGATCCACCTTTAGCTTTATCTTTTTCTTATTAAATAAGTGTCAAAATTTTGCAGGCATTGGGCACTGAGGCCAGAGAGCAAAAATAATTTTGATAGATGATTTTGCACAGGTCTAAAATTGTGTAGAGAAAGTCAAAGTTCTCCTGAGCTTTTGCTCAGCCTTGCAGAGGAGTTTCAGGCAGTGAGGTACTCAGCCCTTCCCTCCCTAATATTTGCTGAACACCTTTGCTTGCTGAGTTTTCTTTGAAAATTAAGAATTCCAAAAAGAGAAGATACACTGTAAATAATTGTATTGTTATTGTTCCTACTTTTACACAGTGGAAGTGAGGGGTGAGGCTGGGGTGTGCTGAGCTGTAATCCTCTTTGATTCTGCCCTCCGTGGTGCCCTGTGTGCTATATTCCCATCTGAGCTTTTGCAGTGCCATGGAAAGTGACATCAAGTTGTAACCGAAGTGTTTGTTGTATTTTCTTAGGAACTGGTACGCAGATGAGCCATCCTGTGGGAGAGAAATCTGTGTCGTGATGTACCACCAGCCATCTGCCCCACCAGGTGTCGGAGGTCCTTACATGTTTCAGTGGAACGATGACAGATGCAACATGAAAAATAACTTCATTTGCAAATATTATCTTGGTAAGGAGTCATTCTGTAGCTTTAAAAACCAACTGTCTCCCAATCCCCAAGAGAAGGTATGAGGAGATTGCAGTAACAGATAGGGAAACCCTTAGCTTAGCTGGAAAGATCTGGTGGGAGACAGATATCTTTACATTTATGCAAGTCCTGAGGAAAACAATCTCAGTATCTAATATCTGTAGCTAATTGCCTTGTGATTTACATGAATTCACAGAGGATTTTTATAAAGTATTTGAGATCACAAATGGGGTCTGACGGAGAGAGAACACTAAAGACGGGCGTTCATGTTATTAGACTGTATTCAGTATACTTCATCTCCCTACTCAAGCTTATAAGGAAACTGTGCATATCTTTTTTCTTTTAGAGAAGCCAACGAATGCTCCAATAGAGAATTCTCAAAGAGGTAAGTTACAGATATTTGTTTGGGTTTTTTTTAAATTATGTGCTAACTTTCAGTAGAAATACTCTGTTATACTCATTGTCAAGGACACTCACTGAAAACTTACTGAACAAGAAGCTTCCCTGCAGTTTGCACTTTCCTTGTGCTATTCTATAATCCATTCTGCAGGAACACAGTCTTGCTGTTGTTGATGCAGTATCTGGGACCGCCAGTCATGCTGCAGAAATCTAAGCAAAAGACTACCAGTACATCTTACACATCTTTGCAGCGGGCAGTCTCTCCAGTCTCCTCTCACCCTCATGCTGTGGTTTTTAAAGTGTTTCAAATAACACTTGCAATATTAATTAAGCTGCTTCTTTCCAGATGTTGCAACAGAACCCTTGAACCCAGTATACCCAGGAGAACCCCATAAGAAAGATGTTAATGTGACAGTTGTAGAAGCCAGAGGTATGTTGTGCATTCAACAGCTAGCCTGTTCTCTCTCTAACTATGCAGGCCCACATTTCTCACATGTGGCTGCAAATAGTCAACATTTCAGTTGGAAGTGTTTGACCCTAAATGCAGACTGAATTTAGACAACTGAAAAAAAATCTTCCCTCAAATCTTTTCCAGTACAAACTTAAACTGATTGCTTTGTCTACCAAAATGTTCTAAATCTAAAGCTGTGCAAAGTATGTTTGGTCTGAAAAAGGTGCTTTTAATTCTTTTAATCACTTTTGAATATCTTAATTGTTAATGTTGTGGTTTTAAGTCTATTACAAACAAAATTATTATTGTAAGCTGTGATGATGCTGCCTTTTGCAACTGTTAGTTTTTGTATGAAGTTCTATGCATGTCAAATGCAACTGAAAGTGAATAAAAGCCAGAAACTCTTTTTTACCCCTAGAACCTGTTCAGAGTCTTGCCTACATCCTTATTCCTGTGCTGCTTCTCCTGATGGTCATTACAACCATCTTCTGTTTTGGGCTTTTTGCAAAGAGGTAAGTGACGTTTTTGTGTTAACAAATGAACCTGTGATATCTTGTCCTGACAATCATTTTACAGCTAGCTTCAGGATCCTGTAAGATGCACTGGAGAGGACTGCTTTTAGCCAAATAGATGCTTAAAAAGTGACATGGATGCTCCAGGCAGAGTTGCTTGTGAAGGAAAATTTTGAGTAAATCACATTATGCCATTTTATTATGTTCACAGACATATAGTAATTAGGGAATAGTATAAAACAAGATGATGATTTAAAATTGTTAGCACTTAAGTTTTCGTACTGAAGAAAAGATATGAATTAACAGAAGATCCCCTTCAAAAGTGAAAAATCTAGCAATAGAAACAAAATGATATACGTTTGGAGCAAATAATATTTACCAATTTCTCCTCCTTGCTTTCCCTGTGTGCACAGTGCCTCTGGTGGGGATGGTGGCTGTGGTTTTGGGAATGTCAGTGTCGGGTTTTGCTGCCTCAGCACCTCAGCAGCAAGGTGCAATGGGTACCTCAGCAGGTCCTGCCATGGGATTGCCCCAGGTGTGCAGCCTGCTGCCACACCTGGAACGGCAAGTAGTAAAAAATGTTATCCAGGCTCTGAGTGTCAGCTTTCCTCAAGGGCTGATGTTAAATTAATGTAAGAGAGGTGTGGTACTGTTTTGTATTTCCCTCTGTAAAAAAGCGTATTATGATTTGTCCTCTTTCCTCCATCCCTAAGGAGACAGGAGCAAATAGATACAAGCCCAAAGGAGGAAGATGCATGGCTGTCTAACCCCAGGAGGAACAGTCCAAATCTGGATATTTATAAAGTAATCAAGAAGCAATCAGAAGCAGATCTGGGTGGAACCAGACCTGACACTAAGAATTCTTCCTTCCATATGCAGGAAGATAAAGTGCTTGACAGCTTCTCCGGGGATTATGGTGATGCAGCAAGGAATACATCAACAAGTGGCTTTGTGACATTGGCCAGTACTGAAAGTGGCTTTGTGACCAATGATATCTATGAGCTGTGTGGAGACCATATAGGGAGGAGCAAGGAATCGGCCTGGGTAGAGAATGAGATTTATGGATATTAAGGAAATGGACAAAAGAAGCCTGGAATATGGATGACAAAGTGAATATCAATACAAATTAATCTGCCCTCCCTATGCACTTCTTTTAATAATAGTATATGTGATGTTTATCCTGATTTTACATTGTCCCTATATTCTTCTATTTTTTGAAAGAATATGGCTTTTTTAAGATCCAAAGTGAAAAGAATGTATAGATTTTGCTTTGCATCAAGCCCCTTTTTGCCCCAGGAATGGCTTGTTAATACTCTTCATTCATTTTTGCGCTCTAGAGATACACCTTTGAAACTAAATGACAATCCAAAATCCCTATTTATTTAACTGTCCTACTCATCTTTGAAGGCATTAAAAGTCAAAAGTCAATCACTAGTCACATTTGGATTCTCACAGGTGTCCCAAAGAAAGCTGCCATTGTTGTAGGTTGGTCATGGTTTCCATGTCAGTCCATATCCCAGCTGTGTTTGCCTCCCTCACAATCTGCCTGTGACACTGAGAGGCACTTCACAAGGAGAATAGTGTGGTTTCTGCTTCTTTCCCTCCCTCCTAGTTCTTACTACCAAGACACTGTATGTGAGTCACAGCACATAACTGTGTGTTACTTGTGCCATTAGGTTGGTTTTTAAAGAATCCCAGTAAGTGCTTTGGTGTCACAAGGCTAACTGTGGTCTCTCACTTACCCTCTGGGAAAAGGAATTGCAAAGTGAGGAACAAGGGACTTCTCTGCAGTGCTAAAAGAAGGGAATGGGGTACTCCAAAGCATTCTGGTTGGTCTCAGAATTACAGCAGCCTGGTTAGCTGTCTAGAGGTGTGCTAAGTTGGCCTAAATGACAAATGGGGTACCATTTCCTGTCTTGTAGAACCAATAGCCAATTGAAGTTTTATTCTAGATATTTTTCCTCCTTGGGCCTTTGATATGTACTGAATTTCATGAAGACTGACATCCTGATGTTAAGCTCCATAGAGATGGAAATTATGAGAAGGTAGGTGAACGTAAAGAATTGGATTAAAAACAGCGTTTTGACAGGTAAACTAAAGTTTCACACTATTCAGTTATAACAAACTACTGTTGTCTCTTTACAGGGACTTCACGTGTTCCAGTACATAGATTAAATATTAAGGTGAGGAACTGAGTATAGTTCATGGAATTTCCTCTCTGACAGTATGAGGGAATGATAACTTATTTTACGATAGTTTTTAAGGCATCATTTTGAAGCCAGTGTTTGATACCTCCCATTTTCCTGCGCCTTTGGAGAAGCAGAAATGAATGGCAGCAGGGCATAGCAACTGCCACAAAACTAGGTATAAATTCAGATGAAATTAATTTTCTGTTATGTGCGAGGAACAAGCAAGAATATGAAGCGTTTCCATTTACCTCGGAAAGAAGTCGTGGCCTGTAGTTCATGGCTTGACCTCTAATGGAAAAAGACAGAGGTTTTTTTTCAGTTTGTTATCTTTCTCTGTTATTTGCAGCACATTTAATAAAGTTGTTAAGCACAATCCATTCCTGTGCTCCCCAGCTGCTTCAGGCTATAACCAGACAACACAGCATTGTTTTGCACTTTCTGCTTTTTAAAGAATTTGTCCTTACCTGAATACATTGGTGCTAAATAGACATGCGGAGTCTGGAGCACAGGTTCTGCAGCAAGTGGTAGATTCTAAGGCAAAGTCAGTGGCCATGAAGTACTGATAGCAGCAGTGTGGCCTCTGGATTTCTTTCAGTGCAGAGATAGTCTGAGTTTCTTATGTGAATTGAGTCCAGCTGTTAATACTGAAGTCATGAATATGCTTAGAGGTTTGCTTTCAGAGCTGTGCAGCTTCTTGCTAGGGATCTTTGCATGTTTGTAGCTGTGGATGTGTAGAAAGTGTAGAAAGCACTGCAAAGTTAGGCCATTAAGATTTATCTGTCCTGTCTCATCTGATGTCTCAGCTGTTTCATACATTGGTTTATATACACTCAAGGCAAATATGTTCAGCTTTTAGTAAACCAGCACATTTTGCTTTGTCTGCACTTACTCTGTTTGCAACTATTCCAGCAATGGAGCTGTTCCTTAAAACAGGAGTTTTATTTTCTTGTACCCCACTGACCTGAGAAGGAAGTAGGAGTGCCACATAGAGAACCAAGTACGTTGAACGTTGGGAAGCTGGACATTTGCACTGAATAAAAGAAAGCATTTGGGACATTATCGTGTATCTGGGGCCGTCTGGATTCAGCTCTGTACTCTGTCTCAGTCTCGTCTTAACTACCGAGTGTCTCAGTCCCATGTGAAAAACAGATGTAACGGCATTTCATAGGCTTCCAGGGATGCCTGGCATCTAAAAATGAGTGACTCTGAAGTGATTTTGAGACTACAGTAATGAGGCCTTGTAATTGACAAAATTTTAATTTTATTGTCCAGTAGATTTCTGCAGCAATTTTGAAGCATGTCTAGACGAAGTCATTATGTATAAAAATTTATTTGACTAAAGATACGTTTTAGTTGAGCAGTTCTGGTACCTGGGCCTGCGTATAGCAAGTAATTTTTTTTAATTATTCTGTCAAATCATGTTCGACCTTTTCACAAGCCAAATAAAAATAGTAAATTCCTGTTTATCTATCTGTCTATGTGTAAAAAAAACCCCACAGCACCCCTAGTTTTGCCATTCTATATTGGTTGCAGTTACATCAACTTTTCAACAAAGCTTTTGTCGATAGATCTCAGTCAAGCACAGGACTTCTGAACACAGGAGTACTCACTGGGATAAAAAAGAATTACCGGTCACTGAAGTTAGTCCTCAGTGTTATGATTTAGACAGACAAAGGAAATTTTTAAGCCTTATAGCCCTGTCTAGACTTCTCAAATCCTCAGTCCGGGTTTACTTAGTGGAGTCTTAAGCAATCCTGAAGATTGCCATATAACTCTCAGTCATTTCTCAGCCAATCATCCCTATTTAATAGCCTGCAGTATCGTGGCAAAGAAAGATTCCTATTCATCTCCTTTCCCTGGTTGAATGTTTTCATTAAGACTATTTACTTTGTTTTGGATACCTTGTGTACACTGTGATGGACAGAAATGTGATGTGGTAGTGAAGTGCCAGTCTTCTGCTGTATGAGATTTGCCTGAAGTCATACAAGATGTAATGCAGAGCTAAAAGAAAGGTGCATGTTGAGGCAATCTTGACACTGTGAAATGCTTACTGAAGCCAACTTTTCAGAATACATCGTTAAGATCACAAATAATTATATCTGCCTTGTCTGGCTTTACACTAGGGATTTGCTAAACTCCAGGGTTTGGATCCATCTGGGTTTTGGTTTTTTTCTTCTTTGATCAGAGACCAGGCAACGGAGGGAGAATGACCACACAAATAAAGCCTGCGAAGCAGAAACACAAATATTACTCACCTATTGCTCTGCAGGTGAGTATTTCCAGCTCCAGGAGAGCGACATTTTGCTGCCAAACAAGTCTGTCTATGAAGAATCTGAAACTAATTTAGCTCTTGACAGAGTTCCCTAAAATTTTGCTCTTCTCCGTTGCATGGAAATAAATAAATAGGAAAATGAAGCAAAACCAATTTGCATAAGCCACCAGGAAACACAAGTGTGCCAAAGCCTTTACCAGAAAGTGTTTTATGTGGGACTGAAACAACAACAGAAATGAGTGCACGACATGGCCATGAGTGCGCTCTGCCAACATAAATACACAGGAAGACATTTCTAGATCTGTGTGCTCTTGCTGTCTATTGCAAACACAGAAATATTTCAATCAGTTGCCACAGCTGCTTCTCTCACTTCCTGAATGATATAGGTGAGGTTGATGTGCACAATGGCTTTGTCCTGCATATCTGCAGTATCACAGAGTATCTGCCAGTCTCACACTGTTCCTCCACCAGACAGTCGTGCAAGATGAAGCCCTGAAAGAAGTAATCCCTTTAAAAATAAAGAAAAATCTTCTCCCTGTTTTGAAAATCACACCCAGTTAGCAACTGTTTCTCCAGAAAAGGAAAATCCTGGTATAGGAGAGTAGTCATCACTGAGCGCTTGCAATGTCCAGGGTTTCTACTGCAGTAATTAGTGTGCTTTTATCAAGCAATTGTATGTCTATCTACTTTTACTCTTGTATCCTTGGTCTCTTCCCTTTTTTTCGGCAGGCACTAAGCATCTTTTAGGCATTGAAAAACAGGAAATGAGAGGGAAAAGCTCAAGCCTGATGTTGGGAGCTCAGGTGCATCAACATGTCAAGCCATATTTTGGCAACGAAGTGTGTGCCCTGGTCTGTTGACCTGCTGGATTACTGAGCTCAGGCGAAGTCAGTTGCATGTGTTCAGTATCTCTCGAAGTTATTAGAAGGCGAGGTAATGCTATAATTTCTTTGCTTTGACATCGTCGTTTAGTAGAGCATCACAGCTGTAGTATTCCGTACTAACCACAAGAGGGCATGTGTGCTCCACAGTTTGTGTCGTTCAGCCCGTGGTTGAAAACGGCCTGGAAGCGCTCCTCTGCACCAGTGCTGGTGAGAAGCAGTTGGATCATTTTCCTCGAAGCACAGCAAAAGCCGTCAATGGCCGTTAAAGGCTACATGTACAAAGAATGTTTTTGTGACTGCAGTTCCTCTAGCAGCGTTATCAATAAATGTTTTTGTAACCTGAACTTTCAGGCCAAAAATGCCATTGCGGTGTGCAGCACAAGAAAGTTTCTGCAACAGTTTTCTGCTGCAAACACGAAATCTAACTTAATAATTGATTTTGCACCAGTCTGGTGAGATTTTACATGGATGAAAGAAGGCACGAAGCAAATAAATATATTTTTACTAAAAATTATAGTAAAGTGACTTGAGAATTGATATTAGGCAATATTTCTCACAATGTAGAAAAAGTTACTTTTAACACACCGAGCTTGCATCATGCTAGACTTATTGTTTGGTCAGTGTTTCAGATTCCTGAAAAAAGTGATACATCCTATAGGGTGAAACAGGAGTGAAATTTCACAGGTAGCTGCTCAGGATGACACGATTTTCTACTCAAGTCAGATTATGATAAGCTTGCTTAGGCACCTGTCAATCATTTAAAAGGGTGGATGTCTGACTAACTCAAGTCATCAGTTAGTCATTGCCAGAACTTCTGAAGGGGATAAATACCACAGTAACAGCATAGTTATTATCCATAGCACTCTCATTCAGCAGCATCATCCCAAAATGTCATTCTGTGGAGAAATATCATGAACTGCAAGTGTAGCAAAGGACAAGCATTAACTTTTCACGGAGGTCTTCAGCTCCCTTTGCAGAACAGTCATTGCTGTTTGACACGTAACAAGTTTAACTAACTTTCTGCAAGTTTCAACCAACTGTCCACAAGTCAGAGGGAGCTTTACATTTTAAGACATGTATACAAAGGGAAAGCAAGAGACAGGAGTTTGTTTCTTGCAGTCTTCCACTTGTTTTTTGTGGCCGTGCTCTGTTTTACGCTGCGTGTGCATCCACTGCACTCTCTGTTCATAAAAGGTCTGTGACTGTCACTGAATATGTAGCTGATTCAACAGACCTGTGTGCTCTTGTACCATCAGTTTTTGGACATGCCTTGTTTAGTCAGTGGAACTGAGCAAAGCCTCCAGGGATGATTCCCAGTATCCAAACATTAGAAGGTACCAGTCTTCCAGCGTGAGATGGGTCAGGGGAGGGGAAGCAAACAGAGAGGGAAAGGCATGAACTGGGAGAGGAAAGATTGCCGCAGAGTTGAAACAAGCAGGACATTTTTAAAATGAAAGCAAGCTAATGTGTAAGTGCAAACATAAAGCAGACTAGCAAGATTTAGTACTGGAGAGGAAATTTAGCATAAAAGGCCTTAACTTTTTTCACACTTACATTGTCACCTCTGCAGGGCCTCTAACCATTTTACGTCAAAGAGCCTAACAAAGCTTCCAAATAAGTCTTTCCACATGTGTAGGAAATGAAATGAAATGAAATGAATAGAATAGCATGGTTCAGTTGGAAGAGACCCCCAACAATTGCCTAGTTCAATTACCTGACCCCCTTTGGGCTAAAAGTTAAAGTATGTTATTAAGGGCATTGTCTAAATGCCTCTGAAACACTGGCAGGTGTGGGGCATCAACCACCTCTCTAGGGAGCCTGTTCCAGTGTTTGGCCACCTTCTCTGTAAGGAAATGCTTGCTAACATCCAGTCCGAAGCAGCTTTGAACCACTTCCACGCATCTTATCACTGGATCCTGGAGAGAAGCGGTCAGCACCTCCCTCTCCAGCTCCCCTCCTCAGGAAGCTGTAGAGAGCCATGAGGTTGCCCCTCACAGCCTCCCGTTCTCTAAACCAGACAAGCCCAAAGCCCTCAGTGGCTCCTCACAGGACATGCCTTCTAGCCCTGTTGCCCTCCTGGATGCATTCAAGGACCTTCACATCCTGCTTGAACTGTGAGGCCCAGTGCTTAAGGGGAGTATTGTGTAATGCTGATTGGGGTTTTGGGAGGCTGACATACTAAGAATAGGCACCTTGCTGATCCGGAATGATTTGGCCCACTGGCAAAGCTGTTTGCTGCCAGGGAGAGGGCGTTTCTGCCAAGAAATTGTGTGCAGTACCCCCAGTCTCTGCTCCAGGTGCAGCAGCCCAAACTCTGGCTACACCCTTGGGGCCAGGGAGACACCGATTATAGGATTTTTTCATGAGCTACACATTGCTGAACCAAAGTGCTATGTCTGAATACTATAAATTGAGCTTTGAGCAACCTGACCTCGTGAAAGATGTTCCTGCCCGTGGCAGGAAGTCGGACTAGATGATCTTTGAATGTCCCTTCCAACCCAAACTATTCTATGATTCCGGGCTGAGAGACACCTGGGGCAGACTCGCTGCTCCTCCCCGTCCCGCTAACGAGGAGCTCCCGCCGGCCTCGCCCCGTCCAGCAGCCACGCTGCGAGCGCAGGTGCGACACGTGCGAGGGGAGCTTCCCCCTGGCCGCACTGCGGAGGCGGCGCGGGGAGGGGGGAGCCTAGAGCACTGCGGAGGGCGGGTGCGGGTGCGCGCAGCAGCGAGGGGGGGTCCGGAGCACCGGCGGGCGCCAGGCGCACCCAGCACCGTTCCGCGGCGGGGGCCG
>Ga0065711_1012789_pt1 | contig 10595 bp, 6 predicted proteins | sample Hoacrofraction12_FD_59098 | JGI IMG/M metagenome (GOLD analysis project Ga0065711, IMG submission 59098) | Hoatzin crop microbial communities from Cojedes, Venezuela - Epithelial fraction 12 v2 (version 2) | ecosystem: Host-associated > Birds > Digestive system > Esophagus > Crop | place...
CCATTGCGTTGTTGGCTCCTTCGGTGTAGAACCGTCCGATGGCGAGCAGATAGAGCACCTGTTGGTTCATCTCTTCCTGCGAGTTGATCACCGACCTTATCATCTGTTCCTCGTCGCTGTTTACCGTCGGCAGTTCGAGGTCGAAGTCCACCTGCGGCTGTTTGGGCATTCCGGTGATGTTCATCAGGCAGTTCACCCTCGTGGTGGTCTTTGAGAACGACGATCCCACTCCGAGGTCGGATAGCGACACGGCATTGACGAGATACTGCGCCTTGAGGTTGAGTCCCGCGTTGTAGGGGTCTCCTCCGAAAACTATTGTGCCTCCCTGCTGGAACTGGAAGTCTTTCTTTATGATGTTCTGGATCGTGAGTTTGTAGACTCCGTGGTCTACGGTGTAGGTGCCGAACATATCGAAGGCTCCCTTGTTATAATATGTGGCTCTGAGCGTCCCGTCGCCGTTGAGCGCGATATAGTCGTTGGTCTCCTCGTCCATGATCAGCTTCACCGTAGCGTTCTGATTGCAGTTGATGAGGAAGTTGAGATAGATATTCGTCGGTACTTCGGTCTCTTTGTCGTCGTCCTCCTCGTTGAGCCGAGTTTCCTCATCTCTTTGTTTTGCAGCGAGATGTGGCGGCATGGGGCGCTGCTCCTCCGGTTTCGGGTCCACGTTTCTCCAGTGGAGATATTCCTGCGGGTTCACCGCATCGGGCGACGAAGCGTTATAAGTGAAGATAGTATTGCTTGTCGGTGTGGCCTCCATGTCGATCACCACCTCGCCTCTCTTGCCGTGGATTCCCGCCGTACCGTCGGCATACACCGTTCCGCAGAACACCCCGTCGCCGAAGTCGGTGAAGTCGTATACGAGCAGATCTTTCGCTCTGCAGTCGAAGTCGTACGACAGGTTGCCGAGTCCTTCGTGGTGTATCGCTCCTGAGATGCGGCCCTCGTGGTTGTTGCGGTCGTAGAATGGTGCGTTGTCGAGCGTCATCTCTCCCTCGGTGAAGATGATGGTGTCGTTGCGCAGTGTGTAGTTGGTGTTCAGGGGCGTGATATTAGCATTACCGTTCACCACGGCCCATCCGAGCAGCTGCAGGTCGGAGAAGGGGCCGGTGAGCCTGATGTCGCCGTCTACCTTCGCGTCGATATGGTCCATGAACGATCCGCAGAACGATTCCGCGAAGGCTGCGTCGGCTTGTGCGGGGAGGATATGGAGGTCGATGCCGTTGCGGGCTGGCGACACATTACCGCTGATATTGATATAGTGCGACATGTCCTCGATGGCGCGGGCAGTGATGTCGAGTTGTTTTTCCTCTTTGTTGTATTCCGTCTCGGCGTAGAGCGTACCGAGCGGTCCGTGCTCGAAGGTGAAGTCGTCGACCTGCAGTTTGGCGTGCATCGAGGGATCTTTGAAGAGCGATCCCAGCACCGCTGTTCCCGTCGCCTTGCCTCCGAAGTCGACGGAGTGGAAGTTGATGATATTGAGCACGTATTCGATGTCGATACCGTTGAGATCCACCACGATGGAGTCGTTCTCGTCCTTGCTTGCCGTGCCTTGTGCGATGAGGTGCTGGCTGCCGTGCTCCAGCTGCAAGCCGCTGACGGCCAGTTCCTCGCCGTTGTATACTATTGTCGAGGGGTGCATCGTCCATACCGAGTCGTTGATGAGTATTTCCGACGGCTGTATCGCCACTTCTGCGGCATGCCTGTTGTTGTCGTCGCGGAAGAACCGTGTCTCCGTGTTCAGCGTTCCGGAGTAGCGTCTGCGGCGGAGGTTGTCCCACGACAGCTGCGCGAGGAGCTTGTTGTGTGCCGCCTGTGCGTCGATGCCGATATTGGTGCGCTTGCCTTTCTTGTCGATGCGGTCTACGGAGATGTCGGCCGACAGGGTGTCGTCGGGCGAGCTGATATCCATCCTGAGGTTGCGGAACTCATTGCCTTTATAGTTGAACGCCCCGGCATGTGTCTTGAGCTGCATCGACCCGTCGTCGTCGCTTATCTCTCCCTCGATGGTCATGGGGCGTGTGATGGTCAGCGGCACTCCGAAGAAGGTGTTCAGCCAGTCGCTCTTGTCGATGCTCGCCGAGAAGGAGAAGTTGTTGTTCTGTTTCTTCGTGGCTGCGGGCAGTCCGGGCATGGTGGGGATCTTCGATGCCAGCAGGTTGGTGATGCTCTTGGCGATGGTGGAGTAGTCATACTTTCCCGACATGTTTATCATCGCGAAGTCGCTGATCAGCGATAGATACTGCTGTCCGTCTTCGCTGCCTGACTCGATATGCACCTTGTCGAGCTGGTATACCACGGAGTCTTTCTCCAGCAGTGTCATATTGTCGATGTCGACGGTGCCCCGGGCCGTACTGATATCGCTGCCTTTCATGTCGGCGTACATGTTCATTCTCAGCGACTTATTACCGAGCTTGTCGGTCAGATGCAGCGCCGAGGGGTTGAAGCGTGAGATATTTGCCGAGAGGATGGCTGCGGGGTTCTTGCTGTCTGCCGACACTTCGCCTTCCGCCGACAGCGAGATGTTGTTGTCGTCGATGTTCACGAGTCCGGAGATCTTCCCGTCGTCGAGCTTTCCGTCGATGTCGATATTATTGTAGGTATAGTCGTTGTATGTAAAGCTTCCGATATGCCCTTTCGCCTTGGCCGCCTTGGTGTTGCCGTCGATGTCGATGCTGGCGGCGAGTTTGCCGAACTTCTCGTTGTCGAGCAGTTTTCCGAGGTCGAGTCCCTCAGTGTCGATATGTCCCGCTATGGTTCCTGCCGGACGTTTCTCCACCGTCAGGTCAGCGTCGCCGATGTCGGTGTCGAGGATGCCGTTCACCTTGGCTTCCGAGAGGAAGTCGCCCTGTGATGCCTGTCCGCTGATGTCGCCTTTGAAGTATACCGATCCGAGGCGTCTCACCTCGTCGGGTATTTGTATCCTCGTGCCGCGGAGGTTGCCCGACACGAAGTCGATGGTGCTGGCCGACATGTTCAGCTGTCTGATCTGTGCCTGGTAGCGGGGTGCGCCTCCGAGGTCCTGCACGGCTCCGTTCATGGAGAGGGCGAACTCTTTATTGTCGGAATTGATGTCGAGTGCCGGGATTCTGACGCTCCGGCTGTCGCCGCTTACTTTCCCCCTGATATTCAGGGCGCTGCTGAAGTTTTTGAGTTGCGGCAACAGTGCTGCGGCGTCGGCGGGGGTCACTGACGAGGGCTTTATCTCGGCTTCGTATTTCAGGGATGTCTTGTCGAGGGAGTCGCCCTTGAAGCGGTATGACGCCTCTGCCTTGTCGATGGTGATCTTCGTGCGAGGCAGCTGCAGCGCGAAGTCGGTGAGCAGCGACCGTTCTCTGTTGGCGCCCAGATGGAAGGAGAGGTTTTTCAGCGACAGTCCCGACTGCTCCTCCATGGACAGGTTTTTCACTCCCACATTCACCGAGTCTTTCGACAGGTGTCTGATGTTGAAATGCCCGCTGATATTGCTCACCTCGAGATGGTTGGGGTCGATGCCTTCGTCTTTCTGCAAGGCGCTGAGCACATTGTACTTGATGTCGCTGTGGCGGATGATGATATCGTTGGCGTGGAAGCGGTCGAAGAGGCTCTCTCCGGAGTCGTCTTTCGAGGCGAGGGAGTCGATGACAAACTGATAGTTGGGTTTTGCTTCCGGGGTGGGGCGGTAGAGGTCGGCCTTGAGCCCGAAGAGCCTGATGCTGCCGATGCCGAGCTCGCGGCGAGAGAGGTCTTCGATGTCGAGCTTCGCCGTCAGCCGCGCTGCGGAGAGCATGCTCTTGCCGCTCTGGTCGAGGATCTCCACATCGTCGATGATCAGACGGTTGAGGAATCCGAGGTCTACGCGTCCTACTGATACTTTCGTGCCGAGCTTGCTGCTCACCGCGTCAGCCACCTTGCCGCCAACAAAAGACTGTACCGCCGGAATGTGCAGCAGTACCACCAGCGCGATATACAATCCTACGATCGTCCATATCACAGCGTTGACTATATGTTTTATCTTTCTGTTCAATTTCAATACAAAGGTACGAAAAAAATCCGATATACGGAAATAATAAGGCGAAATTCTTTATTCTGTTTGTAATTTTTAGCGCTGAACGGAGTATTTGTCCGGCACTACCCGAAATATTTTTGAGTGCACTGAAAAATATTATGAGTGCATTCAAAATATCCCACGTCATTGACGAACAAAAGCGATCAATTTTGTTGCAATGCAACATTTTCTCGTTTTAGCGCTTTCCCCTCAAAAAAACTTTTTTCTTCATCATTTACCAACTTTCCTTCGATTTTCTTTCATACTTGAATTTTTTTTCGTATCTTTGCAGCGTCAACTTTTCATTGAGAGAGATTTTATATAAAAATACTATAGTATGACAAATGTAATCAAATTACGCAAAGGTCTGGACATCCGTCTGAAGGGTGCCGCCCAGGATCGCAAGACGGAGGTGAAGGCCGACGGGCTCTTCGCTCTCGTTCCCGACGACTTCGAGGGCGTCACACCCCGTGTTCTCGTGCACGAAGGCGACAAAGTGCAGGCCGGAGACGCATTGTTCGAGAACAAGCGTTATCCATCGGTGAAGTTCGCCTCGCCCGTCAGCGGCACCGTCGTGTCCGTGGTCAGAGGCGACAGAAGAAAGGTGATGGCAGTCACCCTGCAGGCCGACAAAGAGCAGCAGTATCGCGACTTCGGGCGCAAGGATCCGTCAGCACTCTCGGGCGACGAAGTGAAGAGCGCCCTCCTCGAGGCAGGACTCTTCGGATACATCAACCAGCTGCCCTACGCCGTGTCGGCAAATCCCGAGACCCAGCCCAAAGGCATCTTCGTATCGGCGCTGAGAGACATGCCACTCGCAGCCGACTTCGAGATTGAGCTCCGCGGCAATGAGAAAGACTTCCAGACAGGTCTCACCGCTCTGTCGAAGATCGCCAAGACGTATCTCGGCATCGGAGCACGTCAGACGGCAGCGGCCCTTACGGCGGCCAAAGGCGCGGAGGTGAACGTATTCGACGGAAAGTGCCCCGCAGGTAATGTCGGAGTGCAGGTGAACCATATCGACCCGGTGAACAAGGGCGAAGTGGTGTGGACGGTGGACCCCTCCGCAGTGATCTTCTTCGGACGACTCTTCAATACCGGCAAGGTCGATCTTACCAGAACCATCGCCATCGCCGGCAGCGAGGTGAACGACCCGGTATACGCCGACGTGAAAGTGGGAACGCAGATCGCCTCAATCCTCGACGGACGGCTCGCAAGAGAAGAGCACGTGAGGATCATCAACGGCAATCCGCTGACCGGAAAACCGACCACGAAAGAAGGATTCCTCGGAGCCCATACGAGTGAGGTGACGGTGATCCCCGAAGGCGACGACAGCGACGAGATGCTCGGATGGATAATGCCAAGGTTAAAGCAGTTCTCCACCAGCCGCAGCTACTTCTCATGGCTCCTCGGAGGAAAGAAGGAATACGACTGCGACGCCAGGGTGAAGGGCGGCGAGAGACATATCATCATGAGCGGCGAATACGACAAGGTGCTGCCCATGGACATCTACGGCGAATACCTCATCAAGGCTATCATCGCCGACGACATCGACAAGATGGAGCAGCTCGGTATCTACGAGGTGTCGCCCGAGGATTTCGCACTGGCCGAATTCGTCGACTCGTCAAAACTCGAACTACAGAAAATCGTTCGCAACGGACTTAATATGCTGAGAAAGGAGAACGAATGATATGAGCGCACTAAGAAACTATCTCAACAAGATAAAGCCCAACTTCGAAAAAGAGGGCAAACTGCACGCTTTCAAGAGTATATACGACGGATTCGAGTCGTTTCTCTTCGTGCCCAACGACACTTCGAAAAGCGGTGTGAGCATCCACGACGCCATCGACTCGAAACGAATAATGAGTATGGTGGTGCTGGCGCTGATGCCCGCAATGCTCTTCGGTATGTATAACATAGGATACCAGAACTACGCCGCGGCAGGCACTCTCGCCACGGCAGGATTCTGGGAGATCTTCTTCTACGGATTCCTCGCGCTGCTGCCGAAGATCATCGTGAGCTACGTGGTCGGACTGGGCATCGAATTCGCCTGGGCGCAGTGGAAAGGCGAGGAGATACAGGAGGGATACCTCGTCACGGGTATCATCATCCCGCTGATACTGCCTATCGGATGCCCGATATGGATGATGGTGCTGGCCATCGCCTTCGCCGTGATCTTCGGAAAGGAGATCTTCGGAGGCACCGGTATGAACATCGTCAACGTGGCTCTTACGGCCCGCGCCTTCCTCTTCTTCTCCTATCCTACGAAGATGAGCGGCGACACCGTATGGGTGGCCGGCGAGAGCATCTGCGGACTCGGCAACGACCTGCCCGACGGATTCACCATGGCCACTCCTCTCGGCGAGGTGGGGCAGGGCGTCGACCCCTCGGCATCAATCTGTGATATGATATGCGGATTCATCCCCGGATCGGTGGGCGAGACGAGTGTCATCGCCATAGCCCTCGGAGCGCTGCTGCTGCTCTGGACCGGCATCGCCTCGTGGAAGATCATGCTCAGCGTGTTCCTCGGCGGAGGCGTCGTGGCGGCTCTCTTCAGCGCCGGAGGAATGACGGCAATACCCTGGTACGAACATCTTATACTGGGCGGTTTCTGTTTCGGTGCCTGCTTCATGGCTACCGACCCCGTCACCGCAGCCCGCACAGAGACCGGAAAATGGATCTACGGTCTGCTCATCGGAGCCATGGCGGTGGTGATCCGCGTGATGAACCCCGGATACCCCGAGGGCATGATGCTGGCGATACTGCTGATGAACGTGTTCGCCCCGCTCATCGACTGGTGCGTGGTGCAGAGTAATATTTCAAAACGTCAGAAACGAGTAAAAAAGTAAGGCTATGAATACAAATTCCAATTCGTATACTATAATATATTCGGCTGTGATCGTGGTCATCGTCGCCTTCCTGCTGGCCTTCGTGTATCAGGTGCTCAAACCGATGCAGGACGCCAACGTGGCGCTCGACACCAAGAAGCAGATTCTGGCTGCGCTGAATATCAGGGATATCGACGGCAAACAGGCCGAGGATATGTACACCAAAGTGGTGAAGGAGACCGCCAAGGCCGGCGACAAGGACTATTTCGTCTGCGACGTCGACGGACAGACCAAGTATGTGTTCCCGCTCAAGGGAATGGGACTCTGGGGACCGATATCGGGATATATCTCAGTGAACGACGACAAGAACACCGTCTACGGAGCTTACTTCAACCATGAGAGCGAGACTGCCGGACTGGGCGCCGAGATCAAGGACAATCCGGGATGGCAGCAGAAGTTCCAGGGGAAGAAGATCTTCGCCGAAGGCTCTGACGATATCGCGCTGAGCGTGAAGAAGAAAGTCGACGACCCTGCGACGCAGGTGGATGCCGTGACCGGTGCCACGCTGACATCCGACGGAGTGTCGGACATGCTCAAAAACGGGCTCGGAGACTTTAAGGAAGTGTTGAACGCTAAATAGAGGAGGACAAAAAGATATGAGTAATTTGTTTTCTAAAGAGAACAAGCAGGCTTTTACCAATCCGCTGAACCTGGACAACCCCGTGCTGGTGCAGATATTGGGTATCTGTTCTGCTCTTGCCGTCACTTCGCAGCTGAAGCCGGCTATTGTTATGGGACTGGCCGTAACCGTGATCACGGCCTTCTCGAATGTAATCATCTCGCTGATCAGAAACACCATCCCCAACCGTATCCGCATCATCGTGCAGCTGGTGGTGGTGGCCGCCCTGGTGACTATCGTGAGCCAGATACTGAAAGCTTTCGCATACGATGTGAGCGTGCAGCTCTCCGTATACGTCGGACTGATCATCACCAACTGTATCCTGATGGGACGTCTCGAGGCCTTCGCGATGATGAACAAACCGTGGCCGTCGTTCCTCGACGGTATCGGCAACGGGCTGGGCTACGCCCTGATCCTGGTGATCGTGGGATTCTTCCGCGAGCTCCTCGGACGAGGCACTCTCTTCGGATTCCAGGTAATACCCCAGGCGGTGTATGACGCCGGATATGTAAACAACGGAATGATGACCATGCCGGCCATGGCGCTGATTATGGTGGGATGCATCATCTGGATTCACAGAGCATATTTTTATAAGGAGAAATGATTATGGAACATCTGATTAGCTTGTTTTTCAGGTCGATTTTCGTCGACAATATGATATTCGCGTTCTTCCTGGGAATGTGTTCTTTCCTCGCGGTGTCGAAGAATGTGAAGACTTCCTTCGGACTGGGAATGGCAGTTACCTTCGTGCTCCTCGTGACGGTGCCCGTCGACTATCTGCTGCAGGTATATGTGCTCGGCCCCGACTGTCTCGTGGAGGGCGTCGACCTCTCTTATCTGAGTTTCATCCTCTTCATAGCAGTCATCGCCGGCATCGTGCAGCTGGTGGAGATGGTGGTCGAGAAATACAGCCCGTCGCTCTATGCGGCGCTCGGTATCTTCCTCCCCCTTATCGCCGTGAACTGCGCCATCATGGGAGCCTCGCTCTTCATGCAGCAGAGGATCAACCTCGATCCCTCCAACACCCAGGCGATAACGAGCGTGTGGGATGCCATCGCCTACGCCGTGGGCAGCGGTCTGGGATGGACTCTGGCAATCGTCGCCATGGGAGCCATACGCGAGAAGATGCAGTATTCCGACGTGCCGGCTCCGCTGAGAGGTATCGGTATCACGTTTATCACCGTGGGACTCATGGCGATGGCGATGATGTGTTTTTCTGGTCTGCAATTTTAATATGGAGGAGGAAAGATAATTATGGGAACATTTATTATAGCAAGTATAGGAGTATTCCTTATCACGATTCTCCTTCTGGTAATAATACTGCTCGTGGCGAAGAAATATCTCTCGCCCAGCGGTAATGTGAACATCACGATCAACGGCGACAAGACGATCAGCGTGGGTCAGGGCTCGTCGCTGATGGCGACACTCAACGAGAACGGCATCTTCCTTCCGTCGGCATGCGGCGGCAAGGCCAGTTGCGGACAGTGCAAGGTGCAGGTGCTCTCGGGAGGAGGGGAGATCCTCGACTCCGAAAAGCCACACTTCTCCCGCAAGGAGATAAAAGACCACTGGAGACTGGGATGCCAGTGCAAGGTGAAGGGCGATCTCGACATCCGTGTGCCGGAGAGCGTGCTCGGAGTGAAAGAGTGGGAGTGCACCGTGATCAGCAACCACAACGTGTCGTCGTTTATCACCGAGTTTATCGTGGCGCTGCCCGAGGGAGAGCACATGGACTTCATCCCCGGTTCGTATGCGCAGATCAAGATTCCGGCCTACGACACCATCGACTACGACAAGGACTTCCCCAAGGAGCAGATCGGCGAGTTCCTCCCCACATGGGAGAAATACAACCTGCTGTCGCTCAAGGCTCATAATCCGGAGCCTACCGTGAGAGCCTATTCTATGGCCAACTATCCCGCCGAGGGCGACAGGATCATGCTTACCGTGAGAATCGCCTCGACACCGTTCAAACCGCGTCCCGAGGTGGGATTCCAGGATGTGCCCACGGGTATCGCCTCGTCGTATATCTTCAGCCTCAAACCGGGCGACAAGGTGATGATGAGCGGTCCTTACGGTGATTTCCATCCCAACTTCGACTCGAAGAAAGAGATGATATGGATCGGCGGCGGTGCAGGTATGGCACCTCTGCGTGCACAGATCATGCACATGACCAAGACCCTCAACTGCCGCGACCGCGAGATGCACTATTTCTACGGCGGACGTTCGCTCAGTGAGGTGTTCTATCTCGACGACTTCCTCGAGCTGGAGAAGGAATTCCCCAACTTCCACTGGCATCTGGCTCTCGACCGTCCCGATCCGGTGGCCGACGAGAAGGGCGTGAGATATACTCCCGGATATGTAGCCCAGGTGATGTATGACACTTATCTGAAGGATGTAGAGAATCCCGAGGATATCGAATACTACATGTGCGGACCCGGTCCGATGAGTGCAGCAGCGGTAAAACTGCTCGACTCGCTGGGAGTGGATCCCGAATCGATAAAGTATGATAATTTCGGAGGTTGAAAGACCTTAAGTTTTTTTAATTTTCATGTCCAGGGGTGCGCTCTTCGGGGTGCACTCCTTTTTTATTTGTTTTTCAGAGTAAGGAGATATCCTAACTTGTAGATGCGGAAGAGAGTGAGACAGGGTTTGCTGCCGGTGAGATTGCGTCGTATCGGTTTTCTTATCATACTGAAAAAACATCTCGCGATGGGGGCTATACCGATCTTCCGCAGTCGGTCGGCCATGCTGAGTACTGCGGAATAACCCTGCAGATCATCGCTGAACTCGGCGAGGGTGCGCAGTCCTTCCTCCGTCTTCTCCATGAAATGCTCGTTGCTCTCGAAGTCGATGAAGCTCACGGGGTTGTCGATATGCCGTATGCCCGTTCCGTCGGCCTTGAGAGCCTTGCCGAAGAGCACATCCTCGTATCCGTAGTGGTGGAATCGCTCATCGAAGGGATGACTCAGCATCAGATCTCTGCCGACAAGGAAATTGGCCGTGTGGAAATCAGCGAACTCCCTCTCGCGGCGCTTCTCGGCGGTATGGCGGGGCAGGGCGT
>Ga0065711_1050914_pt1 | contig 10595 bp, 8 predicted proteins | sample Hoacrofraction12_FD_59098 | JGI IMG/M metagenome (GOLD analysis project Ga0065711, IMG submission 59098) | Hoatzin crop microbial communities from Cojedes, Venezuela - Epithelial fraction 12 v2 (version 2) | ecosystem: Host-associated > Birds > Digestive system > Esophagus > Crop | place...
TGGCACAGGCTGCCCAGGGAGGTTGTGGAGTCTCCTTCTCTGGAGATATTCAAGACCCGCCTGGACAAGGTCCTGTGCAGCCTGCTGTGGGTGACCCTGCTTGGGCAGAGGGGTTGGACTGGGTGACCCACAGAGGTCCCTTCCAACCCTGACCATGCTGTCATTCTGTGATGCTGTGACAGCATTAAAATACTGTGCCTGGTACAGCACCACACAAGCCAGACAGGTGTTTTCAGCTCTAGAAAGACCATGTGTGAGGATGGACTGCCTGCACTTAACGCAGTGTGTTCGAAAAATCAAAATAAAATGAAGGACTGGGCAGTCATCAATGTCGTTGTTACGCACATGCGTGTGAGACTGAGCAGTGGCTGATGCAGCTCCTTAATGAGTGTTTTAGGTCACCGATCAGCACGAGCGCTGCTGCAATAGGCTGAGAAGAGCACAGATGGGAAAGGAAGAGCAAGCAAGGTCCTGCACGTCTTCCAGCAGCACACAGACTCACAGCTGTGACAGAAAGCCTGGCAGTGCGGGGCCCGAGGCAGTGGTTGGGAGGCCCTGAAGAGTTTGGGGGAAGAAAGGGAAGGCTTTCCATGGGAGGCAGAAAGCAGAGATTTATCTCAGCTAATTTAACCCTGGTGCTTTTAAGCTCCCTCTGTGTTCAGTGGAGGGAGAGAGGCATTTTCCCAAGCTGGTTTTGACCAACTTTGTGCGGAGGTGCCTCCTTCAGGTGGCTTCGGGGAGGTTGTGGAGTCTCCTTCTCTGGAGATATTTCAGACCCGCCTGGACAAGGTCCTATGCAGCCTGCTCTGGGTGACCCTGCTTCAGCAGGAGGGTTGGACTAGATGACCCACAGAGGTCCCTTCCAACCCCTACTATTCTGTGACTCTGTGATTCTGTGATTCATTTCTAGTGTCTGCAGAAAGCACTTCAAGCAATGAGGATCTCAACATTGTAGCTGAATGTTGGAGGTGACGATGTCAGGCTACGATACTCATATATATATATATCATTGATGTATACCTTTTCCCATAGTTCTGCACCGTGGAAGGCTTCATTACAGCCCTGATGGATGAGTATCCTCATCTCCTGAGAGCCAGGAAAAAGGTCTTCATTGCAGTGGTCTGTTTCATCTCTTATCTCATTGGATTCTCCAACATCACCCAGGTACAGATAGCAGTGCTCATACTTCCATTCGCGACAGCTCTCCGGTCACTCTGGCATAGCACAGCAACACCAAAAGCTTTGGGAGCAGTGACAGCATCTCTAGGAGCCATCCCAACGCTGGATAAATGGGCTTGCTAATGACTGCCACATCTCAAGTGACTTAGGATGCCTCCATAATTTTTACCACCATCCTGTTGTTAGCCTGGCTTGTTCTTTTGCTATTTGCAACAAGGGCTAAAGCCAACAAAGCCCAAACTAAGGGAATGCTTACTGCAAGCGGTTAAGATAACATGAAGACCAGTCTGTGGGGCCCTGAACCTCTGGGGCTGAAGCCAAGGTTCACACGTATGGAGGTCAGGGCTGAATGGCCTGGAGACTGTTTGTGGAGCAGTGTAGGTTCATGAGGAGGCAAGGCAGCAAAACTCCTGGGAGGTGCAAAGCAGACTAAATTAAGTGACTCCATCTAAAACAGATAAAAGTAAGAAATCCTAGTGAATCCCCACTATTCTCCTCACCCTTGGCCATGCCTGTTCAGGCTAATTGTCTGCAAAAGCACATCAGCTTTGTTGCTGGGAAGCAGACTTCAGTGGAAACATTGCAATGCCGACTCTACTGTTCAAGGCAATTAACATTAAAGCCAGCAGACGCAGACAGTAGCAGTCCAAGCAGCCAGCTGATGTTCTCAACCATAGTCTGTGACTAAATTCCTTGACCCTGGTCTTGTCTCCTCAGGGTGGCATTTATGTCTTCAAGCTGTTTGATTACTACTCAGCCAGTGGCATGTGTCTTCTCTTTCTTGTCTTCTTTGAGACCATCTCAATTTCTTGGTGTTACGGTAAGCACAAAAGACGTTGTTCGTTTGTTTTCTCCATGGGCACAGTGAGTTATTTCAGAAGCCTCCCACAGTGAAGCCAATGAAAACTTTGCAACTGAAAATGACTTAGGCTGATAACTCCAGAAAATCAGGAGTGGGAGGCTGTCATCTCACTTCTCCAGGCCACCACAAAGGCCTCTGCACAAACTGGCAGATGCCTAGGGTCCTGCCCTCTGGACCTTCAAGATGATGCCAGGAACATGGAAGCTGCTAGCACAAATCCGTCCCTGTGCCCTGACCCCTCCAGATAATGCTTCTCATGCCACAGCACTGTCACCTTCTTGCTGTGGCTGGCTTGTGCTGTGTAATGAGAAGAAGTGATAACCGTGGTGCTGAGATGGGATGTTTTTTTCAACGGTCATTTCTTCTTGTAGGTGTGAACAGGTTTTACAGGAACATCGAAGAAATGATTGGCTACAAACCCTGCATTTGGTGGAAGATCTGCTGGGCCTTCTTCACTCCTCTTGTCTGCCTGGTAAGACCTGGGGCATCCTATCTGCAGGAGTTGATCCAGAAGGACCTCTTAGTTTGGACGGGCTGAAGGGAACCACTACATTCTCAACGCAGTATAGGTCTGATGCAAGGTGGCCCTAGGCAGACTTGAGATGGGTAAAGTAGTACAGGAGCCTTTTTCACTCTGCCTCCTGTAAATCACCCGTAAGAAAAGCTCTAGATTCTTAATCTAAATGAGGCCATCAGTTCTTCATTCTTCTTTCCCAGATGCCAAAAGATAAGCAAATAATTTGCTGTTTTAAAAATCTGTTATTGGTTCTGAGAAGGCTCTCAGCTACTCCAGCTCCAGCCTCAGCCCCTGACAGGCTTGTCAGAGCAAAAGCTATCAGCAAATGCAATATAACTGACTGCAGAGCAATTTTGCCTTTGCTGGTTCTCCTGCACTTTCAGCAGGAGTTGTACAGGGAATGGTGTGAGAAGGCCAACAACAGGAAGATGAAGGCTCCTGAGGCCAGCTGTGAGGATGTTGTCAACTTGCTTGGGAGCTGGTGTGGGGGCACTGCTTGTCTGAGTAGTCTAGTGATGAAGGAAATCAAGGGTATTCCAGTTCCAGCTTTTTACAGAGGATAATAAGAAATCATATGAAATTACCAGTTGGTGGGCTGAGAGCATCTAGACTTGTTTAAGGAGCTGTTGGGTTGCTGTGAGACTGTTGGGAGCTAAGAGGATAGCGAAGGAAAGAATGGATGGACAGACGCTGATTTTGCACGCCTTCACCTGCCATGGCTGGTGCCCTTTTCCCAGGGTGTGTTCTTCTTCAGCGTGGTGGAAATGACCCCTCTGACACTGGGAAAATACGTCTATCCCGCATGGGGACAAGGCATTGGTTGGCTTATGGCTCTGTCCTCCATGGTACTGATTCCAGGATACATGCTGTACTGCTTCTTCACCTCAACGGGGACTCTACGGCAGGTATGAACAGCTTCACCACTCCTCTTCTGCTCACTGCTTAGTGTAAGCCCCCCACTGAACTAAACCTAAGGTGAACCAAGAAGCTTCTGCTCCGACAAAGTTGTCAGAGTACTTCAGGTAGGTGCTGCTGGAGCTCTGCGCACCCTCTCCTCCAGGAGGTCCCAAATCAGCCTAAGTGCACAGAACGGCCTCTGGCAACATGGGCTCACTGGAGAGGACCTACTAGCACAAATGAGCACGAAGATGTCTAAAAGCTGGGAGCACTGCTGGGCAGCACGTGACTGGCAGCGTCTGGCCAAGCGGGTAGACCTTCAGGTAGTCTCTCCTTAGGTCAGTCCACTGTTCCTCATTGACCTTTGTGTTGTCACCATCACAAAAAGGGAGCCCTCTTTCCCTGGATACCTCTTTGGTGCAGGGAACTGGAGCCCTGGAAGAGACCGGGAAGAAATCTTTGAGGGTTCTTAACCCAAAGAAATCCCAATTCCCAGCAGTCCCTGGCTATGAGCATGGTTACCTGGCATGTCTCCGCAGAGAGATCAGTGTCCTCCAAGCATGAAGCTTGAAATATCTCAGGGCTAGGACCTGTTGGTGACAAACACGCACAGCAGTAGTTTGTCACATGCTTTGGAAAGGGTACCAATCAGGGGTTAAGCAATGGAGACTTTTATGCAGGACCCACAACTCCGATCTTGTTTAAAAGCTTTTCTTAACTAATTTGAGCAGGGTTTTATGTAGCAGCGAATCATGAGTCTCTGCATGTCATACCTAGTAATTACTGTGAAGATATTATTTACAGTGTTGATATCCAGCCTTGAGAGGACTGTGCAAAAAGTCCCTGGCCCGATGCCGGCTGCGGCAAGCTACAGGTGTAAGAACTCACTGCAGGGGTGTTGATTTATGGCTTTCCCAGCCCAACCGCAACAGCAACCAGATGCCATCTAAATCCCACGAGTTTACTTTCTGGATTCTGTATTTTGAATAATATTCAATTCAGAAATATTTTGGCTGGAATTGCTGGGCTGAGGTCAGCTTCAGGCTCCTTACCTCTAAGTTCAAGCTGCGGGTGGATTTGAGTTTCCTTCCTCCCAGCTCTCCATTTGGATGGGCTCTGATGTGGGGACTGGGCAAGCCTGGTGTCTCAGATCTGCTTTCAGTTTCTGGTCTCTCATCTGAGGCTTGGATTAGGTTCTTGCTATTGGTGTTGAGATCCGCATTGGTGTTCCTGCGGGACTCAAGCCAGGGTGTTACACCAAGTCACTTTGGTGATTTGGGGATGAAGGCCAGTAGCAATTCCGATAGTAGGTCCTTTCTCTGATGTTTGGAGGGTTTGTTATTCCCTCGTAATATGAGCTGGAAAAGGGGGGGAAGGGAAGTCTGCAAATACAGATATGGGTTCAACGCTTCGCTTAGTCTCAATCCTGTTTTTACTGGAGAAGGTGAAAGCACATCGGGCATCTGGGGGAGCCCAAGCTGGCCTGCAGCCCCCCAGGAGTATCTCCACTCCTTCTGACCAAGGCCTTGTGCTAACCACACACATAGCAAGCGTGGCAACACCAGCACTTGCACAGGGCACGGAGGGCAGCTCATGAGCAGGCTTCCACCCACCGCCTCAGCACCTCCTGCAACCCAGCAGCACCAGTCAGCAGCGCCAGCGGCTTGCGTGCACCCTCCCTGTCCTGCTCTCCCTCTAACGGCACCCACACACATCAGGAGACCCAGACCCCCTCCCCATCGTTCACAGACCCAGGAGTGAGCGGCAGATGGCAGCAGGAAGAAAGCAGGTTTGTGTGTGTGCGTGCGTGTATCAGAGAGACAGAGAGAATTTTTGGCCTCTTACAGGCACAGATCCTGGATTAGTTTGTAATAGAGCTGGAGGAAAATTAGATGCCAATGCTGAATAAAGTGGTTTTGACAGACAGGAAAGATTACAAGTCATTTTGATCCTACTGAGCACAAATGCGAGGGGGGGAAAAAAAGACCGTGAATGGCAGAAGCATCTCAGTGAATATTTCAGGGACTTCACCCAGCAACAGCCACTTCAGCAGCGCTGGAGAGAAGGAGCTTGTTTCCCTTTGCTGGAAAGAGCTTCTTCGTGGCTTAGTGATGTCTGTTCAGGTCAGGCTCAATCCTCCTCTGCCTTCTCTCTTGCAGCTTACAGCATCAGTCCCTCCCCGACAGGCAAAAGTGACTCATTCCTCTTCATCACTCCTGACGCTCAGTCCCCACGCCTCCAGTAATGACTTGCCCTCCATCTTTTCCCGGGTTCTTGCTTCACTTTCCTTGGCTCTGCGCTTTTCCTTTGATCAGCCCAGGGTGACAGGAGCTGCTGCTGGTGCAAAGGTTTGTGCAGGTGGACTGGTCTGATCTGCATGACCAGCGCAGACCTTGTTAGCCCGCTGCAGCTAGTTAGCAATGCCTTATAACAAACCCCAGCTGAAAAATCATGGCAACTGGGAAAACGGGTCTGCTCTGAAGCCTGTGACACTGCAGCTCTCTCCTGCTCCTGCTTGGCAGCCGGTTAGAAGGGTGATCCCCACCTTTCGGGTAAAAGGAGGAGCTGCTGCAGCACCAAAGCAAAGCTGACTTGCAGAGGGTTTCGGTGGATTGCTGGATGGTGCTGGAGGAATAACTCCTGCCGCGTGCACCATCCCCTTGCCCCTGTAACCAGGGCCACCTCTGAGGCTTGGGGCGAGGGTCCCCAACCCTCAGCCGCTGCCGTGCCCCGGCTGTCCCACCACTGCTGCCCCTGGCTGACACGCTCTCTCCCTTTACTCCCGGGCAGCGTTTGCAGCAGATGACACAGCCCAAGCCAGAGACGCACGCTCAGAACAACGGCCTCCAGCCGAAGACGTCCTTGAACGGGAGGGTCTCGGATGCTGCCGTCTAAGAGGAGAGCCTGGACCTCCTCACCCTACCCCATAGCTGCTCGCGCCACGTTGTCCCTCGAGCTCCTTCGGCACAGCTCACTGTCCCTGGCTCCACGGTGGCTTTCGCTTGTCAAAGAGAGGACCTGGCGGAGGAACCCTCTCGTGCGTCTTCCTCCTGGCCCACCTTACCAAGGCCCTGCATGAGCTGCCACCAGGGCGCTGTGCAGTGACCGCCTTCATTCTGCAACATCCTGGTCCAGACTTTCAGGGAGGAGCGGTTGGTGCCTAGGTCTTCCTCCTCGTGACAAGAGGTGATGTTTCTAGAGAGCTTAGACTGATCGCTGACGGCTTCTCTGTTATTCTTCTTGCCTTGCCACATGAATCTCCGCAGAGCACCCGTAGCCCACAGCCATGCTCTCACCCCAGAGAGCCAGGTGACACCAGGTTGGAAGCCCAGACAGCTGTCGATGGATCTAGCATAAACCAACACTGACCAGCAAATGCATAACTGGAGGAGATGTGGTGGAACGAGGGATTCCAGTGAGGAGTCCAGCGTCCTGGTAGCTGTAGGACATCATCCCAAAACTGGAGAAGGGCATCAGGACAGTGCGTGCTGCTCTCAGGTGCCGTGTTCCAGCCCTGCGCAGCCTCCAGCCGTCTTCCTGCATCCATCGGGGCTGGCACCGAGCACCAGAGCCTGGCAGCGTGGGCAGCCTTTTTCTTCTGGAGCGTCCTGCCCTCTGCAGCTGTGTGCAGCAGCCACTCCCTGACCCTAAAATGCAGTCTTAAGGGTAAGAGGAGAGGTCTTTGCCAGAGGCTGTCCAAGTCCCCCGCACTGACCACTCTCTGCTGCAGTCAGCTTTGCGCAGAGGGAAGAGGTCTGCTGTGTGATGGGGGGACTTCCCAGCACTGTGCAGTTCTCCCCGCCAGCTGGAACAGGGCAGTTCCCACCAAACACCCCTCCTGGCTGTGTCCCCGGGCGGGAAGCAGCAAGGTGCAGCACAGTGCCCACGAGTGATTTAGCTCATACCTTTTTTTGGGAAGTGGCAACACCTAAACCCCAGCCAGTGGAAGACAGGAGCTCCTGGGGCAGCTGGTAGGACATGGCCACCATGCTTCAACCCAGCCCCATGAACCAGTGCTGACTGCCCTTGGGAAGTGTCTGTACAGCCAGCTGCTGGCGCTGGCACATCCCAGCTCCCAGCACACACGTGGCAGGGGGCCGTGGGCTGTCGTCGACGACGCTGGAGGAACGTGTAACACCTCGGAGAAGGCTGGGAAGTGTTTCCGAGCAGTCCTAAAGCAGCAGCATATTGGTTGGTGGTAAAGCCTGGAGAAAGGAGGTCTCTCACCACAGCACCACATGCAGGTGTGACAGCAGCGCTCCCGGTTGCGGCCACCTCCCAGTGACCCCGTGCACGGGGCCATCCTGCCCTTCCGCTGGTCTCCCGGCCCGAGGATCGGGAATGTGAAGAGGAAGGAAGTTGTCTGGTTAAAGATGAAGTCAGTCACCTTTGGGGTCGGGTCCCCTGCCAACTCACCAACGCGTCGTGGTTGGCATCACATTAGAGGTGTAACCGATTTGCACGTGTAGACACAGCCCGTGCTGGGTCCTGGCTCTCAGCAGCCCGGCCTCGAGTGCGTGATTTGCAGTCTCCAACACCACGAGCTGAGATCATGCCCTGTCCTCCAGCTGGTCGTTGGGGTGTTTGCATCAAAAAGATTGCAGCTGTTAAACAGACGTGAGGAAACACTGGATTTACAGGCTGGATCTTGTAGAGCCAAAAGCCAAACACTGAAAGCTGCAATCATAGCACATCACAATTAATCTCAGCCAACCACAGACAAGTCTTCTTTCTTTCTCCCATAATCACCAGTGCTAGTACAGCTGAAATTTTCTGTTCCACTTTCACCTGTTTTTATAAACCAGGGGAAAAAGGAAGCCACTTTTTCTACACCTGTCTGTCCTCTGGGAGGGACATCTGCGTTGCAAACAGATCTCAACCCCTGATCTTTGCAGTGATGAGCTGTACTAAAAACCTGCTTTTGCCTGTGCGTCCAGGTCATGTAACCTCCTTCCCCTTAAATGCAGACTGAGATTTGCGCAGGCAGGTGATGGGCTAAGGAGCCAGTTCTTGATTGAAGCCTTAAAACCGTGAAAGACCCTGATTTTTCCAACTTTACTGGAGCGGCTCAGGTCTGAGGTAGGACAAACCAGTGCCAGTGGTCATTTTTGAAATTCTTGGTCAAAGGGCTTGGTGGCTGGGCAAGCAGTGCAAAGGGTAGTACCGTTCACGTTGTTCCTCCAGGGGAGTGGAGAAGGAAGGGTCCAGAAAACGAAGTCCCTTCCCCGGAGGCTAAGGAAATCCCTAGATCTCCAATTCCTTTTTGCTGGGATTTTAGTCCCAGAGTCTCTCTGACTTGTGGCTTTGCATGTGGCAGGGGTAGAACATCACTCCAGGGGCAGCAGCAGGGGCTACCCCACACATGGGCTGCTCATAATAAAAATATTTGATGAAATCTAACCATTTGCCCAGTTTCCTGCCTGTGACCTTCTTCTTTGCTCTCCCTCTTGCCCTGCTTCATTTCATCCTCTTGCCTCACTTCTTCCCCACTACCATCCACAGAGTGGAAATCATCTACCTCAGCTTGTTTCTCTGGGATTTTTTTGCTTCCGCTACTGTCAAATTACATCTCTCTCTCCTTTCTCTTCTCCTTTCTAGTCTTTCTCCACTTCTATCTCTTTACATGATTACCAGCCTCACTTCCCTGCTCCTCTCCTGCGCTCTCCTTCCAGCCTTACTCCTGCATGCGTGTGGCTCAGCCGCCCGCTGTGTGCATTCTCGACCTTTCTGCCTGCTGAAAGCTGGAGCTCAGGACCCCATGGAGGAGCTCACCTTTTCAAAGGATCCACTCCCTAAGAGCCAGTTTCCATCCCAATACCAAAATGGTAATGAAGTCCCAGCTATCTTCTCTTCCTCTTTGCACCAGAAAGTGCTGTGCCAAGAAACGCTCTCTCTTGATATTACTAGAAGAGGTATTTCAGCCCATGTTCCACCAGTCTCTGCAGAGCTGTGCCTGTTCTGAAAGGTTTTGTGGCCTTTTCTGGTTTTGCACTGTTTTGTTTCCACCATGAGTGTTTGGATCTGCCAAGTCTGGCATTTGTAGCCTTGCAGGGAGGAATTCGCCATTAGTCAAGCTCTGGTTGACTGATCCCCTTCTCCAGCACTTCAAATTCCTCCTATCCTTAGTGCTAGAAGAGCCTTCCCAGCTCCATCGCACGCAGATTTCCCGTCTAGTGAGAAGACAGGGATGAGGACGGCCGCTTGAGCTCATCCCACACCTCAGAAATGCCACTCTGGCTTCCAGGGAAGCAGCCGTAGCTGCGTGTTGACTTCTCGAAGCCAGGCTTCGGATACCAGCTGAAAGGCACGTGCCGTGCTCGGTGCCGGTGATTCCTGTCTGACAACTGCCTTCGTGCGTCGCTTCTGCTGACCACCACTCTGCTCCTCACTCCTTTTGGCCCACGCAGCAGAGAGGACGCGTGGACGGCCAAGGGCGTTGGGATGCTCCCTTCTCCCCCTGCGAATGCTGCGGTTTGGAAGGGGATGCCGCTCCCCTGCGCTCATCTGCAGCACCCCTGCCTTTCCCCTGCCCCCTCGCCTCCCCGGCAAGCGCCGGTCTCTCCCTCCCACCATGGGCAGCTGCTTGAGATAATCCCCCGTGAAACCTCTTAATTCTAAGGAGCTATTTAGGGAGCTGTGCTCAAATCCCTCTGAAATCCTCTTTTTCCTGAGGGCTGTGAAAAAGAAAAAAAATAAACGCCATTGCCCCCACCCTCTGCTGCAGCAGCGGGGGCTGACGGGGGGCGATGGGAAAGACAAGATTGCTTCGTTGCTGCTCAAGGGCTGCTTCCCCCGGGGACGCGGGTGTGATCCTCTCCCCCGGGAGTGGGGATGGTGAGGGGACTGGAACATCTCTCCTATGAGGGGAGGCTGAGGGAGCTGGGCTTGTTCAGCCTGGAGAAGAGAAGGCTGAGAGGGGACCTAATATATACTTATAAATATCTGAAGGGTGGGTGTCAGGAGGATGGGGCCAAGCTCTTTTCAGTGGTGCCCAGCGATAGGACAAGGGGCAACGGGCACAAACTGAGGCACAGGAAGTTCCAGCTGAACATGAGGAAGAACTTCTTCCCTCTGAGGGTGACGGAGCCCTGGCCCAGGCTGCCCAGGGAGGCTGTGGAGTCTCCTTCTCTGGAGATATTC
>Ga0065711_1050915_pt1 | contig 10595 bp, 6 predicted proteins | sample Hoacrofraction12_FD_59098 | JGI IMG/M metagenome (GOLD analysis project Ga0065711, IMG submission 59098) | Hoatzin crop microbial communities from Cojedes, Venezuela - Epithelial fraction 12 v2 (version 2) | ecosystem: Host-associated > Birds > Digestive system > Esophagus > Crop | place...
GTAAGGGTAGTGAAGTGACTGAGTGTTGCCAGGTTAGAGGTCTGAGTAAATTAAACTCAAAGAAAAACCCTTAAGATACTTTACAGGACTCTCTTGTTTTTCCCCTGAAGTGACCTATGGGCAAATATTTAGTCTAGGCTTCAGAAGTACTCACTATTTAGAAGCTGTTATTTTTTGACATTTTGAAAAGCCAATACATGAAATTTAATTTAAAAACTTAGCAGTTTTTTTAGAGGTCTTGTTGTCAGTGGCATGATAAAGCTAATTTTGGTAATTTTCTGATTAAATGAAATTTGTTTATCTCCTTCCTAGGAAGGGTTTTCAGCTGCTGCATAAACACAGAGGATAAGTTGTTTTCCTGTTACCTTGAATATTTTGCAGACTGTGTTGGTAGTTTTATCTAATGTCTAAAATGGCGAGTGCTAGTCATTGAAGATGCACATGTTTACCTGCCCTTCCCCATTCAAAAAGCACTGCAGCTACAATTCCAGGTGCATAATCATGGTTGGGAAATAGAATTCAAGAAGCACTTATGACTAAGTCGAGCATAGCATGAAGCATCCCCTCTCTCCCCCCCAGCACGGATGCTTTACTGAGCCAACAGTCCTGTGTGGTTTGCATGTTTTAACCATGAGTGAGATAGTTTTAAGAGGCCTAGTGCTTTCATAATTCATAAGGAAAGCAACAATAAATTCTAACTTGAGAAATAAAAGGTAATAGAGTAGGTTACTCCCAGTTGCCTGAGAACAGGTCACTGTGGTTTGAGTAGTCTTAACTCTGGTCGCTCGTTGGTCGGCTTGCTAGAGAAGTTACGTGTCTGTGTGCCACTAAATTCTCTGATGGCTGCAGCTGGCCCATCAGTTAAAAAGAAAATGATCTGAGTTAGCTCATCCAGTTGAGAGGTGTTTCAATTTTTGAAATTTTTAACACACTGAATTTTCTTACAGTAACTTCTAAAGCTGGGAAAATATGCAGAATAGACCTTTATAGAATTTGACCCACAAAACAATGGTAATTTCCAATGTAGCCAATTATGATTCATCCTATCACAACTGTATTTGTACAAAGTAAGTCTCATTTAGTCAAGCAAATCCCTTATTGATGTCAATCAGAATTTTCTTTGAATAAAGAGGCCTTAAGGAAAGAAAAAGACTTTTCATTTTCTTTATTCCCAGCAGGATCTTCTATAGGTTTCCCTGGTTTCACGCTGCTTAAGCTGATAGGTACTATAGTGTTGTGGAAACTGATTCCTGAATCAATAGGAATTTGGGGGTTTGAATCTCTTTGTAATTCTTTCCAATTTTCTCCGTACCAAAATCTTGTGGGAACTGGCAGTCCCCCTCATGAAATTTATTGGCAGGTCGGCTTCACCCCTGACACTGAAGAGTGTATCAGTTTTGCTGTGCAGCCCTGAAAGACTGGCTGGATTCTTTCCAACTGCAGTTGTCCACGGTTTACTGAAAGACATGACAAATTAAACATTTTGGACCTGAGAAGTGAATGTATTTTGGGGTGGAAGGGAGGGTGTCACAGAAAATTTTCTTTGTACCACTAATTTTAATAAATTTTTTGACTGTGGATCACATATTGAACCAAATGTAACCTTTGTAACATGGCCAGAGAGTTTGTTGACTGTAAATAGGTGCATACCAGGCCAAGCAATCATAAAAATGAGATCTGAAATACAAGGGTGGACCATGTGCCTGCTGGTTCTGGCTGTGCTTCCCTGTCTGTTCCCCAAACACCATTTACAGACCCTGAATTTCTTCCTCGGTGCTTGAAATGCACAACTTATTTTACTTAATGAAAATCCACAACACGATGTGGAGTGTGTTGGGAGCGGAGAGAGGGGCAGGCCTGTGGGCTGAGAGCATCGTGAGAGCTGCCAGTCCCAACTCGGCTGCCTGCAGGAATTGGGGACGCCATGGGCCCCCGCGGGGCTGTGTTGGCTCTGCTTGCTGCCTGCAGATGCTGCCGTGGGTCCTCTGTCCCCCACCCGAGAGCTCAGCTGGGCGCCGCGGAAAGGTGCGCCCAGTTCGGGTACCCGCCCTGTGGAAATCGCCCTGGACACCAAACTGCTGAACTGCCCGATGGTGAACAGAGACGTGCGCTGGCCCCACAGAAAAGCAAAAGCTTTGGAGACTCCACAAAGAGCCAATGGTTTTCTAGACTCAGCTTCAGCCCCTTGAACATTCAGGCAGCTGTGGCCAGCACGCCCCGGAGCTGCTGGGCAACCTGTATCACTAGCAGGTCTGAAGACAGGGTTAAATACAGGCTTTACGATACGCCTCCTCCACGTCATGGAGTCCTGGCTGTTCTTTAGCTTTGGTTTGGACAGGCTTGGCAAAGAAATATTTAATTTAAATTGGCCTGCCCTGGTGGAATAAAATTAACTACATATATTCACCATATATAAGAAAAAAATCTAAAGTCATGTATTGTGCCAGAGACAGTATTTAACTGGGGAAAGGAAAGGAAGGACAAGAAGCGTGAGAAGCACTTCACATTGATGTCATCCCAGAAAATTTAATAATTTGCTGTTGTGAGGTTTAGTCGGATTGAGTTTGATTAAGAGTACCATTGAGAAGTCTACAAAACATGAAGGAAGGTGATGCTGTTATTTCAGTAAGTGGCCCCTTCTAAGTATGTGCATTTCGGTATTTCAAATGTATACTAGAATGAATTGTAATTTTAGACAAGCCATAGATTCATTTATATTTCATCCAGTTCATCATTGGATGAAATATAAAATCAGAGTCAAGATCAGTCAGAGTCCTGCTTGATCTTGACCAGTCTGGCCATCACAACTCTGTTGACTCTTTATGAACATGCAGTGGATCTTCATGTCATGAAGATACTTTAGTCCAGATAACTGAAGGTCCATCAGCTTAAATTCTTTCTGTGTATCTGTTTCTTTAATTTTCTTCTTCCTGGCATGGGGAAGAGAAGAAATTAATTTAAACATCTGTATTAAAGTAAATAAATCTTAGGTACTCAGGATTTGGTATCTGGGAATAATACGTCATTAAAGCATTAGAAAATCATAGCATTTGATCTAGTTTATTTTTAGAATAGGGAAGTGCTTGGGATGACTATCGGGAGACAATTGGTCTCAGTTACATCAGTTCCTCCTTTAGTGAGTATTCACAGAAATATGATTTCAGAGGGATGATATATAAGTAATTTTATCCTATAATTATGAAGAGAAGATGGGTACTAGCATCAGTGCACAATGTCTGTGCAGCTGGAGACAAGCCGTTTACCATATCTGTTTCTGTAAACTCATTTATGTGGATATTTTTGGTCATTATTACTGGGGAAATGCTTTTGTACCCAGACCAGAAGATGATGTTGATCAAGTTGTACGTCACTGGTGGACTGTTTCACCCCTGTGAGATCGAGTAGTGATCATCCCTCTGTGGTGTTGGCTCCAGTGCTCATTAAAGATCTCTTCACTATTCCAAAAGAGTTTGGAAAAGTTGGTTCAACAACATGCAGGAGTATGATCCACAGCGCTGTCAGGGTGTGAAGTCAGTGGTACTGCTGTGGTGGTTGTAGTAGGTGAGGACCTGGAGAGTGCCTTTTACTAGATGTGTTCACAGCCATTTCAGTACAACTAAATGTAATTCATTGCTCACTTGAGATAGAGAATATAAAAAGCATTATAAAAATCCAAGCCAGCATAATTCGATCTTGGCACAGATTGCTAACTTGGTCTGTTTCCAGAAAGAACAGACAAGTTAAATTGAGAAGAGGCAGCACTGTGGTTATTAAATTAGCTTTAAATCAGCCCTACTCATTTACAAATCTCTGCTAGTTCTCACGGGGAGAAATGCACTAATCCCAACACTGCTACTTCTGTCTGCCTCTGACGAGAAAACTGAGCGGTCGTTCCACGTCTTCTGGAGATAAACTAAGAGCTAAACCAGCTGCCACTTCCCATCAGCAATGCAGTACTAAGCATTGCAGTGCTGAGCGCTGCCAAATCCAAAGTACTGGCTCTACAAAGGATAAGGCTGGTGTCCACATTGCATACTCTTAAAGTTTGTGAGAACATGCAGAACTGATAGAAAGGCATCATGTTTACTATACTGTCATGCTTGATGTTGGCAGGGAATGCACTAGATTATCTCTGCAGTCAGTGTGTCAATGAGGATGGATTATTTCTTGCATGTCTGATTTAGGGGACTTGGCATAATACAGTATTGCATTTTATATGGGATTTTGCTGTAATGCCGCAGGAGGAAGAATGGCAGTTGTCATTTCGTCGATAGAACATCACCATAGATGTTGAAGTGCTTCACTGAAAAGTTTTGCAGTGTTTTTGATAATGTCACATCTACTTACATCACCTTATGTTTCGGATGTGTAAACTTTCTCGTAAGATTTCTCTGTTCACATCTGTTAAAATGTTTTCATTAGGTCACGCACTTTGCAGTACTGAGAACAAGGGAATTAGTGTTGTGGGAACAGTGATGTTCATACGCTCACTGTGTTTCTCTGCTTCAGGGTTTTCTTGAGTTGCGTTCTTGTCTCATGTAAAGAACTTTGCAGCTGTCAAGGAGAAGTTTTCCCCAGAGTGTTTCAGACAGCTATCAGGAGTGGCTTTCTGAGTGCTGCCAGTTTCTGAAAAGAAAAGAGAGGCCAATGTGACATAGTCTACCCTGCTTCCACCTGCATCTGAACATCTGTGTGATGTTAATTTTGAAGGAGGTGTAGCTATGGTCACCCCAAGCTCGCAGGGATTTCCAGGGGGAAGAAGGAATACGCCTTCGTTCCCCCAGCCCCACCAAAAAAGGGTAGTTTCCATTGGTGTAGAGAACCTGCAAACGCTGCGCGTTTTTGTGGGATTCCCCCATATTTCAAGAGAAGTCCAGGATTTGTGGGATTCCCCATCTCTTTCTTAATCTGTACTTCAATAGAAAGGTAGCTACTTTATGTCATTTCTTTATGTTTTTTTAAGAGAATTTGAAAGCTAACATTCATGACATTTCCAAGAGCATCTGACCTAGATTAAGATTGTGTTGACACATCTCTGGTTTTGAAGATTGGACATTCATGGTTTTAGTGGCATGTCTGACTTATTAAAAGTCAAGATTGTTGCAAAACCATTAGCCTAACAGTATCTGCTCTAGGAGGGGACGGTTCTCAGCGTAGCTCATGTCACAAACTTTCTGCAGAAAACATACATGTTTTGGTGAAACCACTACACAGGAAAAATGCCTACATGAAACACTTGTGTCTCATAAATGTCGCAGCATGTAATTTTTTGCTTTTACTTGTTTTCTTGTAAGAGGTTGTTATAAGGTTTCCTCCTGAAGGTAACAGTTACATTACTACCAGTTTGCTTTCTGCTAAACTTGAACTGAGTGAACTTTGTTCGCACCTGGGTATCATTCCCAAAATGAGTGGTACAGCTGAGATGGTACACTCAGTGTGCGCTGGTGTTTTCACGTTTTAACTCCTTGAAACTTATGTCTATATAGGAATATTTAATAAATAGATACAATGGTAGATTTAATGAAGGAGAGTCTAAAACTCGTGCCTAAAGGATGCTGCGGTGACTCAACACAACCTGAAAGGAAACGAGAGCGAGCTGTGCATGGTGAGATGGTTGGATGAGCCCATTACGTTCCTCTGGGGAACCGCTGTCAGGAAATGGCAGACTGAAACCTCACTAAAGAATGCCCCTGGTGCTCAACTCGAGTGTTTCTTGAGCAGGACTGGATAGTAATACGTCAACTGGTACTGGCGAGGGCCAAGTACCAGCTTGGGGCTGTCCAGGGTAACATGGCTGGGCTAATGTGAAATCTCTTGTGTCCTAGTAGGGTGCTGTGTCTTACCTGAACATCACACACTGGTATACAGTCCTGTCACAGAATCTAAATTAGACTTGAGAGCTGTTTCTTCCCATTTGGGCCTTTTGTGTTTTACAGTGGCCTTTCTCCAGATAAGTTTCATGTTTCTGTTAAACAATTCCAAGTTTTATATCTAATTCAACATCCCTTTCATAACTCTAAGGCAAGGTGGATAACTGTCTTTGTATGTCTAAAGATTCATCTAGGAAGGAATCCAGCACAGTATCTGTGTGTCAGAATACCTTTTTATTTTAGTCATACAGAGAGATCTTTTAGTGGCTTTCTGGGAATTGATAGTTAAAGATACACCATATTTAGGTAAGTCAAGTATTGCTTCTCTTTCCTCCCTACCTCTCCCATGCCACAGTAACATTCATGAACCAGTTTGGGTTCATGAACTCTTGGGAAAGATCTTCCGAAAAAGTTCTATTTATTACTGTTATGTGTTGATCTTGTCTATCATTTACAAGTCTTTAATGTCTCAGCATCAGTAGATAGTGCTTTTGGCCTGTGAATGCTAAATACTAATGATTTTTAGAAGTTTATGAACTCTTAAGCTGGCAGATGGGACTAGTAGTTAATAGACTAAGAAGAGAGTTAATGGACTGAACTGTTGAAGGAACAACTCCAACTTTTTAAGTTGCATCTACATTCTTGGGAACTTTCAAGACTCATCTGGATAAGTTCTCAAGCAGCCTGATCGAACTTGCCCTGATTTGAGCAGGCTGGAGTAGATGACCTGCGGCTGTCCTGAGTTGTTCTGTGATTCTGTCATAAGGTGTTCAGCAATTGAATAACTTTTTAGGAACGTGTGTATCCCAGTGTTTTAATCTATGTTGTGTGGCTGTGCTACTGATATAGAAGTAAACTTTTCGTAGGTGCATTTGACACCAAAGGGAGTCCTGAACTTTATATAGAAGGGAAACAGCGTTCACAAGGGCTGAGGAGAAATCTGGAGATGACTATAATTAGTCAATAAAGAGCAGGAACTCTCTACAAACAAAGTCAAAAGAGGGAGAGACTTGTGTATTTGGACCATTATATGTGCCATGAACTATGTGTGAATGATGTGTATATATAATCAAATATGATGGAGAATCATGAAATTGCCCATTGAAGAAATTTGGGTTTTGGGGATGTGAAATCTTTCTTTTCCAGTACACCATGCTTTTGGTTTAGTGAAGAAGGAGGAAAGGAAACTTTATATTGTTCTGGACAGCACAGTGCGAGAACAGTGGGTTAAATACAACTTACTTAGTGTCCACCATAGCATCAGACTGAAAACGTGTTCTGCAGAAGTGTTTCTGCATTTGCTTTCCACTCGTGTCCTTTTCGTTTCGTATCACCTGCTTTTGCATCCCTGCTAGCGGTTCTCTTGCCCTTTCTCATTTCCTCTTTCTGGTGCTTAAATCTTTGAAATAAGCAAAAGTTGTCACTCCAATACAAGACTCTTCATTTGTTTAATGTATTCCAGCATGTCAGATGGGCTTCTCTTTTTCTGTTTTTGGGTTGTATTTCAAGACAATGTGACTTTACTTTTGTTTGGCTGTTTCTATGGTGGTTTCTTACTTTACTGCTGTTTCGGGCAATAGTAGTGCTGTTACGATGATACTAATCCCGTTTCTGACAAGAGAATCCCTGAGGAGGGATGGGTGCCGGATAGTTTGTTCCAGGACTCTAACCTTGGATTATTACCAAGTAAAACAATGTGGTGGCACTCACAAGCTACCAGCAGTTCAAGAGGTGGGACTGTGCAAGCCAGTGAAGAAATTAGTAGGTTCCTTATTCTAAAATACATTAGCTCAAAGTCATATTTATGTTCAGTTCAAACTGCGTCCATCTATTTGCCTACATGTATATATAGAGAAAGAAAGAGAGCGTTCCTGGGAAGCACAGGTAAGCTAATGTGGTGGGTTTGGTCTCTGTAGTGAGCTGACAGATTGCTCTGGAGTTATCAGCTGGAGAGTGACTGTTGCAACTGGCCCGACTTCCTCGCTTCCACCGTTCTCGCATGAGCAAACCTGCAACAAGCTGGGAAGAAGGGAGGGGGGAAAGAAGTTGTTCATAATTCAGTGTAAAAAAGGAAAAGTGGAGCAGATTGCAGTTTATGAAGGGGGAGGAAGGCAAACTTGAGCGTAGAGAGATGACCTGATCTTTTCTTTTTTTCCACAGCAGGAAAAACCCAAACTCTTGGAGCCTTTGGATTATGAAGCTGTTATCACAGAGATTGAAAAAAATATTGGGGATAACCAGTTTAAGGATCTGATATTATTCCCCGATGATGACTTTTCAGTAAGTACAACACAAATATGTATTATTCTTTCTCTTAGGTTTGTCTGTTCATTTATTTATTTTATCTTCATTGCTAGAGGGAAAGCCAGAAGTTGCCCAAGGGCTCTCTAAGATTTTCTTAATTTATACGCAATGCTTTACTTCCCTCCAACCAAATTAACTCTATTTTTTTCTCTGACATCTGTATATGAGTGAATTTACTGTTCAGGATTAGATAAATCTCAAAGCCCTGGTTGTTCCCAAATATATTTCAGGAACTCAGAAAACATGATATTCCATAACGTATACTTCTCTGCTCACCACAGTGGTAGTTTGGCCAGTGCTGGAATTTCTCCCTGCTATTATAATCTAACTTAATCACACTTCCATAACTTACATCCAGTCTTTATGATTGTATTCTGTTTAATGTATTTGGCCACCAGAATCAGACAGCCTGTGATTCCCAGCCTTCTGCTCAAAGTCAGACTTTTAAAATGGTGGCTGTGACATATTTCCAAGCTGTGCAGTTGCAGACATAAGCTTGCATGAGAAAGGTAAATCCAAACAGACTTGGTTTTTGTTTAGTTTTGAGGTTGTCTCAAATTATTTGCCAGTGGGGTTTCAGATCTGGCATCCTGAGTGGTGGGGATGCAGAGTTCCTGGTGCTGAGGCAGGCTCCCATGGTGGGATGCTGACAGGCAGTGGATACCGGATCCCAAGCCATGGAGCTGCCTGATCCTATCCCAGGTGCCCCACTGCTTGTCCTGGCAAGCTGCAAAAAAATGGAGGCCCTGGAAGTCCAGGGCAGCCTCACTGCAGCAGTGATGGGGCAGCTTGGGCGGGCAGGGGCTGCCTGCTGGGTGGCTGGGGGGCGTGCTGCCGGGCATGTCAGCTGGCAGATTGCCTGCATCTTACAGCAACTGCTTCACAATCAACAAATCTCTGTAAAAGATTTAGCTTTTGATGAACAGACATTCTCTAATGGAAATACATTTCAGTTTGTGACGAACTGTAACTGCTGTGTGAGGGCCCTTCCCATCAGCTCATGGCACTGCTACTGTCCGGTGGGGCTGGCTTAATCTAATCGACTGCTTTGTTTTACTAAATGGCTCTGTTTCCTTGGTGGCATTAACTGAGTTAATGTGCTCATGGGATTGAGAGAAAACTAAGCAGGATAGATTTCCTCATCATCATTAATTCCTTTATCCGTCTTGCATGTTTGTGAATTTATGAAATTGAAATTTAGCATTATAAAGCTGACGAGACATACTGCGTGCTGTCACGAGGCCCTTGAGCCCCTTGATTTAGAGTAGCTGAGCTCAAGTCAGCGGAGCAAACGCGCTCAGTGAAAGAAGAATCATGTCCTGCTGCTCAAGACCTCTGCCTGTTGTACCATATTTTCATATCCTTGTTTTCATTTCGTTTTGAGCAGTTGCTGCCTGGTTTTCGGTAGCTCCTTCTATTTTGTTTCCTCTGTGTTATGCTTTGCAACTGTTCTGCATAATCTATTTAAATAAAAAAGAGAAGGGGGGGGAAAAAAAAGCTAAAGACACATGAGAGAGGTGGCCTGTACTCACAGAAGAGTAGAGGCAGTGGTAGGGTCTTCTACCCTTTCGACAAACCTGTCTCATTTCTTTGTTATCTTCTGTTGAAGTCAGCTGCAGCAACGAGAGCCTGTGCCACCAGACAGGACCGCAGAGCTTTCATAGCAGCCGGGTTTTTCAGCTACAGTGTCTATTTATAGCCCTGCTCCTTCCTGCTGAAATATCACCTGGGCACAGAAGTCTGGGTCAGCCATTTGAGTAGAAAGAGATCCACGTCTGACTGAATTAGGAGGTGCCCAGGCTGGCTCTGAGCGTTGTTTGATGTGATAATGCCCCAGGAAATGGTGGACGTTACTGTTTAACTCCGAAGGATTGCAATTACTTCACACTTCATGGCTCAGTGTTGCTGCAGCCCCAGACTGGGCCTGTGCGTTAGCACATCCTTTGGGCAAAAGTCTCTTCAGAGCGAAACCCCACTGAAAGAATTAGCTGAGGCAGTGAGCATAAGCGAAAATTCTGCTCTTAATAATGATTTCCTATTGCTGGATCTGTAGTATGCATCAGCCATGGGTCAATTATCATCATAGCTGCTGTACTGTCTGGTCTTTTGTTTTGTTTCAGAATTTCTTTCTCTCTTTGAATGCAGTCCGAAGAGAATGCAGTTATTCTCACTAGACTGTTGCTGGTCATTTCCAACGTCTTACAAGAAATCTGTGGAACAGCAAAGTATTCTTGGTATCAGTCTAACCTGATAGACTGTATTGCTCCATCTCCCTGCATTTCAACAGAAGAATACAAGACGTATATGTTAGAGATGCATTCTCTGGTTTTACTCCAGCTGGGGGAAAGATGCTTCACTTTTTTGTAACTGTGCTGAATAATCCTTAAAAAAAAAAAAAAAAAAAAAAAAAAAAAAAAAAAA
>Ga0065711_1050916_pt1 | contig 10595 bp, 10 predicted proteins | sample Hoacrofraction12_FD_59098 | JGI IMG/M metagenome (GOLD analysis project Ga0065711, IMG submission 59098) | Hoatzin crop microbial communities from Cojedes, Venezuela - Epithelial fraction 12 v2 (version 2) | ecosystem: Host-associated > Birds > Digestive system > Esophagus > Crop | place...
GACCTGCCTGGACAAGGTCCTGTGCAGCCTGCTGTAGGTGACCCTGCTTCGGCAGGAGGGTTGGACTAGATGACCCACAGAGGTCCCTTCCAACCCCTACCATTCTGTGATTCAAGGGTGCTGAGCGTGTGCCAGTCCCACTGGAGTCCACAGGAGCTGCTGAAAGCCTCCTGCATTTGGGGATCAGGTGGCTGACTGCTCGGGGTTTAAATTTCTTGGGTTATTCAGTAGGAAAATGTCTGTGGTATTGCAGGCTCAGTTCTCCATGGCAGTAGGCACTATGAGCATTACCCTGTTGTTAAATCTGTCATCTGGACTGCTGGGATTAGGATGTGTGATGTGTAAAAGCCTGCAGAGTGATGACGTTCGTTCTAGGACTGTAGTTATAAAGTGGCCCTCAGTCTTGCTGAGGTTATCTCCCAACATATGCAAGAAAAAGTAGTTGATTTATGGGGCGGTTCACACTCTGTTAGATCCCAAGCCAGATACTGCAGTGGAGGGTACAATTTAGGAGGCTGGTTTGCAAACGTGGCTTACCAGAGTATGTGGCTACAGCATCTCTCTTCCGCGTAGGCTGGAACATGAATAGTTTTGTTGAGTCAACATTTAGTTGCGTATTTTTGTCTAGGTTAAAGAAGGGGCTTAATCATTCTGACCTTGAGCACCTGGGGTGTTATTTTAGGACTTGGTCTGATTGCAGAGAAACTTTGAAGCAGCCTGGGAGAAAAGGTAGTAAGGAGAGGGGACTGCGGCTTAATGTCATTTTAATTATCGTGATTACACTGTATATTTTTCTGTCTCAGAATCGAAGAGGTGGAAAGTGTCTCATCTCGGACCTGCATACCCTGTTTTCTCGTGAAAGCAGAGGCTGTGACCCTCTGAAGGTGAATGGGAGATGCTAACATGTGGGGATATTACTCACTTGCTGCTGACTTTGTTTCTCAGGTGGAGGCAGAGGCTGTGAACCGGGCAATAACCATCGCCAACCAAACCAACTGCCCCCTTTATATCACCAAGGTGATGAGCAAAAGTGCCGCTGATGTCATTGCTCAAGCCAGGAAAAAGGGTAAGTTATTTCCCTTGGATGGAAGCATCCTATTAGCTCATGCAGTTCAACTTCTTGCCAACGTAAACTTCATCCCTACAGGAAAGGTTTCTTTTTCCAGTGTTATTATCCAGGCTGTTTTTTGAAAGGTCCCAAGCAACTACTTCTGTCTCATCTCCCACAGACAAGTATTCAGTGGTCATATCAGTGCCACAAGCTCTTTCTTCTCTTCAGCCTAGAACGTCTCTCTTGACGCTTATCCGACCACATCAAGCCGTGCGCCTTCATGTTCTCGCAGAATAATTCTGTGCTGTCTCCATTTAATGAATTCCCTTTGGAGATTGCAGGCTGTGTCTTCCTTCCAGCTGCTGTGGTCTTTCCTTGGTGCTTTCTGCTGAACTGCTTCCTGGGGTCAGAAGTGATTCCCAGAGTCGTGGCGGAGGTCTCTGACTCCTGAGCCTGGTTGGATTTAGTTGCAGTAGCCAAAGAGGTTACAGATGCCAGCTATCCACTGTGCTGCTTGCTTGTGTATAGATACTCCTTATGTGCTGTAACTCACAGCCTGGCATCTGAACAGGAATTTGGGTCTGGGTTACACTGGGAATTGCCATCGCCTCTGACCACTCTGCCTGAGGATGCTGGAAGAAGCAAGACTCAGACCTGCTGTGGATGCTGCTGCCTCGTGTCTCCTCTTGCTGACCGAGGTCTGCGAGGGAGCTGCGCTGCTCTGAGTGATGCAGCAGCTTCTCCCGAGTCCTGACCCTGCTGTCTTGCCCCCAAGGAGCAAGGGTTACAAAGCACAGTGAGTGCCTGTCTCCCTGCTTTATTCTGTGGCTAAACCCTTCGTTTCTATTTAAAGTGGCTCTGGGTGGGTGAGTAAGCAGGAGGGATGATTTTGCCCCTTCTTTCCTCAGAAGGGTTGGATTTAATTTTATGCCGTCTAAATAAGCCTGAATGGCTATACAAATGACATCACTTTCCATCTGGGTGTTTGGTGTGAGAAGAGCTCATTTCCTACCACAGCAAACAGATTTGTGTTTGTGTATTGGCTCAGAAGTATTTTGGTCCCATGATTCCTGTTAAATGAGTTCAGAGTTGGTGAGGAGGACAGATTTCTGAGGCATCTCTTTCAGTTTGTGGTGTGTAAGGGGCTCAAGCTGTTTGGGATCAACCTTTCTCTCCTAGTTCCATTAGTGGAGATCATGCTGAAATGAGAAGATGTGTTGACACAGCAAAGTGGCTGCGTGTTACATTACCCCAGAAAACAACTTGATGTGGTTGTGCAACTCAATCCTGTAAGCCAGGGAAGCATCCATTCCTTTTTCGAGGTAAAGTACGGGAGACACATGCACCACAGAGATGGAGTGTCAACAAAAACACCGTGCTGTGCTCGCCGTCCCCTGAGACCACTAGCTGCTGAGTAGATAGGAACGTTGGGATGAGGACCATAGGCTTACATTGCAGAAGCCATAAAACACAATCTGACTTGACTAGATGTTACCCTGCCTGTGAAAGGTGCTGGGATTGTCCCAGATGAATGATCCCCAGAACTCACTTTACTTAGCCTCCTGAGTGAACTAGTGTACACAGTTTTCATTCAGAATGCATTTTCTCCTTGTAAGGAGAATTTGGGGTATAAATGGCACACCATTCTCTGTTCTTTTATTTAAATAATTCAAATTAAAAGCTGTGCGGTTACCAACTGGGTAACCCAGGAGGGCCACACACACTAGCCTTGCCCTCCCAAGCAACAGAGGAAACAGAACTGAAGACTATCCAAGGCAAAAACAAAACAGAATTGATTTGCTAAATGGAGAAGAACGAATGTTATTTAAAGCCAGATGTTCCCAATGGCATTTGCATGGAGGAGATTCCCTGCAGACTCTATCATTGGCGGATCTGGGAGCTCAAAACATCGCTCCCTGCAGAACAATCCTCCCAATGTGTTGGCCCACAACAGGCCTCCCATTAATAGCCAGCGTGTGTTTTGCCTTGTTCTGATTTTGTAACCCTATTTGTGGCAAGTGATGTCAGACGGCGGCTTCCTCAGCTGGTGGATCCCCTCTGACAGAGGCTGTTCCTACACCTCCTGTTGCAGTGTGGTCCTGGAAGCAGCATGAAGCCAGTTAATGTGTTGTTCTGCCTCAGCTAATGCGCTCTTTCCCAGCTAGCTTGAGAGCCTATAGATGTAACAGTAGCTCAGACAATATGGTTAAAGAAGGATCATATTTTTTCACTCTGTGTGGTGAGGTGTGTAAGACCCTGCTGACCAGTTCTGAGGTTGCCTTTGCCGGTCTTTTCTGATTAAAGTACTTAGGGTTAATATTTTAACTGCCCACATCTTTTGCAGGCAGACACGGGTACATGAAGTGTCTGGGCTCAGAAGCCAGATGGACAGACACTTCAAGATTTCAGGAAGGTTTCATTTGGTGAGCAGATCTGTCAGGCTGCTAGCTTTCACAGCTTTTGAAGTTGCACCATCTTGCATCTGCTTGGTGGGCAGATGTTTCTGGTGCATTCCAGCTTGCAAAGTATCGTGGCCTTAAAGATCCACTGTTCCTTCATGTGGTTCCAAAAATGTTAATGAAGAGGAAGGATGCACTGGTGGTTAGCGCACTGGACAGAGACTCAGAAGATCCAGTTTCATTTCCTAGATCTGCCACAAGTTTACCGTGTACCCCTGGGGGAAGCAGTTTCCCTGAGCTGAGTTTGTGAACCAGAAACACTGATTTTTCCTCTGTGATGGGCCTTCTGTGTAGGCAGGAAACTTTCCTGTTAGGAGTTTTTTGTTACCTGATCTAAGCACAGAGCCTGCTCAGAGAAACCATTGGACTGAATTCACTGGCCTGCATAACCAGATGATCAGACATCGTTAAACTCCTGGCCTGTTCAAGGCTTCTCTGAAACTATAGTATGTTACTTAGGGCAAGCTCTTAATTTTACATGCCTACCTCGAGGTCTCTAAAGAAAAACTGAGCATTTTCCAAAAATCAGTCCCTCAGAATAAGCATCCAAACATCCAGGTATCCAAGTTGATAATAAAGACACTGTGTGATAACATACTTCAGAGGAAGTACCAGGAAACCCTGCAGTGTGCAATGCTGGCATAACTGACCCAATGTGTCCTGTTTCAGAAGGATGCTTTGTGCCTGGAAGCCAGGCTGGAGATGCGTACTGCTTGGTGCTCACAGTGGATTTGTCTGTATTCCTGTCCTGTAGGCACTGTGGTGTATGGAGAGCCCATCACAGCCAGCTTGGGTACCGATGGATCTCATTACTGGAGCAAGAATTGGGCTAAGGCAGCAGCTTTTGTTACTTCCCCACCACTGAGTCCTGACCCAACTACTCCTGATTTTCTCAACTCGCTACTGTCCTGGTGAGTAGAGCTCTTTGTGTTCATACCACATGTGCTTGTCATGAGACAAGCGGGCGATAAAAATAATAGCTGTTTTTGCCAGCAAGCAAAAGACTGTTTTACCTTTAGGAGTAAACTTATGACAATAAAATATCTTAAATACTTATCGTTGTCTTTTCCAGTGGAGACCTCCAAGTTACTGGCAGTGCCCACTGCACCTTCAACACTGCTCAGAAAGCTGTTGGGAAGGACAACTTCACCCTGATCCCTGAAGGAACCAATGGGACTGAAGAGAGGATGTCCATCATCTGGGATAAGGCGGTGGTATGTCGCGTGTGTCATAGGCATTCAGAGCTGAAAGAGCTGCAGCAGGGTGGTGTTATCTCCTCCCAGGCGCTTGTTACGGTTCTTGCGCTTGAGGTTTTTGCCCCTATAGAGATCACTGGGAATATGTTGTGCTGTCAGCTGTTTGCTTTTAGCAGTGGTCCCCACCTGGCTAATGCAGTGACTCCGTTTGGCTTTCCCTAGGTGACTGGCAAGATGGACGAGAACCAGTTTGTCGCTGTGACCAGCACAAATGCAGCTAAAGTCTTCAACCTGTACCCGCGGAAGGGCCGTATTGCAGTGGGCTCGGATGCTGATCTGGTTATCTGGGATCCTGACAGCGTCAAGACAATCTCTGCCAAGACTCATAACATAGTAAGGGTATTTTCTATGATGTGAGCTCTGCTGCTCATTTCCTCCTCTCTTCCTTCAATGCCAGACTGTGCCGCCAAGAGCTAAAGCTCATGACAACTCGGGGCTTTGTTTTCCCCATGCCCCAAGCCTTCTCTGGTCTTATATCCAGTACAGCTCAGTTGTGTGAGCAGAAGAGAAGACGATTGAGTCCAAATCTGAAATCACATGTATACCCAGAGATTCCCCTCGGAGCAAAGAGATTGTCTGCTCTGTCTGAGTGTGGGATGCTTAGAACTGAGCACACAGAAAGCTCTTCAAATCTTCTGAAATATCAAAAGGCTTCTTATCACAGTGTGTCGTTTCTGACCCTCTGACTCGCTAGCAGTGGGAATGTGAACGGCCACTTTTCTTGTTGGGGTTGGTGAGGCTTGTCAGCTTGTGGACACCTTAGCTGGAGACCTGATCCAGATCAATGTGTCCGAGTGGATTTACACCACGTACTGATCTGGCCCATGTGTGTGAAGTTTAGACATGATTTTACTGGTGATCATAGCAATGTTAGCTGGCACAGGGAGGCACAAGGCAGCGCCCAGACTAACCAGACCTTCTCCCCGTTTCTGTTGCGGTGCACTGTTAGAGGCACTGTTTGCTTGTGACCTGCAGCCTTGTCCTGTATCTTATACCTGGCAGTGAAAAAGCTGTCCTGCCCTGTGGGAAGCTGCAGAATGGTCCCAGTGCAAAGGGCTGGTTGGAGTTTCCCTGTGACATTCGAGCGCTGTCTCGGAGAAAGCAACCACTGTTTGCATTTGTTGACAACTTGTTTCACTGCTGGCGATGAACCTATGGAATGTTTCCCTGGAAAAAACTCCTTGTTCTTTTTTCCGTGAATGCTTTCATTCACTCTGGAGCTGAAGGAGCAAAATTTTCTTCCACACTTGGATCCCTGGGCACATTCACAAAGAAACTTCTTTTTAAAGGTTTGGTTCACTTCCCTGTGACTGAACTCTGTGTCAGAATTGGTCACAGATGGCCTGGATTCATCCTGCCTGTGCTGAGACATCTAACAGAGGCATCCAGACTCGGAAGTCTGATCACTTCGGTCACCTTAGAGGTGCTTCCAGACTCCTCACGCCTCCAGTCTGGAGAGGAACAAGAGGAGGGAGCCCAGGGACATCCCGCTATTAGGTGCCAAATTTAGCAGTGTGAACCTGGGTTTGTGCTTACGAATGGCTTGGAGAGCTGGAAGGAGTATTTGAAAATCATGGCCATTTTATAGCTGTTGTCTTTAGGAAATGAATTGGACTCTTTAAATTTCCTGACACAAAACTTGGAGACTTTATCTTTTGTGGATATGCTCCAGTACAATCAAAGTTGACTCCATGATTTTGCCATAGATCTGGGCTAGGCTGAAGGAGAGCCAGATCCACCATGGAGCAACCATTCAGAAATGTTTTATAGGCTAAGGACTGCAGTTCCTCCGAAAAGTCTAGTCTTAGTCTAGGCACCGTCGAAGAGGCCTCGGCACTCGGTGATCAGCTGTTGCCAAAGGCAGCATCTTTTAAGTTCGAGCAGGGTGCCAAGACTATGGAGGCTGAAGGGCTCTCGTTTTCAAGTTGTTTGATTAGAGCTTGAAGGGCTGTCTAAGAGACAGCAGCGTTTTTCCTTACAGCTCTGACCTCTTCCCCTCTCTCAGGACATTGCCTGTTATACCTGGCGTTGCACCTGCTGGGGTGTTTTGTGTCTCACACTGCACGTGTGCCTTGTGTTTGAGAAAAAGTTGATAGGTGTGGTCTCTTTAGAAGCAAGGCATGCTAATTTGGTCAAGTATAAAACAAAAGGCCCCTGTGAAAGTCAGGCAGAGCAGTTGCTGCGACACAAGGAGATGTAGTGATTATGTGGCATCAGATGATCATTACATTTTTAAATGCTAGAGCAACATACGGACATTTTCCAAGAGTTCCCACTGCTGTTGCCACTGTCTGGCATGGAAACATTAGGAGCTAGAGAGGGAGGTAGTGTTGTTCTTGGAACCAGCCTAATTCGTAAGCTGCTAACCAGGCCTCCTCCTTTGCCACCACAACTTTTTTTCAGACTGGACCCAGTTCAGTGTCGGTTTAACCGCCATTCTAGCTAATTGTAAATCTGCAGTCAAGCCTACCCATACTTATAACACACTTCAAGAGCAAACTCTGTTATTAACTCAGTAAAAAAGACCTGGATTTGTCTCAAGAGATGGTCGCTAGAGTAACAGTCCCCAAATAACATGGTTGTAGTACAGCTCATTCCAAGGTGCTTCACGGGTGGGACATCTACCAGTGATTCCTTTAAAACTTGTCTTTTTTTGCACGGTGTAACGTTTCCAATCCTGTTAATTGAGGATGAGCAATCCCATTAGAGTGAAACAAGATTGTCCTGGTCCCTGACCCATCAACCAAAACACTGTTTTGAAATACAGCTTTTCAAAATTGCCACTATTTTTGGTATGAAACTCAGATAAAACTTGATTTGGCCTCTAATCCCCTGCAGTTCAGAAGATATGGGTGCCTAAAGGCATTTGAACAGCTGGAGTTTGAGGTATTCTCATTTGAAACTGTATTTCTTCTCATTGCAATGGAGATTTTGCATGAGTAAATCCTCAATAAATTTAGATTGGTAATAAAGACCAGCCTTTCTATTAAACCACAGCATACACAACTCAGGTAAATGCTGTTGAGTTTGCTTCCATCTGTCCTTAAAATTTGGGTGATTAGCATGACTGGTGATTGCTAATTAAAGCACAGCAGGCTTTGCTGGGATGAACATGTTTGCCTCATGTTGCCTTTTTGTGTGTTCTAGTCTGTGGAGTACAACATCTTTGAAGGCATGGAGTGCCGCGGCTCTCCCCTGGTGGTTATCAGCCAGGGGAAGATCGTACTGGAGGATGGGAATCTCCACGTCACCGAGGGATCGGGACGGTATATCCCCAGGAAACCGTTCCCTGACTTCGTTTACAAGCGCATCAAAGCCAGGAGCAGGGTGAGTGTAAACAGTTGGGTACACATTTGTTCTCTCACTGAAACTCCTGAGTTAAAGTGGGTGGAAAACAGATGCTGTCCCCTGGCTGGCGGACACACGCTTCTGCAACAGAAAATGTTCCCTGGATAGGAGCCATATTTATCTCATACCTCTTTCATTTTTGCTATTCACTTGAGTCATCACAGGAATATGCTTTGGCGTGAGCTTGGATTTTCTGCAAATTTTTTTTTCTGCCCTTTATTTCTTCTCTGTCTTGGGACACCTAGACAGAGAACATGTTCAGGAACTGTCCAGTTTGGACACGAGTGAAACTGCAGATAACCCGGCAGGCTTCTCCTGCCACAGGATTACCAAGAGAAGTTATTGATAGCATTTATATATCAAACCTTTCAGCAACAATTTAGATTTCTGGTTTATTGTTAATAGAGACATTATGCTGCTATCCCTTCTGTCAGATACGATCAGATGCTCTTGTCTGGTGACTGGTGAGTCACAGGCGCAGCCTACTGGCTGTTTAAAAGTGAGAATTTTCTATTTTTGAGATGCTAAAATTGTTGGAAAAGTGTTTTTGTAAATCACGCCCATTCAAAACAGAAGCTGCCTTTTGATATGCCTTTAGTTGGTAAAAACTGACAGAGAGGATGACACTGAGCTCAGCAACTTAAATGCAGAGAATTTAAGAAGGTTATTTCTAGATGAAGTCAGATTTCTGAGGAGAAAAGTATTTTGATGTTTGAAGTGTTGCCCTCTCCTGGACAAAACCAGAGCTGTGTTAGTTCTGCTGACCATAGGTAATCTTCACATTCCTTGCAAATGATCTTTCCTTAATTGTTCTTTTGAAGAAATTGCAAGTTACCAAAATGACAACCTCAAATAATTTAGCACTGTGGAGAGCAGATCTGTGGTTTCTGTTGCGTGCTGATCTCCCGCAGAAATATGCATCTGACCTGTAAATGCAATTGGGCAGCATCTCAACTGGAATAATTGCATTTAACCCAATCTGAAGCTCCCGAGCTGGCGACGTGAAGCTGGCCTGGCTCCTCTTTATGCAGACCTGCCTCTGTCTCAGCATTGTTTTGCTTTTTGGGGATGAGTAATCGGTTTCATTTGAGAGTTGTCAGGAGCCTTTAATACGACGGCAGTTAGGTTGGGATCATTAAAGGACAGAACTTGGGATGCAGGGGACAGACTGGCTGCCTTCTGCAGGCTGCTCCCACCAGCTAGCAGCGAGCTGGAGCCGCAGCAGCCCAGAGCACTTTTTGTTTTATCCATGTTGCCTCCGAGAGCAGCGACCACCCGAGGAGATTTTGTATGATTTCAAATCCTCTTATTATAAAAGACAAATCTTGAAATGTGTGTCTTTGGCTTAGCAGCATCTGGCCAGCTGTTGAGGTCTATTTGGAAGGCTGTTTTGACCCTGAAGGCTGCCTGCTTCTGTGTTTTTCAGCTGGCTGAGCTGCGGGGTGTGCCTCGAGGCCTCTACGATGGACCTGTCTGTGAAGTGTCAGTGACGCCGAAGACCGTCACGCCAGCATCTTCAGCTAAGACGTCTCCTGCCAAACAGCAGGCCCCACCCGTGAGGAACCTGCACCAGTCTGGATTCAGCTTGTCTGGTACATAATCTTACAGGGCGAAACTATTTATTGCTTTGAAATCACGGCTTGTTTATACTCTGAATTAGTTTGGCTGAAATTGGAAGGCAATGAGAGACTGTGATGTGTTTTTAGCTTGGAGGTTACCCCTCAGGAAGGAAGAAGAGCAGTGTAGGAGTGATTATAAAGTCCTACTTACTTTCATGCCTGGCACGAGCGCCGAGTACCCCATTGCGTTCTGGGCTCAGTCCTCAGCTGGGTGTCTGAAGAGGGCAGATGGCACCAACGTCAGCGGAGCTTTGCCAGCTGAGACCAGCTGTGGGTCTGGTATGTGGCAGATTTGATTTCTCAGCGTGCTGTTTCAGCGCAAGAAGGGAAAACTATAAAAAGGCTCGCTGAGGGAAAACCATTTAGTCAGCTCTGTTCTGTGCAGGGCTGGGTGGCTCAGGTGTTTGGTGCGGAGATGTTAATGCAGAACAAGCTTCAGCAGAATTAAGGCACTGGAGGCCAGTGAGGGCTTTTCCTCCAAAGATGGTGCATTTTGGTGCACGTCGTTGGAGCCTGGCCTAAGAGGACTCGATGGGCTTTGGTGCAGCCGTGCTCTGCTGACTCCCCTCGCCCTGCGACTCGCTCATCTCAGACTCTGGCTGGCCGGGGGGACCTGATGTTACTTCTCTCTCCCACAGGGGCACAGATCGACGACAACATCCCACGCCGCACGACTCAGCGCATCGTGGCACCGCCCGGCGGACGCGCCAACATCACCAGCTTGGGCTAAGGACCGAGCCCTTCCCAGCCCGCCCTGCGGACCAGGGGACGGGGGCACCTGGAGACCCTTTTGGATTCTTTTAGAGCCTGTGACGGTTACTGCGGGCAACCAGTGGGGGGGGGGGCTGAAGTAAGGCGCCTC
>Ga0065711_1050917_pt1 | contig 10595 bp, 9 predicted proteins | sample Hoacrofraction12_FD_59098 | JGI IMG/M metagenome (GOLD analysis project Ga0065711, IMG submission 59098) | Hoatzin crop microbial communities from Cojedes, Venezuela - Epithelial fraction 12 v2 (version 2) | ecosystem: Host-associated > Birds > Digestive system > Esophagus > Crop | place...
AAAAAAAAAAAAAAAAAAAAGCACAGATGTTACTTTCTTAAAGACCAACACGCAACTTGGTCAGGCGTTCTTCTCCCTACCCAAATACTGCTGCTACTTTGTCCCCAGTTACCTTACTTAGAAAAATCTGAGACCTAAGAACACGGAAGACTGAGACTACATCATCTGACTACATCAGACTTCTTTCAATGCAATTTTGATGCTACTGCATGTGGTTTTGGGAGCTTTTACTGAGATTCAGGATTTTCACAGACCCCACGTGCATTTTGCTTCAAAAATGTGAGATGACTTTACTTGCCTGACTGACATTTCTCAAAAGTGGAAGCACTCTAATAAGGTCTACTGCTTCTGCGATGGGCACACTGTTGGGAAAGGAAGATGACTCCTTCCAGGAGCACACAGTCCAAACGAGTTCTTCAGATACGTTACAGGGAGATTCAAGTCAAACAGCAAGCTCCTCCAGTGTGCTGACTACCAGCTGATTTCATGGAACGCAGTCCTTCAGAAAGATCCTGCAATGCACAAGAGATGCCACATCTTGACATCCTTCCAGCGCCTGGGTGGAATTCACCTGCTCACCCACACAGATCTGTACCACTTGCTCCACTCCCCATCTTCAGCTGGCAGAAAGAGCAGCCACTGTCTGCTGGATACACATCCCACTCTGTCACTCACTTTTTCTAGCCTTGTGCATGGGCATTATCACCAGATTGCTTTATTTTTTTAACTCAAAGAAAAACCTACAAAGAACGAACTTCCTAGCTGCTGCCCTCAGCTGGGGAACTGTCCATCATTACCTTTCTGCACCTTCTGCTAGACACCTGAAATAATTTCACCTGTTCCACTGTCACGGTCTTCCTGCTCGATTCCTGGCAACTTCTTCATGGCACCCTTAACTGCTCATGCTAGTAAAGAATGCCTGCCTGAGTAACACGAAATCATGGCTACACGCAGCATCAAGGAGATGTAACTAACACGCTCCCAGTTGGCAGAATGAGACTAACAGAAGTATTTTCCGTTCAGAAAGTCACAAGGTAATTGATGGGATCCACTACACTTAACCCTTATAGTTATGACAAGAAATAGGTCATACGAGTCGTTCTCCTTCAGCGTCTACATGGGACCACAGTTCTAGGGATGTACGCCAAAAGCAGTATTCCAGCCCTTCCACAGCTACCATTCGCGATCCCACACCACACCTGCACTAAAGCCAAACCAGAAAATAGAAGTGTTATCTTTGATGAGCTCCCCAGTGCAGACTACGGCACCAGCAGAAGAAATACCTGCATTAGAAAGGGCTGCTTCTGGCACTGACAGTGCCCCGAAACGTCTGCAAAACTGCATCGTCAGACACTGATCTGCATGAGATGATAGCAATCACTGTTTGGAAGAACTTCTTTCTCACTCCAATTGCTGGTCAAATGAAGAGTTCTGGATAAGAAAGACAAAAGTGAAAAGACAACACCGTCTCCTAAACTCAGTAAAAACTCCAGTACTCGGCTGGTGAAGTTTCCTCAGACAAACAGGTCTCTGACTACGTCACGTCTGGATGAACCTCCCCGATCTGACCAGCAGGAAGGACGGACTTGTACGACTACACAGAATGATCCAGAATTGATATACTGTACTAAGCAAAGGATATTGGGAGAACATGGTTCTTTTACTACCTTTAGTAAGCCTGTTCTTGTACTTTACACCTTTCGAGGCTATCTTCAATTTCTTCTCCTGGTACACTGGATGCAGCAACTGTGCAGATCTCCGAGCTGTATCGCTTAATACTGGCTAATCAACACACACGTATGGTGTTAGGAAGGACAGGACATCAATCAACTGTGGAGGTTTTATTCCAGCAGTTAATGCATACATCCACGAAGTGCACCTTGAAAACTAGAATGCAAAGGCACAGAAGCAGGGAGAACACCTTCAGGTAAGAGAATGGCTGGGACTACGAGATCAGTCAACAACGCTGCTCCCCACAATCTTATTGAAAGGAAACGGGTGGTTAGAGAGACAAACAATGTGGCGTTCCAGAAATACTCATGTGAAGCACGGCTGAAACTACCATTGAGTCGGTATTTTAATAGACGGGGATTCTTTTAGACTCTACCCGTGGCGTGGTTCAACGCACACTGCTTTCAGAGTGGGCCCTTCCAGGGACAACATCAAAATGCAACACAGACCTGGCGCCTGCTTGAATTAACCATACTCTTACCTCGGCTGAGTAGGGAAGGGTTTATTCAGGAACCAAAAGTTTCTTGAGAGTTACTCAAAGTCTACTTCACGCCAGACAGAAGTGCATGAGGAAGAAGTGTCACCACAACGGTGGTAGGACCACCAAGGCAACCCGCACTGTCCTCCCCCCCGGGAGGTCTCTTGGAGGTCACCCCTGGGGCTCTCTGCAGCCCCCCGTACGCACCTTGCAGCTCCCCACAGCACGCAGCCGTGGTCTATGGACAGTCAGCCAGAAGGGCTGGACACCACTCATTTTCTATATTTAAGGATTACTGCCACTTCCTAAAGTAATGGGAAGAGGCCGTGACTGCTGGTGAGAAATGAGTGAGCTCAGTTTTGCTCATGAGAAGGACCTGTGTGCACTTGAACACAAAATATCTGTGCCAGCCAGCTCGAACAAGTTACATTCCTCTGAGACAAACTACATCCTTCACTGCTACAGATCTTCAAAAGGGAGAGTAAGCTCCACTAATGAAGATGATGACTGGTTACACTGGTCTAAAGGACGACTTTCCTTTTTCCCCCTGTGTTTTGAAAGGTTCGTCTGTCTGTAGAAGTACTGAGTAGAAAACGTCCCTAGGTAATTCACCTCAACTCTTCTCTCTGATACCAACAGCACGGAAAGAAGCCCAGCTCAGTAGAAAGCCTTTCTGCTCAAAAGCTCACATTTGCAGACACGTGCTGCCAACCTCGCCCGCCAGTTCACAGACGAGCCTGCCGAAAAAAACAGCAATCTACCTCAGTCTGTCAAATCTTTCCTTGCAGGAAAAGTCTTCATGGAAAGCTAGGTTATCATACCTCAACCCCAAAGCGCTCACATTTATGGCTTTTATACAATCAGAGAACAGAAAACACTAAATTAATGTAAAAAGTTCAAGTAAGTGGAAATTAGTAAAGTCAGAGGAACAAATGCTGCCTCTGAGAAGCAAGATGGCAATTCCCACCACGGAACTGGACTCTAAACCTCCACGCTAGACTCTGCCCTGTGCTAGAACAGAACACTGATTTTTAATTTATTTCTTACATTCAAATTTAATTTAAAAATCCATCAGTAGTGTTTCTTGCTCAAGGGACTGGTGGAGCTAATCACAGCAACTAAGAGCTGGACAACCGCACTGTTTTTCTTCCGTGTGCCCAAACCCACGCTGCACGGACCTTCCGACGCACTGGAGACATCACTTGGAGCCACTCAAGCACTTGCACGTTTGTGCAGCTTCTGCTGATGCAGCCAGACATCTGACGCTCTTTAGCTGCTTCTATTTTAAATCTCAGCTCAGCTGCTAAAAGGATTTTTGAAGCCATTTCCAAGGAAAGAGAAAAGACGCCCCACATTCGTGGAAATGCCTCTGCACCGCCTCTTGCAGTGCGCAAGGTGCAGCCTCCCCTGCACGCCTCCCACCCCGGCCCAGTGGAAGAGATCGGATTTGTAACGGAACACAATTTAGATTTCACACGCGGCGCTGCACACCTTTGTGAACACGCGGCTGCAGACAGCTACTCGACACGAGAGAAAATGCTAAAAACTGTACAACCACGAGTCAGCCAAGGAATAAATAAAAGGGGAGAAATTACACAGGAGGAAACGTATTTAATGTTTACAAGGAACACTAATGTATGTTTTAATGCTTTGCAGACTTGAGGAACAACGAATGCTTATTTGCATAAAATGGGCAAATTAAATGCAAAATTAGCTAATGAGCGCATGTGTACGTTCCTGTTCAACATGTACCATCTAGAAATTCTGACAAAATTTGTAACTCGGGATCTCACACTTCATGTAGATAAGGTAACAATATCAAAGAAATCCAAAGAAAAGAATCCTGCAGTATTTTGACCTTTAGTACCACGTCAAAAACTCATTTGAAAAATAGCAAGGTCCATTCAAACCAACCTCAAACCTTGCCACCGAACGTCGCGTCTGTAGCTCGCTGGCTCCACAGACCCAAGATGCTGCAGGTAACACTTTCTTCCCCTCTCTCTCTGCAAAACCAGAGAAGCAGAGGTGTACGTCCAGTCCAAGCAGGGACCGTAAAGAAAGCGTAGAAGGGAGAAGGTACAAATACAACAATTCAGGCTGGGAGTGTCCTCATTTCTCCAGAACTTTCAATTCAATGTCTCTACTGCTGTCAATCGGTTTGTACAGTATCAGAGTAGCAGGAACCGCAGCCAGTGAGCAGACTTCATTTTAACACGGGATAACAGCACTGATCATCAAATAGCGCTTTGAATCTGAACAAACAGGAGCTGAAAAATTTTGCTAGCGAGCAAGCTCGCTGTGAAACACTGCCAAGGACTCCCTCTTCAACCTGAGGTTTATTTTTTCCTCTGACCTATGTGTTCAGCTCTGCAACACTCTCCAAAAAGCCTACGCACTTCTTTCTTAGACGTAAAGATTTCTTTCACGATGTAAAGGTACAGCAATACAAAAAATCAAAGCTACAGAAATCTGACACAAAATGTATGGCATAGAGACTGACTAGCTATTAATTAGTAGGATTTCTGTAGTAAACCCTTAAATAATATCTGAAAGAATATGGGTGGGGCAGAAAAAACAAGTATTTGACAGAAATGCTTATGATTAAGAGTTTTCTTTAAAGATGTCTCCACCAAAAATTTTACATTTAATCCAGAATTGCTGGAAAAACAGAACGTGAATAAAGGTGGCTGCTCAACTTAGGGAATAGGCATGACGGAGTAGGCATGACAGGGCTTACTGCTCAGCTATCAGGAATAAGTATGACAATGCAAGCACTATCTAAGGAACCTTCTGTGACGTATCCTACTCCAGTTTCTGACCCTCTTGAACGTGACTTGTAATCCCAAGGTACGCCAGCGTCCCGGTTTCGGCTGGGATGGAGTTAATCCCCTCCTAGTAGCTGCACAGTGCTGCGGTTTGGATTCAGTGTGAGAATAACGGTGCTAACACACTGACATTTTAGTTGTTGCTGGGTAATGCTTACACCAAGACAAGGACTTTTCGTTCACCGTGCTTTGCTGCGCGTGGAGGTGCACAGGAAGCTGGGAGGGAGCGCAGTCAGGACAGCTGACCCGACCTGGCCAAAGGGACCTTCCACACCACATGACACTGTGCCCAGTGTATGAACTCGGGGGGTGGCCGGGGGGAAGGGACCGCTGCTCATGGACAGGCTGGGCATCCATCAGTGGGTGGTGAGCAACTGCACTGTGCATCACTCATTTTGTGCATTCTTTTATTCTTCTCTCCTCCTTTACTGTCCTATTAAAATGTCTTTTATCTCAACACACGAGTTTTACCTCCTTGCCCCCACCCCGATTCTCCTCCCCATCCCACCAGAGCAGTGGGAGAAGCCAGCAAGCGGCTGCATGGTGCTTAGTTGCCAGCTGGGGCTGAACCACGACAACCAGCTAGCTCTCGTCTTCCCGGCTTCATTTTTAGCACTGCATGAGATCTTTGAATTCCCACAAAGACCTTACTAAAGACTTTCCAACTTTGATCTTCCTGAACCAGCCTGAAGTACACTTCAGATGTGCTAACAGAATCCCCACTGCACCACAAACAGATTTATCAACTACCTGAAAAACGGCCATGCTTGCCAACACAGAAAGCAAAAAGAATTCATCGTTCTTTGACTCCTCCTGGAGAGGCATAAAGCCAGCCTGGCATACAGGAGGCCACAAACGCGGCGTCCAACTAGAGCCATCCTTGCCAATAACTAACTTTTATTGCAAAGCGACCAGCTCTATGTGCTGCATCAGCGCAGCGTTCCATAAATCTCACCAGCTAATACCTACCCGCAGGACCAGCCTGCAAACCGCTCTGCCCTTCGCAGACACGGAAGGTAAGGACGCCCAGTACGACGTGTCCTGGGGGCATGGCCATGCTGGCTTCCCTGGTTTGGTCTTTTGGCTTTTTGTGGGGGTTTTTTGGTTGTTTGGTTCGGGGTTTTTTTAAGAAGATCTGCAAGCACTACACGTTAATTTAACTAACTGGGAAAATAACCCACTGACTGTTCCAGGCCTGAAGCCACCAAGCTTCATTTAAGAACTCTGCCCCAACTTCACAAGCTGTTTCAGCTGAGACAAAGTAGTTCCAACTTTCGGTAAACTGCTACGTTCTGAAAGTGGAAAAGCCCTGAAGCAGGGTTAGACTAGAATCAGCCTTAAACGTATTACCCAGCACTGGTAAGGGAGGGACTGATTCTGCCCAACAGTCTACTCTCTCCTCCAGTAAGTCCTCAGAGATCCCTTTTTATAAGTTGCAAGAATTTGAAAAAGTCTGCAAAGTGCCTCTTTGTGCAGGCACCAACATTCCCAGTAGCCAGTGTTGGGTTCTGATCATATGACTGGAAAAACAGATTTCTGCACAGCAAGTGCAGAAACCAACTACACGAGGTTATATCCCTGTAGTTTGTAATGCAAGTACTTAAAGTATTTTATTTTATTCTCCTCCTTATTTGGAGGATAAAAAGCCTTTTGCCCTGCCCATATAAATTTCTTTATGAAAAAATATTTTTAAAGACACCGTTATAGCTCTGCCAACAAACTTCAGCAACTGGTTACCCAGTGCTTTAAGAAACAACTTCTATAAGCAAGAGTAGAAGTTATTTAAGCAGTTCTAAATGCACAGCTAAATAATTTGCCTCTTGCCTATCTGGAGATTACCCCAGTTAGTTTAAGTTAACTTTTCTAGGTAGCACCTTGCTATCAAAAATGCCTGCACACCCCAGCATGCCAAGCCACCGCTCTCGTTTGCTCCAACACTTTCCAAAGTACTCCTGATGGAAGCGCAGAAGCTTGTCAGAAGCTGACAGACAAGAACTGACCCCATCTTCTCCATCGGGCCGGCAGAACGCAGCCAGCAGCCAGGGAACAGGCTAACTCGTCTGCGTGCAAGGTGCTGAGCGCACAGCTTTGATCTCCCCACCACAGCGTTCACAACAAAGCGGAAAGATTAGCCGCAAGTAAGTATAGCAGGATAAAAAACTAGTTTCAAGACTAAAAATTAGGACTACTTTAGTTCAATGGAATTCACCAGAAGTGCCATCAGTCAGAACACGTACACCCCTTTACAGAAGTCTGGGCTGAAGTGTCTATGTGCTAACACCCACCTGCAGCCAGAAGCCCTCTATTCTGTCAAAAAACCCACAAGAGACTCCTCACATTTCCAAAGGAAGAGCTAATCTTGTTGAGGCATCGCAGGCAGAAGTTAATCCATATGTTTATCTATGGATTAGCACACTGCAAAGATGTCAAAGCCTCCCCTGTACAAGTGATCTACTAACATGGAGCACTTTGGAAGCAAATGGGTGCCATTGCCTCGCAGGCTCAGCAGCTGGTTCACAGGCATCTCACAAGCTTGTTCTTACTTCATGCACAATACCTAGAACCTGCCTAGACATCCACAGGATGCGTTTGTTCTGCATTTAACAATGTCATTTCATTTATTTAATGTAACAGAGTATTTTATTTTTTTGCACTGAAAAAAACAACAAAGCCTGCCTGAAGTGCACCCCAGCCTTCAGTGGGGCAGTTCCCAGTACGCTTCCCACTCAGAGCTCACAGAAAAGCTCCGCACCAACGGTCTGGGGAGAAGCACCGGATGAGCACAAGCTCTTCAATGAGAGGACGGAAGGCAGACAAGAGGAAATTTTTCTTCTAACTAAAAGCAGGACCCCTCACAGCTGCTGGTAATGGGGTGCAGCCTCAGCTTCCTCAGCTATATGGTTCTTCTACCTCTCTATTTCCAGCACCTTTAGGAGAAAAAATAAGCAGAACATACTTGCTCCTACTCCTCCAACCGGAAATCACCTAAATACCTGCGTGCACAGTGACAGCCAGCAACCCAGCAGAAACAGAGAGAACAGGAAACACAGGCAAGACTGGAATGCACACTTCACACCCTGAGCACAGCTACTACTGCTGGTTGTTCGGGGGGAAATAAAGTGATTAATAAAATATAAACTAACAGGTTTGACTGCTGCCATACCGGAAGAATCACTTCTGTTCAGTTTCAGGTTTTACTGGGTAAGTGGAGGTGTCAATGACTGATAACTGAATTAAACTGAATTAACAGCAACACCAATACATTTTGTGAAGCTGCGCATCAACAGCTTACGAGGTTGTCTTCAGCTGCTTGTAACCTCTTCCCGCCGCTCCAGGTGGAACGCTCCAGGCTGAGCATCTAACCCCAGCCAGAATCTCTGGGAAAACTGTATTACCCAAGATGGTTTTGATGTTGAGATCAGCAGCATTTCAACATAACTGCACGTTAAATTCTTGCAGATAAGTTGCATACTGGCCCCAGTATTTGCACGTTAGAGAGCAGAAGTCACTCAGTAAAGATCTACATGAAAATACAGCTCATAGCAAAGGTTCTTCCAAGCTGCTACAATCTCACAGATCCACAACATGCAGTAGGAAGAATTCCTCTCCTGTGATCTCAATGTTGCTACTGCCAGCACTGAGCAGAACAAAAAGGAGGAAAGAGCTTGCCCAGAACAATGAGGAGAAAAATCCGTAATTGCAATAGCTTTTGACTGAAAATGCACAAGGATGAGTTCAAGATCTCTGGCCTTGATAAAACAGACATGACACTTAAAACAAGGTGTTCTTACCCTGTTTGGTGCTTGTGCTATAGCTACTACCAGCAAAAAGGTACACTAATTCTCTACCTCACTGGTTCAATATACTGAATTTTAAAACCTGATTACGTAAAGTAGGGTTCAACATGGCACTTCAGAACACGCTTCACTGAATTCTTTCCGAAATCAGTCTGCATCGAGGAACTGTGAAAAAGCGAGCGTAAGAAACTTCAAATTGCTGCCTGGACAACATGAATTCAGTTCTCCTGAGTACATGCATTACGATACCATCTTCAATTATGCACTTGAACTATTTTTAATCACAGGACTTTTAGCCTGTGCAGCATTTCACTTCCCCTTCTGCAGAAGTTAAAGCAGCACAGCAGGGAATTCAGAAAGAGAAAAGACCATCCATTGCTAAGACAGCTGAACGCTCTCCAGAGTCAGATTTCCTTTGCTATCACAAAATGAATGCTTGCACCACATCCTCTCTTAAACTCCAGCTGAGTATGCATTTTCTGCATGCCAAATGTGAAATGTCGGCAGGTACGTCAGAATAATGTCATGCGAACAGGTACTGATGCGACAGATACTCGTTCCCTGAATTAAAATGGAAATACAACCACCTCCCACAGGCTGCTCTGAAGATTTAAAAAAAGGAGAGAGAAGTAATTGTGCATCCTGCACTTACACAAGCTCTGCAAAAGTTCAACAGGAAAATTAATTAGCAAGAGTGTGTGCTCAGCAGTGCTGAGGAAGGAAAGAAGTGAAGCTGTACCCGAAGCAAGGGGGGCAGAACTAGTTTGGTCTGCTCTTCATTCGTTCTTCCTTTTTTTGCATTTAATGCAATTTGGCAGATTAGAATCTCAGAAACACATTCTGAAGTTGTGTTTTAAATTCATAAACCTCGCTGCTAAGAGACTGGCATTCCTGTTTCATTTTTTTCCTGCAACAACCTTGCCATCTGTTTCACTTCCAAGAAAGAGGCCACCTTAGCATATGCAACAAGCCCTACTACACTTCAGTAACTCCAGGTGACCATGCATATGGGGAATCCAGAATTAAAGGAGAGCCTCTTGTTTCTTTTTCTTTTTAAGATCTTTCAAGTGAAACAGCAGTGATGCCTTTGCACGATTAAAACTCTTTTCAAATCGAGGTATGCCAAAGTTTATCTGGCATTAAAACAAAGACTTCATATCTGAAAAATCCTTACAAAGTACCTCTACTCACCAGATACTCTTCTTCTGTCGTCGGTGTCAGAACTGGCATGCTATTCAGTTCCACGACAAAGAGGCACCGAACCCGGAATGCTCCTACAGCCTAGAAAGCTCCTTCCGACTTCTCTGCTCCTTTCACAGTACTGCATAAACGCACCGTCAGGAAGAGAGAGGTCTGGGCACTTCTGGCTGAGGAAATGTGCAAGACGAGCAGCTGCCATGAAGGATTCAACATGTCCAAGCATTTCAAGTTTGATTCGCAAATCTGTTCTTCAGCTTTTGCTATTTCTCTCTCTAGAATCAACCTACCACACCCTCCACAAAAAAGACGACTACTAAAATCCAGAGGTTTTATAACGGAATCAACTACAGGTGCCCCTTGGTTTAATGGCAATTCTCTCTCAATTAATACCTTCTAAGCATTATCATGCTCATTAGATAAATGACCCAAACTCATGGTGTGCCACTTGTTCTTTTCAAGACAAAATTTTATTATTTTACAGAGATCTACTTGGACACATTTCTTAACAGCATTCTCAGACTTTGAAGAAGTGTGCTGTAAGTTCTTTGCTTTTTCATGGGGGGG
>Ga0065711_1050918_pt1 | contig 10595 bp, 7 predicted proteins | sample Hoacrofraction12_FD_59098 | JGI IMG/M metagenome (GOLD analysis project Ga0065711, IMG submission 59098) | Hoatzin crop microbial communities from Cojedes, Venezuela - Epithelial fraction 12 v2 (version 2) | ecosystem: Host-associated > Birds > Digestive system > Esophagus > Crop | place...
AAGCAGAGGAAGTTCTGTCTGAACATGAGGAAGAACTTCTTCCCTCTGAGGGTGATGGAGCACTGGAACAGGCTGCCCAAGGAGGTTGTGGAGTCTCCTTCTCTGGAGATATTCAAGACCCACCTGGACAAAGTCCTCTACAACCTACTGTAGGTGACCCTGCTTCGACAGGGGTGTTGGACTAGATGACCCACAGAGGTCCCTTCCAACCCCTACCCTTCTGTGATTGATTCTGGGTGCTGGGGGTGTCGCCAGGCAAAGTTGATAGCGGTTCCCTTGGGCTGCGGGCGCCTTGCGGCGACGCGTCCCCCACGGGTGTCCGGCGGCCCTCCGCGTGGCTGGAGTACTCGAAGCTGTTAGGATTCCCAAAACTTAAATGTGTTTATTTGTTTATTGCAAGCCATAATAAGTAAATTACTTCATGGATTCTTAATTTCAGGGTAGCGGGTTGCCATCCCAGTTCCCATCGTTTCTTGGGAACAGCCAGGTGTGATCCATCGCCCTCCCAGGTCTCGCAATGGCTGCAGAACAGGGTAACGGTTCTTCAGTGGGCTCTCGAATGCCACCATCCCTGAGCTCTGCAAGAAGCACCTTATATAAAACTCTTCAACAGCGTTTCCTTGCATACTGAAAAGAGTTAAAAATGAAACTTTTCTTTCATACTTCAGTTCGAAGTCTAATTCCTTGAGGTTATTGGTGGGAGAAAGTGAGTTGCATAGGAACAGCTACGTTCTTCGGTGAGAAATGTTCATTTTATTTTTGAGTTTCTATGAGAAGATAATCTGTTTTTCTCCAATTCAGAATGTCTTGAGACATTTACTGCAGCTCAGCCATTATAGTTCTGTGCGTATTTATAAATCTACGCCCAGCCTTCAGCTTTTCAGGAAATGCAACAAAAAAGCTGGAAATAAGAGGTGGGTTGTCATCTCACCTTAAGCATCTCAGACACGCGTGTAATAACAAATACGTAACTGTGTGACTTGTTTAGTTGCAAGGAACAGCTACACAAACCTTGGTGGCTAATGAGGTGTGTTTGTGGCAGGAGCCAATACTGTCATGCAAACTGAAGTGACTGTTTTGTTCTCCCTGACTAGAAATGTTTGGTTTCTTCCGTTTTTGCTGTTTGGGAGTTTTCCTTTCAACGCTGTGTTCCGTTCATAATGGTTGGTTCTCTAAAGGCGGGAAGTTAACAGCCCCCAATTGCAGTTTCTGGTAGTGACAAGTCTTGCAAACCGCTGGAGGAGCGGGAGAGGAAAGTAGACTCTGACTGCAAAGGGTTGACCCAGACCTGGGGAGAAGGATCTATTATTTATCAATGAATGTGGAGCAAGCAGTCGCTGCTTCCTGTGGTTACCTCCCTGCTTGTTTTCAGGCAGCATTGTGCTGATGATGTAACTGATCTATGTCATGCGGAGTCAGTAAAAATATCTTTGCACCAGGATTAATGCTCTGATCAAATTCTGATGTCTGCAGAAAAAAACCAGAACATCTTGTGGGGAAAAAAAAAATATTTTCTGGATTTGCGCAGAAGTCTCGAGAGATGCAATTTCAGTATTTTGAGGTGACATTATTTTAACCCCCCTGACTACATTATCTAAGTTTAGATGTGTTGGGGGAAACTTCTTACAGTGCCCTGCAGTTTTATTTCACTGCCTGATCTTTGGAGTAAACCAAGTTTGCTTTAACGCCTGTGCCTTTATGTGCTTTGTTGTAATTGCTTGTGCATGTTTTAGGCACGCTGAGTGGAGGAGGAGAAGAGCACAAGTGCAAAAGGAGCTCTCTGCATTGCACTGTCTGGGGGCATAGCAGCCAAAATCAGCAAGAAAGGCAGCTGCAGCTCTGTACACGGAGCCAAATCAGGCCCTGGCCGTGGTGCGGAGCGCTGCCAGCAGTGTCTGCGGTGTCCCCTGGCAAAGCACGAGAACAGGGGAGTTTACCCGAACTGAATAAAAGAACAGACCCTGCTTTGGCAGGAGGGTTGGACTAGATGACCCACAGAGGTCCCTTCCAACCCCTACTATTCTGTGATTCTGTGATTCTGTGAACAGCTATGGGCAGCTGGTGGTGTGGGCACCCTCTCCCGGCACCCGGTGAGTGCCCCGTGGCTGGCTCTCGCTTCGCCGGAAGGCAAAGCCCTGCTGTTTGGTAGAGTTCTTGGACTCTTGGGTAGCTCGAGCTGAGACAGCTGGCAGCAGATTAAGAAAGGTCCAGGTAGCAAAGGTTCAAAGATGACATTCAGAGGTCCGGGCTGGTCTGTGGAAGAGTGGTGGTGTTGCCAGCTGTGGCAGGGCACCTTGAAGCTTTAGTTAGTAACTTGAATACCTTTCACAGGTATGTCTTCATTAGGTGTTTTCTCTGCTTTACTTATCGCTTGACTAACAACAGATGAGTTTTTGAGAGAGAAGTATTTTAATGAGAAAGGTGAAGTTATTTCTGTACATTTTTAATAGTACCAGAAAAAGTCCAGGAGCCTGTACTGAGCCCTGGTGTGCAGAAATGAGACTATTGAGGAAACTGATTTCCTCAACAGAAGATTTTTTTCTTGTTTTCCAGAAGAGAAGGAGAAGCTCTCTGAAGTTTCAGTCTTTCTGGTTGGAGAGCCGCTTACTTGCGGCAGAGATTTGAAGCAGCCCTCACTATGATAACGTGAAGATGAGAAACAGCCCGCAGACGCCCTTCCATAAAAGCCAAGAGAACGACAGCCGGTAACAGCCTAGCTTCGAACGGGAGATCTCTCCATGTCAGGGTGAGGTCCTACAGCTACACCTCTTCCGATTTCAGCTGACAGGCTGCCTGCCTGAGGAAGGCTGCAGCAGCACTGCAGCCCCGAGGGCTTGGTGGTAAACACTACAGCTTTTAGCACTGAAAGTCTCATCTGCGCTGATCTTGTGGCTGTATTCAGATAGCTCTGAAGCGGTCACGCAGCAGCTGTGCTCCACCTTGGTCAGCCTGGGTTGCATCTGGCTGGGAAAAAAAATGCAGAGGGGAAAATAACCGAAGCAGTAGGAAGAGAAGTAACAATAAAATGGACCAGATTCAGCTATGATGAAAGAACGTGAGGCTTGCGGGGCGTGAGTAGCCCACTCCAATTTAATGAAAATACAAGCCGTGAAAAATACGGGGAGATTAGCGTGGTGAGTCAGTGGCTGAAGGGCCTGTTCGAGGCTGACTGTGACAGTCTTACTCCTCAGCAGACAGGGCTGCAAAAGGAAAAGACAGGGAAACAGAACTTGTTCTTTAGCAATGCCAAATTAAGTTATTGTTTTTCAGCAATGGATATCATCATTAGGGAAATTTCACTTTTTTATCCTCTTAATATATCTACACAGGAAGATTTTCTAAGGGGAGGGAAGTGCTTACACTGTTAGAATACAATGTAAGGGACTGAGAAGTATGTGTTACCTATCACAAATAAAGTCTTTTTGGATAGGAGCTGAAACTCACCCATTTTTCAGTAAGTATCCACAGGTGAAATGGTCCTGAAAACAGAGGGCCTCAACTTAAGGCCTTGTGGCCACAAAAATAAAAAAATAAAGCTAAGGACGAGCGACAGCAGGGTAGAGTGTTGCGTGCAACAGGCTGGTGACGTGATGATGTTGCTCATGCTTCAGTAAAAGCTGGGGATAATTGCTTTAAAAGGTTCACTTCAAAAACTTTCTCAAAAAGCTTTAGAAACTCACTGTATAAACATTATTTCTGTCTCTAGAGTCTATAGTGATCCTTCCCAGATGAATGGCTCAGATGGTTTCTTCATTTGTAAAAACTGTCGTATCACCCTGCTATATTTTGTAAGGTAACACAGTAAAAAATGCCATTTGCCAACCTGACAACATCCTAGTAGAGAAACTTTTTGGTTTACAGGAATTTCCTCCATGTTCTGCAGGTGTCCCTGCAAATCGCTCCAGCCCTCTCTGCCAGCGGGTGAGGAGTTAACGTGATGAGCAAGCCAGCGGTGGTAAAGTGAAAATCCCGAGCAGGTTTATTGCGAAGAGGGGGCTGGCGTTTTTGTTAGGAGTGGCCGTGGAAGGAGGGTACCTGATGCAGCATGTCAGATGGCTCCCGCATGGACACTCTGCTGCTGGTGTTCAAATACAGGCCCAGGACTCTGTTTCTACCTCCTGCGTCCCAGTACTGGGGGCGAAACCCAGGTACTGTTCATCAGTTCCTTGAATGTACGAGCGTGCTGGAAGAACAGATCCCATGTCCTGCCAGTAGGCACCGAGTCACGGGAAATGTCACATTCAGTCAGCAGCGAGGCACTGGGGGCTTGCCAGAAGGTTGGATTTGGCTGGTGGGGGGTACGTGGCTGTGCCCAGCCTCCACCGCGAGGGAAGTACAGATTTATGGGCCCAGGCCCCGCGATGCTGTACCGGGAGTATGGGAAAACCCAGAGGCGCAGAGGTAGAGACAACAGCCCTGCGAGTAACGGTGTCTTCAGCTGGGATGTTGTTGCTCAAATCCTGTTTGTGCTGGGGAAAATGGGGATGGAGGTGTACGCAGATGCAGTGTATCACCTTACATCACGTGTAGTGCAGCAAAACTGAAGGGGGTAATTGGGATTTATCCTGCGCTTGGGATCATCCCTGTTGCTGTTACTGCTCCTTGGCAGAGGCCACTGATAGAACCTGCCTCCAGGCAAGTGCTTTTAAAGGGTTGTTCAGCTTCACCAGTCAAGCTTCTAAGTCTTCTCATCAGGAACCGGCATTAGGACGGCAAATTACTGCTAGAGGACTCTACCCTGCCTGCCATACGGAGCTGCCTGAATCTCTACGCCTTCCGAGATGGTACAGCTCTAAGCGACGTGGCTGCAGCAGAGCGTGCATTCCCTGCGTGTGCCAATGCGTTTAATGCCTGCCTGCCCTCCTCCTACGGCTGCTCAGATGGAGTGGGTGGCACGGGAGAGACCTAGGAACGTGGCTGGGTGGAGTGGAAACCCTTTCCAGGGCAGCTGACCAAGGAGAAAGGATAAACTGTGCCGGGAAGGACGTAGACAAACCCACCTCACGCTGCCTCGGGAGAGGAGTGTTTGCTGGATGAACAGGAGGGGAGGTGGAGGTCCCAGCTGCTGAGAGCCAGCGTGGGCTGAGGATGCTGAAACCACCCGGTCCCTCAGGCTGGCAGGGAGCTCCTTCCGTACCGAGGAGTGGTGCTCGGTCACGCTGCGGCGCTAGAAGCCAAGCTACACGCTGGTAGCGGTGCGGAGGGTTCATGCGAAAAGGGAGCGGTTTGGGGAAAGGGCACGGCGTGGGCGGGGGGTTCCAGCCCTGCCCCACGGGGCTCCTGCAGCCCACCTTGCTCCTCTGCCACGTGCCACCAAGGAAGGCCGCCAGCGCAGCCCCACTTTGGTGATTTTACTGATATCAGAGCAAACTGGAGCTGTTAGTAACTGACCTGTGGGTGCTGTGTTTGTTGCGCCGGTGTTGTCTACCTTGTAGAGCCTTGTTGGTTGTTCAGTTTGACTTACAGATTGTATCCTGAGTGACCTGGTGGTCCTGCAGCTCCCTAGCCAGCCTGTGCTTAGGTGAATCATGGAACGCTTTGGGTTGGAATGGATCTTTAGAGGTCATCTGGCCCAAGCTCCCTGCACTGAGCAGGGACATCTTCAACTAGACCAGATCACTCAGAGCCCCGTCCAACCTGGCCTTGAATTTCCAGGGATGGAGCCTCCACTCCCTTTCTGGGCAATCTGTGCCAGTGTTTCACCACCCTTATTGCAAAAAATTTCTCCCTTATATCTAGTCTAAATCTGCCCTCCCTTAGTTTAAAGCCATTGCTCCTTGTCCTATCACAACAGGCCCTGCTGATAATATTTTCCCCATCTTTCCTATAGGCCCCCTTCAGGTACTGGAAGGCTGCTGTAAGGTCTTCCTGCAGCCTTCTCTTCTCCAGGCTGAACAGCCTCAACTCTCTCAGCCTGTCCCCATAGGAGAGGTGCTCCAGCCCTTGGATCATCTTTGTTGCCGTCCTCTGGACCCACTCCAACAGCTCCATGTCCTTCTTGTGCTGGGGCTCCAGAGGTGGACACAGGACTCCAGGTGAGGTCTCACCAGAGCAGAGCAGAGGGGCAGAATCATCTCCCTTGACCTGCTGGCCACGCTTCTCTTGATGCAGCCCAGGACACGGTTGGCCCCCTGGGCTGTGACCGCACATTGGTGGCTTGTGTCCAGCTTTTCATTCACCAGTACCCCCAAGTCCTTCTCGGCAGGGCTGCTCTCAATCCCTTCATCCCCCAACCTGTATTTATAGTGGGGGTTGCCCCGACTCAGGTGCAGGACCTTGCCCTTGGCCTTGCTGAACCTCATGAGGTTGACACAGGCCCATTTCCCAGCTTATCCAGGTCCCTCTGGCTGGCATCCCGTCCTTCTGGTGTGTCAACTGCAGCTCTCAGCTTGGGGGAGCTCCCTAGCCAGCCTGTGCTTAGGTGAAACAATGAGCTTGGTAAGATCTGATTAACGAAGACTGTTTTGTAAGGACCGAGATTATCAGGCCCTGATAGTGACTGGTTGATTGCCTGTGCCTTATTAACTTTTACTGTTCATTTCGTGCTCAGTGGGTGGATACACCCGTGAAAGTTTAAGCTATTTGTAAACGAACGATGTGTGATCCGAGTGGGAGCGCCGTGGCCTCGCCCCGGCCAGCAGCCGAGCTCAGCCGGAACTGGCCAAGCGCGGCGAGCGGTGGCAAACCGGGCGGCGCAAGCACGAGTCGAGAGTTTCCATTGCGCGGGCCCCGGATCCGCGGCTGGCGGAGAGGGGCACGCGGCAGCCTTACGCCGACTGATCTGATTAGCAGCGCCCGGCTGTCATCAGCGGCAGAGATCGGCGCGGGGGGGACACGTGGTGACGCGAGTGCCAGGCACCGCGTTGGAGCGGAGCGTCCCGGGCGCGACCGTCACGCGTGGGAGCTGAGCGCTGCCCACCTTGGCTGTGCCATCCCCCCCGCAGTAGTAGTCAGGGGTGGCCTGTCCTCTGCGGGAGGAGCATTCCCTGACACTGCCCATCCCTCACTCAGCCCACGCAGTAAACTGAACCTAGCGGTGGCCCGTCCTTTCCCTACTGTAATCTCAATTTCCTAAATATTCATATTAACCTAAAACAAAAGGCTGGAAAATTCAAAAATAGAATTAATTTGTAACTATGGTGCTACACTCAGAAATATTCTAAAAAGGGCAGTGGGTCAGATACCTCAGATGTGTCTGCTCTGTAACTCTTCATTCCAGAATTTCAGACCCGCAGGGACCTACGTCAAGAGCCTACACATAAAGATATAAAGCACTTCAAATTGTGTGCATTCATCTTCCCCTGTAGTTAACCTGTCTCTCTTCAGTATCCTTTTTGGGCAAAAGTTTTCTTCCTGTATTTTCTTTTAATGATTCCTCACCAAGTCAGTTTACAACTAGATGACTTTTGTAAACCAGATGCCCTCGCATGAAGGTTCTATTCCAGACGTCTAATCCGTGACCCGGGAACACGGCAGTGCTGTAATCCCTGGTGTAAATGCAGCCATACCGTTTACGTGCTGGTCGACACCTGCATTACAAACGCTTAAAATAAGGTTCCTCTTCATGTACTTAAGCGAGAAAGAAAAAATTCTTTTTGTAGTATCTTACGTTGGCTTCGGAATGGTACGGCACGCGCTGCGCACTGGATGTGGCAGCGCCAGGTCCTGCCGCGCGTCTCCCGGGCGGCGTGCGGTCAGCCGGGAAGAGCAGCGGTGCCCAGCCTGACTCGGGCGCTGCTCCTGCTGCCCCTCCACTCCTGCACGCTGGGGTGCAGGGAGAGAAACAGAGAAACAGTAGCCAGAAAGCAAGGGAAGGAGAAAAAGGGCTTGTCTGTGGTGGATTTGGACAGAAATCAGCAGCCGGGAGTCCCGGTGAAGAGCGGTGGGGCAGCAACGTGAGGCTCCGAGCGTAGAGAAGGAGGGAGCGAGGAGGGGGCTGGGTTGTGAAGGAGAGATGCATCCAGTCGTACGATAGGGAGATCCTTAATAAATACACTGGGCTCTGCTTTCGTCCACCTTCTGTTATGCACGCACCCTGTTGTACTCTAACCACTGGTTTAATACCACTGGTATAATCCAAATTTACTGCAGTACCCCCCAGCTAATAGCTATATTAATTCTCATAACCCTGCAGCCCATTGCTTGTATGACGAGTGGAAGAGTCCTTAGAACATCATTCTGCTTCTTTTACTCTACATCTGCCAGTTGGAAGTGCCTCAGGGTGTGTCTGACTGGAGTTCAGAGGTTGTGGATACAGGATCCTCAAGCGTGAAGGAACTTACATTTTCAAATAATGACACTTAGTCTTTTTAGCGCCCATAGTAGGTCTCCAGGAAGTAACTGGCGACATTAAAACGCAGGCTGTCAGACCTCAGGCCACGATGTCTACCCCTCGCCCACCAGGATGAGCGTAGCGCTGTGCCAGAGGAAAGGCTGATCTGCTTGTGAAACCCCCCCACGAACCAGGGAACACGGAGCCACAAACTCAGAAGAACACGTCAAACTTCGACCTTTCACTCTCCATCCTCCCCCCAAAAATCCGCTTTGGTGCTGAAGGTTGTGGCATCACTTCAGCTTCAGACTGCAGAGTAGGTTGTGATGAGTTAACTTTAAAAACACGCGTTTGTAGGCTTCCACATCTGAGCTATTCAGGCAGAGTGTGTTTTGTGTTGAGATGAAAGGAACCACAACCCCGAGGTGCCTGCCCCTCCCCACAGAAGATGGCTACGCCCGAGGCAAACATCACAGCAGGGACATCATTCAGACAGGTGAGTCAGACTCTCTGTTTCCTAAGTGAAGTGCAATGTAGGAAGCATCTTGACTGTTCGAGATGCTGAATAAAAACACCACATCGGCTTCCCCCTGACATTCAAATAAATAGAGGGTTTAAGGGGATTTGAAATTGTTAGTGATTTTTTTGTGGAATGAAGGGCTTCATCACTGCAGGTACAGGACCAGTCTGTCTCTTGCCTGCTTGTTATTCTTTATGTCCATTGCAAATTAAGTTTTATCCTGTACCTTTCCCCCTCTGCTATTCATCTGTAGTAATTTGATTTCGTTTCCTCTTTTTTTTTTTTTAATATACAACTCCTGACTTGGCCAAGCTGACTGCTTAGTACAAGTTACATCCTTTGTTTGCACTGGGATAGCTGCTGGCTGTGACCCTGGTATAGCTGGTTGCTCTAAAGAGAGCGTCAACTCCCCTAAATCATTTTTTTTCTTTACACTTGGTTCCTACAGGATCTTACCAAGGGCTTCTGTCAATTTACTGAATGTAATTTATCTTGTTGTCTCTCTCTCCTTTCCTTTCAGAATCATGAATGTTGTCACTTTATGGTTGTTATCATCTAACCTGCCTTTCAGCCGTAACCGAATCTAGTAAAGCCGCCTCTCAGCTGCTTTCTCTACTTCATACAGCGTATTTATTTCACATGGGTTCCAAGAACTTACCAAAGAGCCCATCTCCTGATGTAGACGTTTCCAAATAGACACCCACTAGGTAAAATTTCTCAGTCTCACCAGTGCAGTTGTTTGGATGACTGTCAGTTGTTAAAAAAAAAAATGATGTGGCGCATTTCTGTGCAACTCTAGCACAAGCCCTATGCTTGACAACCTTTGTCTCTGTGCCTGCAACCTCTCCCGCTCCCCACATTGCTACTGTGAGTAAGATAAATTGTACCTGAGAGGTGTGTGGTTTTCCCCAGTGCAGGTTTTCCCCACAGTGCAGACAGACATACCCATTACAGATGTCTGAAGTTAGGCAAGATGGATCCCACGGTTCCAGTCTGATCAAGGTCCTCTGACACATCTGGATGCCATCTACCAGTATCTTCACTGTGAGAGCAGTTGCTCACGTCCACTGGTAGTGCACATTTCATCAGTTTCAAGACAGAAATACTAGAAAAGGAGCTGAACATATCTAACAGAGAAAATCTGAAGAGAAAATCTTCTAGGAAAAAGCCTTTACTTGAAGTCAGTTTGTTTTCACTACAGAGTCCCAAGCCCTCTGCTCCTCTATTAAATGAACATTTGGGGATTCACAGCAAAAGGCTATTTGTCCTAGCAGTGGGGGTGATACTTTACTGAGGACTCTTAATAACTTTTAAAAACAATGTAAAATTGGGTAATCTTTTGCGTTTTAAAACATTGTTGGAAATGGAAATACAGTACTTCATATGAATGCTAGTACATTTATCCAGCTTTTCTTTTAAAGATTTGAGCGGCGCTTTTTAGATCTAAATTTAGATTTACGAGGAGAGGCTGAGGCAGCTGGGCTTGTTCAGCCTGAAGAAGAGCAGGCTGAGAGGGGACCGAATAAATGCTTATAAATATCTCAAGAGTGGGTGTCAGGAGGATGGGGCCAGACTCTTTTCAGTGGAGCCCAGCGACAGGACAAGGGGCAAGGGGCACAAACTGAAGCACAGGAAGTTCCGTCTGAACATGAGGAAGAACTTCTTCCCTCTGAGGTTGATGGAGCCCTGGAACAGGCTGCTCAGGGAGGTTGTGGAGTCTCCTTCTCTGGAGATATTCAAGACCCGCCTGGACAAGGTCCTGTGCAGCCTGCTGTAGGTGACCCTGCTTCGGCAGGGAGGTTG
>Ga0065711_1050919_pt1 | contig 10595 bp, 6 predicted proteins | sample Hoacrofraction12_FD_59098 | JGI IMG/M metagenome (GOLD analysis project Ga0065711, IMG submission 59098) | Hoatzin crop microbial communities from Cojedes, Venezuela - Epithelial fraction 12 v2 (version 2) | ecosystem: Host-associated > Birds > Digestive system > Esophagus > Crop | place...
CAGGGGGATGCATTGCTCCTGTGCATGGAAGAAGTGTTGTTTAAAAAGCGACCAGCACTCATGGACCCCCCTGCCTTCGAGAGCCCTGGCCCATGGGATTCCTCCCAGTAGCTCCTTGAAGAGGGATGTGCGATGTAAAAACCACCATCTCCGAAAGAGCAGCGGTGCAGCCCCTCCGATGGCATTGCTGCTTTTCAGCGAGCATGTTCAGCTGCCCCATGGGCCACAGCAAACCCACAGCCGTCACTTCTCATATCTCATGCCAACCAGGACACCTGCACGAAGCACTAACTCAGAGGCAATTTGGTTTTTAGTCTCTATTACAGCATCTATCCAATTTCTCCTGCTAAGTGAGCACCACTGATGTGTAAGTGATGCTGCTTACAGAAAGGACAGGGAGATGCACCAGGCTCTGGGCATTTCTGTATTTCTCCGCTGCTCTTACACATCAAATGATAGAATGGTTTGGGTTGGAAGGGACCTTATAGATCATCTCGCTCCAACCCCCCTGCCATGGGCAGGGACACCTTCCACCAGACCAGGTTGCTCAAAGCCCCATCTAACCTGGCCTTGAACACTGAAGGAGAGGGCAGCCACAGCTTCTCTGGGCAACGTGCCCCAGCACTCCCCATCTGTGACCACATGATGTCCATACGAGAGCACGTTTTGATAGCTCAGCAGCAGCCAACACACCACATAACACTACCTCCTATGTTTATAATGTACCAATGACACCACTGTCATCACCCTCCATAACACAGCAGCAGTATCATGAGCAGAAATTGGGCATAGCTGTGCTCCTCACCAGGTTGCTTTAACTGCTCTGTGCAACCACTTGTCAGGTGGTAGGAAGGGGTAGAGGGATGCATCAGCTGAAGTATCTTCTGCCTTGAACAAGACTATAGCTGGTCAATGGACTAAGAGAGCACCTTCACAGAATGACAGAATGTTAGGGGTTGGAAGCGACCTCTGTGGGTCATCTAGTCCAACCCCCTGCCAAAGCAGGGTCACCTACAGCAGGCTGCACAGGACCTTGTCCAGGTACGTCTTGAATGTCTTCAGAGAAGTAGACTCCACTACCTCCCTAGGCAACTTATCCGAGTGCTCCGTCACCCTCAGAGTGAAGAGGTTCTTCCTCATACTACACAGATTCTTTTAAAAAAGCTACAAAGCAAACATGCATTCAGTAAGTCTTACACTGTGGTATCCCAGATAGGACATGATGCATCAGAAGGCAATAAATCCATCGACGGTCTTCTCCAGGTACCAAAATCTAGATGATTGTCACGGAAACACTGGCATAAGTCATAAACATCCAAGGAGGAATTCAGAGAGAAAACCTCAAGGAAAATCATCAGGGCAAACATCTCTCCATCTTAAGCAGAGCACCTGAGGTCATATTTGGTGTCTGTTTTGGCAACATCCATAAATCCCAAGTCTCAGATCAGCTTTCCAAGCACAGGGCACAACGCGATGGGCTGCAGCTTCCTCCTGGCTCTTCCATCAGCCACCCCTGGAAACCCTCAAATGCTGGCCCCATCCCTCTCTAAAGAAGCTCACACCAGTAACAGGTCAGAAATTGGTGCCCTCACAGCCAACTATTCAAGCCTTTAAAGTTTCTTCCTTCAGCAATGCTTATCTTCAAGAGCTTCAAGGCATCCACTGTATCTGTTCTCAGCCTTTCTTCTTCCCCAAGCTGAGCACGGCAAGTTTGAAGTCATCGCATTCTGAATACTTTCTAGGAAAGGCTTGGCTAAACCCTCTGATAACATGTAATGGATTTCCTGGGAAGCACAGGCAGCCTAGACTTCTGTCTGGAAACCAAAGATAAAGCACAATAAAATAAAAAAATACAAGAGCCTTCTCCTCAGGCTGCTGCTGCTGGAGTAAGGACAAAAGCAACATGAGATTTCTTGAACGTCAGAAACAGGACAGGCCCAGTTTTGTCCTGGCTTGTCTGGGGCTCTTTAAAGGGTTTGAAGGTCCCTTTTATCCCTACATCCTTCCCTAGCTTTAAGGTGTCGTTGCCTTTTTATTCAGTAATACCGAGCTCACCTTCCCCACTTACACTTTATGGCAAAAAGATGCATGCAGTAGCTACAAGGAGGACAGGAGAAGCAACATCTGCTATATCTAAAACGATCCAAGGGTAAACAGGAGCAAGGAGAGATGATTGGCTCCAGCGATGTAATTTTTCACCCACGTAATTAGTACAACATATAAAGAAAAGCAGTTGGAGGGAGCACATCTGGCAGCTATAACAAGGAAATGCCACAATCTGAATAAAACCCCGGAGGCCCGTAACGTTGGAAAAGTCACAAGGCACCTTTGTGTATCCAAAGGGGGCTGGCCAGGCCATTTATCATAAGGAGCTTGCACATGGATCACTTCAAAGTTTCTGAATAAAGCAGTAATGACACAGTGCTAGAAATTCTGTAAGCCTTTGCTGTAGGAGCTAATCAATCACCTGTAAAAAGGTCAGCCCTGCTCAGGGGCCACCAATAATATTACCCAGAGCCTGAATGTGCAGGCAGACAAGCTAAGGCTGCAGAGAACACAAGTGTGACCCACCAAGTCAGCTGTGATTGCTGGTGGCATTGGTCCCTAGGTTCTCACCTCCAAACCAGAGGGCAGCCAGTGCCATCAGGAAGCCCCTAAGCACATTCACAGCTACTGGGCAGAAGTGTCCATCTTAGAATGAGTCCTGGGATTCAGAATTCATCAGTGGTGGCCACCACCAAGTCACATCACAACAGCTTGACTTCTGTGCCTCAGTTTACCCACTTACAGAAAAAACCCCAAGCTGGCAGAGGGATTTATGCCACTTCACACACTGCAAGATAAACACAGGAGATTGTGGTTTTTATAGGCTTTCGTATTTTGGCTGAATATTAGCAGTTCCATTTATTAACACTGAAACATCACACTGGGGAGGGCAGGGGTGCACTTGTAGAGCACTGAGCATGAACTGGTTGGCTTGGGAAATCCTCAGTTTGCTCCCACTCCAACACGCCCATCTGCTGCAGAGCCCTTGGGTCAGGGAGGTTGAGCTGCTCTGCCAAGCCCCATTAATTTTTTATTGCCCTAAAATCAGAGCAGCCCCAGAAAGGTGTTCATACCACTTCTCGGCATTTTCGCCAGCAAAGGCATAAAAGTCTGTTTGCCAAGAGGGAGGGTGAACGAAGGAACACTCCTGGCCCAAGGTGCTTCCAAGAAGCCTCTAATATCTAGCTAGTGCTGCCCTTCTATTGATCAGGTACCAGCGACCCTCAAAGCGCGATCCATCAGCACATGACACAGCAGGCTCCTGAACTCCACGAACCGTGGAGCATCTGCTGCTGGGTTCAGAAGAGCCGACGCACTACAAGGCATTTCTCTGGGCTTGACAGGTCTTCACCGATGGGAACAGCAAGCCTACAAAACACCAACAGCAACAAGGAAGCATCTCTGCTACAATTACTGAATACCACTGTCGGAAAAGGATGAAGGCAGAAAGGGAGAGGTTGCAGCAGCTACTGGAAGGGCCAGAGAAGCCACGTGGGACCAAAAGACAACATACGAGGACACATGCCTAGGGAGGGGACAACAAAAAAAGCAAGGACATCTGCTGGCACATAGAAATGGATTTTAAACACAGCAGTGGGGAAGAGTCACCCAACAGCAGTGATGGAAGGAGGGGTTGGTTGCAGGAGCAGCTCTCCCAACACCAGCAGCTGGTGAGTAGAAGCATCCAGCATTTCCAGCTCTTGGCCCAGGTCCCTGTTCTGCTCCCATCAGCAGCTAACTGGGATCTCTGAAAAAGGAAGGCGGCAACACTATAAATGTGTGAAAATGAGTTTTAACAATATGAGGTTTCTGAGGCACAGGGGCTTTAAACAGTCTACGTTCATATATCCATCAGCCCTACAAAGCCACACTCTGTAAGATAAGAGAAAATTTAAGCTGGATTCCGAACAAGTTGTGTTTTTAAGGACAACAGAACATTGATGTTATACCCCAAATGCAACCCTGTAAACCCACGTTGCGTTGACCATCAGTCCTGATCACTCTGAGCTTTCAAAGAGATCCACTCCTGAGCTTGGATATGCATCTCATTAGCTCCGGTTTCACCATCTTTCCAGGTTCTTAACAAGGCTTTGGTTTCTTAGATGCTCAGGTTAACACCTGTGGGATTAGAGCATTCAGAAAACAGTGAGATTTCTGTCAGCATAAAACTTCATCGCTAATACTGCTCCTCTCACTCACAACATCTCAGGGGTGCTCACAAGAGGAACAGGAAGAAGAAAAGAGATTGTACAAGTACTCTGAAGTGCACCATTCACAAAAAGCTCTTGAAGAGACCTGCATTTAAATGTTATACATGACATTAAAGAGCAGATCATCATAGGGATCTTGCAATTTCAGTCACCTAGGATCAAAGCTGCCAATTCTGGGTTCATGCCCAGCTGATGGTGGCCCCGTAACCAAACCAGGCACCTATCCTTGCCTATTCTTGGCAATTTTCTGGAGGAAAAGATAGTTTTGTAAACAATGGGAAGCTTCCAAGGGAAATGGGGGAGACAAGAAAAGCTCCCAGTTACATTTTGTCTGACCCAACATGTGTCTCAGAAGGGTTTGTGGTTGGGAAATACAGTATCAGCCATGCCTGCCGCTAAGCAGAGAAGCCAAAGCCCTTTGCAAATGGTGATAGTATTTTGTCCTCTCTGACAGGGAACTAAATAAAATAAAAATAAAGATCCCAAGATTTTTCAATAAACAGTAAGTGCAAAAAAACCCAGCCAGACAATAAAAGTGGCTACTTCTATGTTTTGGATAGATAAAACTACCACTGCAATTTTCTTCTGCAGAATTTCTCTTTCCCCGCTCTCACCTAGGATGATTTCCCGGGTGTGACATTTGCTGTGTACAGACAGCATGGTTTTGGAAGCAATAAAAAAAAACCTGAACGAAACCAGTCGATAGATTTAACTTCATGTTCATACAATGCAACCTTATCAACATCTCCCATGTGGATACTGATCTTGCAACATCTCTGGGTGGATTTTAAACGATGCTGCAGCCTGCCCTGGACTCTACTGGGAGCAAGAGCTGTTCTGGTGTTCTAATACCCAGCAGCAGTTCATTTGGGGTGAAGCACACAAATTTCGCACAGAGCACTGTGTTTATACACTGCAATTAGCAGGGCCGCTCTCTCTGCGTTTGTTTAATTGCCGGTGATCCATCAACGGGAGGGTGGTATCTGGGAGCTACCTCAGAAGCTGCCGCCTGAACTTCAGACCCTGAAAAGCACATATGGCAACTGCAAGCCAAAGTTTATTCACTCCCAGTTTGTGTTCAGGGCGGCGATGCACTGACCCCGTAAGAACTTCCTTGGCTGAACACCTGACAAACAAGCCGCAGTCGGATCAGAAATTGCTTTCTCACACCAGCTACGGAGATTCTAAGAGTCTGAGTCTCAGCAAGACCATTTCTGCTTTTTTATATGCCTTTTGTTAAAAAAAAAAAAACATTAAAAATTTAAAAAACATGAAAGGGGATCTTGGCATTAAAGCTGAGGGCACACAATAGAAAGGAGTTCTGCAGCTATTCAAAATTTAAAAAGGAGACCAAGCGTGCAGGTTGGGTGCCTTCAGCTCCCCCCGCTCCAGTCTCTAAAGGTCAGAGGAAAGCAAGAGACAATTACAATTCTAGCAAGCGGCCTCCCAAAAAACTCAGAACTCAAGCTTACAATTAAAATTTTCATTTTCATGTAAATTTAATGTGTAGTAGAAAGCCTGATCTGCATATTTTTGGGGGAAAAGGAAAGGAATTATTAAAACTCTGTTGCGCTACAGCACATTTCAGCAAAGAAACATTCAGAGCCATCAGCAGAAGGTTTCAAGGACACAAGTGAGTCGTAACCCAAGTTTAGGTGAAGGCCTTTTATCCCGGAAAGTCTGATCTGTTAAAAAGACAGCAGAAGACCATGCTGTAGCCTACACTAAAAATAAAAAATGCTCTTTGACTATGTGCCTTAATTTCTGATAATTAAGGAGTGTAAAGATAACACGTCTATACCCTGCTCCTTCCTTCCCAGGTAGCTCTAGATTTTTGCAAGACTTCAGACCTCTCAAGTATCCCATACCCGCCTTTATAGAAACAATGCTCAGGAAAACACGTATTATACCACAGTTGCCTCTACTCTGGGCTTGCAGTGGCTGAGTTCCTACAGGGTCAGATACTGGGCAATACAAGAAGTATTATCATCAACATGCCACTGCCTTTGCGTAAAGCAAACAGGCACCTCAGTTTTAGTATGGTATTTTCCTGGCTAATCCCCTACAGATACACCTAAATATTGTGACTGGAATATATCAGCTAGAGACAATTAGGATATGTAAAACTTCCTATCCCCATCCAATACACCTTGGGATCTTGGCAAGATTTCCCACCCATCCCAGAAGTCCTCTCATGCAGACCAGAGATCTCTAAACCTCGATGAATGATAGAATGATTTGGGTTGGAAGGGACCTTAAAGATCACCCAGTTCCAACTCCCCCGCCACAGACCGCTTCCACCAGCCCAGGGTGCTCAGAGCTCCATCCAACCTGGCCTTGAACACTGCCAGGGAGGGGGCAGCCACAGCTTCTCTGCGCAACCTGGGCCAGTGTTTCACCACCCTCATGGGGAAGAATTTCTTCCTAATATCTAATCTAAATCTGCCCTCTTTCAGTTTAAGACCATTACCCCTTGTCCTGTCATTCCATGCCCTTGTAAAAACATCCTCTCCAGCTTTCTTGTAGGCCCCTTCAGGCACTGGCAGTTGCTCTAAGGTCTCCCCGGAGCCTTCTCTTCTCCAGGCTCAGCAGCCCGAACTCTCTCAGCCTGTCCTCCCAGCAGATGGGTTCCAGCCCTCGGATTATTTTTGCAATCAATGCTAGGAGTACCCTGTATTTTGTGTAAGTCCTTCCCTGCTTCAGAGCTTCTCTCAACTGCAGAGATTGGAGTTTACAGTCCAAGTGGTCCTGAATTTGAGTGATACCATGCAAGGCTCTCCCACCCAATCCAGAGAGGTGGAGGGATGCCAACACTGGTTTGCAGCCCATAGAAGTTACTTGCTTGTTCAAACAGCCAAGGACTATTTGGCAGCTACAAAAAAGAGGTTTCTCACTTCTCTTTTACACATATCCTGCAGTTCCCACCCATTTTCTGCAGTATTCAGGCACATGCAAATAGCCCTGTCCAACAGAGGACAATTAGACTTCATTTGCACTTTTCCCTCCAAACAGAGGGCTGCAGTCTCTCATTCCAGCACTAACACCTGCAAGGCACTTTACTGACAACAAGATGGGAACAGATTCTTCATACCTTGGTTTTGCATAGCCTGTAGCTAATTTTAGACTTTCTTCTCTTGCTCCTGCAATAGCTAATTTTTAATTAATGAATTTAATTCTTAATTCTCCACTTCAGCATTCAACAAAGTGGAAGTTGAGTCCTTGTGTAAAACTTAACAAGACCATTTCAGAGACTGGACATATTTGTAAGCCTAGCTCAGGTACTTCAAACACAACAAATTCCTTTCTAGCACTAGAAACACAATTGAAATTCCAAGTAGAATTGGAAGTCTGCCACTGATGTTTTTTTGGTAAAGTCAGTCAGCACAAGCAGAGCTAGATTTCACTGAAAAATTAAGTCAATGGCAATTTTTCTATGGAAAGCATAAAAAAGAAGCATAATGTTCTGGTTCCTAAGGCATACGGAATAAGGAGTTTTGAGTATTTAAGTTAGTACATGCACACATGCCAAGACATTACATCCCACCATTTTCCTGAAAAAACAAAAGAAAAAAAAAAATCTTAAAAACCCAACTACGCCCTCCACTACGGATGTGCCTGGGTATTTCTCAAAGGAAACTTCTGCTGGCTCAGAAGCAGTCACTCAGACTAAGCTGGCCAGACTGAAAGAAGAGGAGAAACAGCACAAACATTTCTACTTTGCAAAAGGAAATATGTTTTGCTCTGCACAAACACAAGCCGTGACTTCTCAATTCGCATGGGAGCTCCCGGCCAAGCTGCACCACCAACAATCAATGCAATTCAGAACCAGGAGCATTTTTGGCATGGGATCTGCCGCCCAGAAGTGTTTTCTCCTTAACAGCTTCTTTTCCAGAGGACAAGCACTCCACAGCCAGGAATATCCCTGGTTGTAGACTTAAAACACAAAACAGAGAAGCTAACTGTCACCAGAGCAAAATCCAGCCCTCAAAAAGCAATGAAACGATCTCCTGGGAGCATCGCCAGAAGAAGTGAGATTTAAGCTTTGGGTTTTTTCTTCTTCAAATAGTAAGCACACTAGAAAAACAACCCAGACAACACGAGAGCACAGAAGAACAGTAATACACAACCATTACCCAGCAGATGTAACAAAGGGCAGCTTTGACAGCAGTTTTTTCACACTTCTTCCTATAAACACATCAGGTCTTACGAGACCCCGTCTCGCAGCCCCAGACATCAGGGAAGGCACAAGTCCAGCCCTGCTGCCTGGATTCCCTCTGTCAGAGCTCTTAAAAACTGCATTTTTCCAGGGGAGGGAAAAGTCACCTCTAACAGCTCTCCCGTTTATCCCCAGCTAGTTCTCACCTCCTCCTGCCTTTCCCTACCTACAAACTTATTTTCACATGCACAGATGCTAGAGTACACAGAAATACAGATCCTACACATCCAGCCAAAAAAACACAAGCACACCAATAAGACACAGAGCAAGGAGCAGAACTGAAGTCTCCCCCAGTACCAAAACAAAAATACAGATTTGTCCAAACCCATACTACTCAATCCCTTTGAGGACCATGACCAACTAACTGTGCCCATCTACTACATCAACCACACCGTGAGAACTGACAGACCTCCAAGCCATGGGGCCAGTGACTTCCATGGTCTATTCAAGCCAATAAAAAAAAATAAATCAAATATCAAATATCCAGCACTTTCAACCAAGACCTCTGCCCATCCCAAAGTCACTGGGAAGAGGCGACGCAGTCAAGCTACCCACCTTGGTGGTGTCATCATGTGACCGCTGGTACCGTTTCCAGCGGCAGCCGTAGATGCCCGTCAGACAGGACAAACATAGCTGCGGCTCGTAGTACTGCAGCGGTTGGTGTTTAACCATGCTCCTTCCAGCCCCTCAGGAGCGAGGTATCAGAAATCCATCAGGTCCTGGGAGAGCCCTTCAGCAAGAAGAGAAAAGAGGGAGGGGGGGAAAAAAAAAAAATTAAGAATGCCAAGCAATATTTCAATACATTAACAAGCAATATTATAATTAACCATGTCCTCTGGCTATTGAGGAATGCTAATCAGATCTATTCCCAGCCCTGCCAACATCTCCGGCTTGTTACTCAACAAGACCGAGAAGTTTAATTAGTTTGCAAGTTTTATTTCCTTGTGCAGTTTCTCCCACACCACTAAAAGCAAATGTATTCACAGGAGTTATCAGTAAGAAAAGCTGCACAAGGACGAGAGCAGTAGACGGATTATCTGGAGCCCAGATAATTAGATTTTTGTGAATGATTGAAACGTACAGAACCATACTCTCCACAAGCACAACCTTAAAATTGATTCAGAGACCTCTGCAGAGTTGAAACCCAGCCAAGTTAAATCAGTTTATCTTGAGCATCCTATGGAGCCTACAAAACAGTCCCAGACGAGGATCTAACACTTCCGTGCATGCTGGAAGAGGCGGATATTCCCCACTCCCTTTACCAAGCATCTCCAACAAGCGCTCGCAGGGATGCGGAGCTGGTTGGAGCCTTCACCCAGGAGAAAGATCCCCTCTCCACCAAACAGCGCTCACTCCGAAAGGAGCAAGCTGACTCCGGCGCAGTTTCTCTATTTGCCATGCGTGGGAACATCACCGTTTCGAGAGAAAGTACTCCGCTCCATCGATTACATGCTTTGTGCGTCACAGGGCTCTTTTTTAAAATATATTTAGATGCTCACTTTTGTCTCTGGTGAGATTCGTATCAGGAACAGACCGAGTAATCGTACGCTCTTACTAATTCATAGAATCAGCGTTCGGGGATAGGAACCTCAAAGCAAATATTTGCCGGTCCATTGGCGTCACGCTGCTCGCAGCTGTACTCAGCTCCCACCATGGGTTTTCCCCAGGTTCCTGGTGCACAAGCGTGCACCCACAGCCCCACATATTGCTGCTGCGTGGATAGTCAGTGGACTGAGAGTGATGCTCAACAGCAGCTGAGCTTGCAGAGTGCTTGGCTGCCTTTGCAGAACGTGCCTGGTAGGTGGGCAGTAAGGAAGTCTCACCCTCCCTAGGGGAAACACTTCGTTTCCTCACACACATGATCCCCAGTGCCCAGGTCTTGCAAAAAGCTACGACAGCTATGAGTATCACAGAATCACAGAATGGTAGGGTTTGGAAGGGACGGGTCATCTAGTCCAACGCCCCTGCCAAAGCAGGGTCACCTACAGCAGGCTGCACAGCACCGCGGCCAGCCGGGTCTTGAATATCTCCAGAGAAGGAGACTCCACAACCTCCCTGGGCAGCCTGTTCCAGGGCTCCGTCACCCTCAGAGTGAAGAAGTTCTTCCTCATGTTCAGACGGAA
>Ga0065711_1050920_pt1 | contig 10595 bp, 9 predicted proteins | sample Hoacrofraction12_FD_59098 | JGI IMG/M metagenome (GOLD analysis project Ga0065711, IMG submission 59098) | Hoatzin crop microbial communities from Cojedes, Venezuela - Epithelial fraction 12 v2 (version 2) | ecosystem: Host-associated > Birds > Digestive system > Esophagus > Crop | place...
AAAAAAAAAAAAAAAGACAGTAAAAATCACTGTTATTTCACATACTATGAAAATAGACAGAAAATAAACTGTTTCTTTTTTCTGCAGGGATGGACTGCTGGGACGTCTACCTAAAAAGGACTTTTTTTTCTTTTTACATTAAGGTGCCATTGAATCTAATGCAATTCTAAATCATCGTTGTGTATGAATGAATTCTCATCTTTGTATTACAGATAAAAGCCTGAAAAACACTTGCATTAAATTTCACCCCCCAAGATTATACAAGGATAAAATCTCCAGCTAAAGTTCTAAGGCAACTGAAACTAGTGAATTAAAAATTGAATTTAATATAAGATTCAGTCATAACTCTTCTGGGTGTTTATCCTGCACATGAAAATAGAATAAATGCTTTTTTTTAAAGATAGACATATGATGACCAGAGACCTGTGCTCAGTGGGGAAATAAATGAAAAATCTAGTTCCTAAAGGACAACATTTCTGAGGCAGGAAAAAAAAGAATCCGTGAGTCCATTCTGCAGGGCTAAAGTTTAATTTTACAAATATTTGCTTAAATGTTTGCATTTAAGTTTAAATGCAATAGCAAACTTTTCACTATAGAGAGTAATGAACAGAACATACCAGAGGGAAAAATCTCCAAGTCATCAGTTTTGATTACTGAAACGGAGTATTTTTGCAAGAGAAGCTAATAGACAGATTTTTAAAGTTTCTAAAACAGATTAGGAAAGAGCATAGTTTCATGCATGTTTCATCACTGTAATGCACACAATACAAAATATAAAATAACATGCAATATCCTGATGCTTTATAACCTCAAACTAACAATTCTGAATTGTAAGAATTTGAGCCTTTAATACTGTTAACAGTGCCATCAGAATCATGTTCTTTATGCAGAATAGTTACATAGTACAAAATTCATCCCCTCAGTGTTATTTTTTTTTTTATTATAGGTACACAACTACCTGTGTCTACGGTAAATCTCAGGTGACAGTTTTCATGATGCACTGTCACTCCTTCAATCAGTCACTGAGCTAAGAAATTCTCAGCTCAGAAAAAGAAATTTACGGAATTGTATTGACATGAACAACCAGACAGTTTGGATATTTACAACATTAGCAGTCACATGATTAACCGTTAAAGCTAGAAAAGTTACTTTTAGCAGACTGCAAATGTCTTTTCTCTTCCTGTACTTTGGTATTCTTTATGTTCACCCTAAAAGTACATCACTGACCTTATCCAGAAAGTGCAATATTGCTTTTTGTTGATTCTCCTCATCTGCATTCAGTTTGTGTCTCCCAATGGAAGCAATCAGCTGTGCCTCTTGTTCCAAAAGTCCACAAAATGCTGCCTTTCTTTCAGCTCCAGTAAGAGTTCTGTTAATCCGTTCAGTCTCCTCCTGCCTCCACACTACAGACATAAATATTTTGGGTATTTTTTACAAGACGCCTTCCAGTGAAATTTCTACTTTCATATTTAAGAAATAACATAATTAATTTTCAATATTCATTAAAAGCTAGTTTCTATGTTAGGGAATTGATTGTCATGCATATTTTCAATACACAGAAAATGGCCTAGAAATTAATGTAAACTATACAGATGTTCTGCAAGAGTATGTGTGTGTGTACAGCAATTCCAAACTGCCAATTCATACTCCAAACTTCAAGATGGACTAGGAGAAAAAGGAGCTCTATCTCAGAAAAAGAACTTAGCTCCTGAAGAAAGGAGTGATGAAATGATTTCTTCACAATTTTGCATCCAAAATAACTAAACTAACTGTTTGAGCCTCAAACAGCTCCAAAATGTATGAGCAAAAGGAATTTTTCAGACAACTGCTCATCAAAGTCACAAGAAAGGATACCACAGAGATCTTCTCAACAGATTAAGGACAGCATCTTACTATGGTACCGCTAGTACTCAGTGCCGAGAATATTACTGCTTCTCCCGGCATAAATGAGTAAAATCTAAAGAAGCTTGAAGTCATCCAAAACAGAGATAAAACTTGACTGACAGTCACATTTAGCACTCCAGGTCTTTCTTACACTGAATATTTCAGTGGTATCCCCTTTTGCCATCTAAGGCAGATGGATGCACGTTAATAATTAGACAGTCATTGCTTTATTCTCCTTCTCCTCTTCTACAACAGATCCCTTCAAGAGGAAGGAAGTGGCAGTCAAACCACAGGATGGTCATGAGAGCAGCACGTGAATCAGTACATTGTGTATAAGAATCTGGCCGCCTGACACTTACGGTCAAATCACCAAACCACAGGTACCAGCTACACTTACAAGTTAGAGTACTTAATGACAGAAACATACAAAGGTATACATATGTGTCTATCATGGTTTATTTTGTAGTACCCATTTCTTGACTATAACTGCTGATCACAGACTGCACGTCATTACAGAAATCCGTCAGTATAATCACACTGTGTTTGTTGAATAGTGTTTTCCTTCGCATACATTGTAACAATTGTTGACTTCTCCAAAGAGTCTCTTCCATTTCAAATACCTCTGGAGTTTTGTAGGGAATTTTATAAGATCCAAAACTTCAACATTCCTGAATAATATCTCAAAGTGTTGCTATGGTTCCATAACAGTCATGCAAAAGCAAAACCCAGCATAAAAGAAAACAATCCAGTATTTGACGCACACTTACTGAAAAAGCCTACAACATCCTGCATCAGGTAAGATTAGAAGCAGGAGGAGGGAAAGGAGGAAGGTCTATCTTCTGCCTGTGGCTTCCTTATCTACAATACCTTCTGTTTTCTATTTCAAAATATTTAATTTCATTTCCTTAAGGCTCTCCAAGCTTTGGTATTAATATGACAGCTGTCTCACAAGTTCCAAGTACCCCAAGATGTATTTTTAAATAAAGTCATTTCAGCAAACAAAAGCACTGTATAGAAATAATTTACATGAAGCTTTATATGCCTGAAGGGGGCAGCAACTTCAAAGGCAGTGCTAATAAATACAGTAAACAATTTTGTACTTGCAGAAATGAAGAAGCTGTCATTTATCATCAATATGCACCTTCTGATTCACCATATACATGCAACCAAGTTAAAAACTTTCCTCTTAGATTATCTGTTCTACAGGCAGCGATTTTACTCATTACAATTTTTACTCCATTTTTTATAAAACAAAGTAGTTCATACTTCTCAACGAATATTTCTATATGCAGACACACCGAATGTATAGACACATCTCATTTGCACCATACAGCCAACAGGGAAGTTTTTGTACCAACAGGAACTGCTTGTACTGGCTGACCCTGTAATAGTATCCCCTTGTTGTGATCAGCAGCAACAACCTTCACAGATCTCTGGAGGACAATAGTCTCATTCTATTACTGTCACAATGATTTAGCTTATGTAGACTGTTGACATGACAAGAATGTAAAAGTAGTTTCAGATGCAGGTAGGAAAAAAAAAGCTTCCTAGAACCACTAAGCTCTATTAAAATAAAGAGCATGACTGCAAGTCTCCACGTAGAGATGCAACCAGTAAATACCAGTAAACAAAAACAAAACAAAAAGATTGATACCAAACCATTATTTTTAACAGAATCTTAAAAAGACATTTCAAATACTGGAGTTTGTTCTGTTCCAGTTTTGAAATGGCACATGCTTTTTCAGGTTGCTTAGAATATTGGGAATATCAGCACTCATTTACAACTGTAACTCAGTTTTGTTGTTTCTATTGATATAAGAGTCTACACACTAAAAAAAAAGTGGATTATACATTTGATAGCATTTCAGCTAAGAAGCAGATTTTTAAAGAAAATATTGCAGGAAATCAGATACCAAATAGTAGCACTTGCCATAAGTGGAGAGGAAAAAATGATTATTTGAGTACCTTGGCTTTTGATAACCTGGTCAGACACACCTTTAAAAGGGCATGATTCTTGTCAAGTGAAAAGCTAACTATCTATGAAGAAAAAGGTAGGCGGGGATAACAACCCCTAACAAACCACTGATCTCATGAAGATATCATTCGCAAAAGTTTAAAGTTTAAGACCAGCAATAAATTTTACATTTGTCACAAACAGTAATATTTATAAGTCATTTATATATTCAGACAAAGCCATTTGTTCAGTGCCACACAAAGTATGACAGCATTAGAAGATTAGCGTATAACTTGGGAATTCTTGAATCATGATCCTAAGCTCTATGAATAACACACGCCACCAAATTTATGCTCAGTTTACCATGGAAGAAATAGCTGGGATGGTTTAAGGTAGATCAGGTGGCTTTGCAACGAAGCAGGTAATTTATTATGCCATTTCTGCCTAAGGGACAACAATGTCCAAAATGACGAAGGGTTATACTAGAAACAAGCACTGTAGCCTAGATAATACACAAGTTGTTACAACTCACAATGCAAGTATCTTGCTTAAAAGGAGACATTTTAAGAAGAACTTTTGCAGTTTCATTTTATGCTGGTATGAGTTCACTGCTTTCTATTGTTTTTATTTTTCCAAAAGGACAGGCTCTAGGTTTTTTGTTAAATTTGCAACATTATTCTCCTATAAATTATGTCAATTATCTGCAGTATTCACCTTATTTTTCCAGGAAGGTTTAGAGGTGCCTGCCTATATTAGACACCATCTGCTCCGACAGGAAAAGTGTTTCAGGATGTCCTGTAGGACTCCTAAGAGATTTTTAAAATTCTGACAGCACAGTTTTGTGAAACACAGAATAAATTAGACAGGAGGAAAAACAGAAGGAGAAGACAACTAGGACAAAGGGAATAACCTCAGTCATATCTTGTAAAATTCTGGGCACAAATTTAATCCATTATAAAAAATGTCTGTTTAATATGATGAGTGATGGTTCTTACTAGAAATTTCTTCATGGTATTATTTTCAGCATCCTAGATGTAAAGTAAAAAGATTATAGTAACTGATCCAAAAAAACAGTTCCTGTTCTTCCAGCTGACTTTAACATTGGAGGTGAATGAAAAAAAAAGATAATAAAACTGCCAAATAGCATTATTCTACAAGCTGATTATTTCCTAAAAAGGGGTGCTGCTTTTGGCTGGGATACAGTTAATTTTCTTCATAGTAGCTAGTATGATGCTATGTTTTGGATTTGTGATGAAAACAGTGTTGGTAACATACAGATGTTTTAGCTATTGCTAAACAGTGCCTACACAGTGCCAAGGCCTTTTCTGCTTCTAGAAATATATGAAAGGCAAAGAATTCTTCAAAAATTAAAGTAATTCCACTGAGTCAAAAAAATCAAGGAAGTATCTATAGAAACATGTCAAAACCAGAAGAGTTTGTTTTAAACAAACTTTCGCTGATTTAAGAGCATCCTTTAAAGAAAAAACTTACATTCTAAAGCATGGTACAGTCGCTCAAAGTCTTCTCTTGTTTTAGGGTTCAGTCTTCGTTCCTGCTCCCTTCTCAGTTTCTCTTCTTTCTCTTTTTTTCTCCGTATCTCTTCTTGTGCCTCCCACACCAGCCTTAACCTCTTTTCTTCCCTTAAATTTTGTACTACATTCATAGCATGCCAGCGACGGAAATATGTCTGTAATACTATGACCTATATGTGATACAACACAAAAGAACCGTGAATTTAAAACAATACAGCATCATTTTTTTTTCTAAACTGTTATTTTTTTAGCTACTTAACCACATTTTCTAAGATTTGTCTCGTACATTTAAACTAGTTTGAGTAACAAAAACAGTAATGTACTATTGGTCTAAACACAAGTACGCTTACATATTTAGGTAACTGCAGGAGTTTAATCAGTGAGTCCAGTGGAGAAATTAGGTTCAAAAAATCAAGTTAATAAACCGTAATCACAAAATCTATTTTTTTTTCAAATTTCTCCTTAAAAAAGCCTTTTGCTATGTATTGTTTTTATTCTTTTTACTTCAGCTTTGTGGACAGAGGTTCTCCTTTTACTATCCGTTTATTTAGTGCCTAGACTGGGAATTTAGACACATATTCGCAAAATTTCTTTTAGATTTCTAAATACAAAAATCAACACACTTACACACAAAATCAACTGCACTTTATTTGTAAACAAATAATGAAAGTTGAATTACCAATGCTGTTATGACATAACTTAGAAAATTCAAAAATCCATCTTCCAAAGCTGTGGCCGTTAAAGACAAGGGAACTGTCTATACCAAGCTGAAGGAGCACAATGCACAAGCCTGAGCTTCTGCCACCTGAGTCAGCACTTGCACCGCCAACAGTTTAGCCAGGTCTATACCACGAGCTAACAAGCACCGTTCAGCATTGAAGGCTATCAAGCACAAAACCACACTAACACAGTTATACTGTCTCTAGAGATATCTTAACCTAACAGTTCTCTTGAACATGTCTTCAGCTAGTATTTCAATATGGAACTACACTGTACTTGAACCCACGCCAAGCTGGTATCTCTCTACTGTGCATTATAGGTTACCTACAGATACATTACAGATTTCAGGAAGTGGCAGTAACAATCAGAGTAAAACCTACTGGCAGTTCTGAGGAAACCGCTACCTATCTGGGTTCCACCCACTTCTACGAGATGCTCATTGCCATCAGCTGATGCTGACCAAATAAGAAACTTCTTACTGAAACCTTCTACCCAGAAGATCTGAAGACATCTTACCGCCCATGTCAGTACAATTATCCTAATTGGACATGTGGAGAACCAACTGTTTCTCTGTCCAAGTAAATTCCAACTGTCTGTTTTAAGCAATCAACTTAATAACTAGACCATTTGCAAAGCAGTGCTCCACCTAACACGATGTTGGGTATACTTCAGTTAGGTGTGCGGTCACTGAATACGTGGTTTTCAAAAAGCAATGTGGAATGCCTAAATGGCATCCTCTGCACAATGACTATACAGAATCTGTCGTCAGAATCACCTGCATGAGGCAACTTGGCACACCAAAAAACTCCACGGGCCGGTTGCATGTGTTTGAACAGCCAGGTTCTACCTTAACACCAAAGCAGGACCTTGAACACAATCCAAAACAGAACAGTATGCCAAAGGTAACCTGTCAGACCTGTTAAAACAAATAAACAAACCCGAAACCCACAAAACCCATAAGCCAAATGCAGGTCTCCTGAACCCTAACCCAATACTGTATCCATCTGAGGCCATACATTAAGCATGTAGAATCTCAGAATCATAGAACAGTTCGAGTTGGAAGGGACCTTTAAAGGTCATCTAGTCCAACTCCCCTGCAACAGGCAGGGACATCTTCAACTAGACAGGGTTGCTCAGAGCCCCATTCAACATGACCTTGAATGTTTCCAGGGATGGGGCCTCTACCACCTCTCTGGGCAACCTGTGTCAATGTTTCACCACCCTCACTGTAAAAGATTTCTTCCTTACATCTAGTGTGTAGCCTAGGTCCTTCTGAAGACACCATGAGAAGGCCATAAGGACAAGCCTATTTTAATCCCTAATGCTCTGTATGGAAGCTTAACCATCACTGTTAGAAAGAAACCAGTAAGATCATACTCCTTAGTATTTAAGAAACCACAATGAATCAAAAGTCATTAAAAACACTAATATGAGCAGACACGGGCTTCCCCCATATCTGAAAGATTACGAAATGTGAAGATTAAGCATACGTTTTGCAGTTCATTGTTAAATTCAGGCTTGGAACACTCCTGTCCGCCTGGACAAGGTCCTGTGCAGCCTGCTGTAGGTGACCCTGCTTCGGCAGGCGGGTTGGACTGGATGACCCACAGAGGTCCCTTCCAACCCCAACATTCTGTGATTCTGTGATTAAATATTCAGATAACCTTCATAACACTTTGCTTTACAGATACAGTTTCAAACAGATGAGAACTTACTGCTTCAAGTCTACGTTTATGGTATTCTTCTGCTGTAAGGTACTTTCCAGGACTTATTAGTTTGTCAGTCATGTTTGACACATACAGGCCAGTTTTAGTCATCTGTGTTGATGTTGTATTTTTTGTTTGTTGTGGCTTATTTTTTTCAAAAACCGTCTGGAGAAAAAATGCACATCAGATTATACCAAAGTATACAGACATTTTTTTCCTCATGAAAATAAGTGGCAAAATTAACTATTTGTAACCAAAAAACCAAGACTAATGATATTCATCCACTAAATACTTTAAATTGCACGCTTATTTCCGATCTACTTCCTCATTCCTGTTGGAAATAATTGTGTCAACATTCTATTCTGTTTGACAAAAACAACATTCTAAAAAGACAGTTCAAAGCCATTACCTGTGTTTCCCTACAAAATAACTGAATTCCTTTGTCAGGTCGTTTTTTGGGTATCGTTTGTGATCCTGCATTGTGAAATTCCACTCCTGTTATCCTGTTCTTAAATCCACCCAGAAATGGTTTATGATAGGCAGGTCTTTCAATTTTCACAACTACATCTCGGAATGAATCAGAATCTGTTAAAATGGAAGTTCCAAGACAGAAATATTGTTTCTTTTTAGTAACAGATTGAGATTAGAGCACGATTATATATATTAATAAACATCTAAAAACAGCATTTACCTGTTTGCACTCTGACAGTTATGCCATCAGGCATGTGGTAATCCTGTTGAATTGCTTTCCCATGAAAATGTTCCCCATAAAGACATAACTTTTCAGACTGGATAGTTTCATCAAAGTTAGCCCTAGTCCTCCTAAGAGCTTCATCATCCTTAACCATGCTTCCTAAAAATAAAACCGAAATTAGTTCCAAACATGTTTCTCAAAACAAACAAATAAATAAAATAACTCAAGTTTACCCTGAGATGATTTTATTGAAACACTGCAACACAGAATAATCATAGATTTTTGAGCTGGAAAGACAAGTCTACTTGAAAGCTGAAACAGTATTATCATATGCTTTTTAAAGAGATGTCCAGTGTAGTACAGTGACCACATAAAAAGTCATTCATACTACAATTTTTTTAAAGTTACAGTGTTTTATCTGCAAATGCATAACTTTAAATCAAAGCTACCCATTTATACAGCAAACTTTTATTGAAACACCTTACCTAAACCTGCTCCAATTTAGACCTGATCTAAGCATACGATGGCTGAATCACTGTTGCCTTTCACAGAAGACTTGACACAGTGTTTATTCAAAGACTACATTCTGAACCAGATCTAACTTAACTCTAAAATCCAGAAATTATCCAGAAAAGATAAGAGTCTATCCAGCTTTGGTACAGTGTCTTTGCTAGGAAGCGATCGCCAGCTGCTCAGAACGAGAGCATCTGAGCGGAGCACAGACAAGAGGAAGGCGGTCAGCAGGTCCCTGCTCTGACGGGTTGCTCATGGTGCTCACCTGTGGAACGTGACACGCTACCTTCCGCTCTGAAGATGCAAGAAAATGGGGCAGTGAACTGGGAAGGGGAAGTAACGCGGGACACCCAGAACACAGAGGAACAAATGATGGAGTGTTTCAGGGGCTGCAGGAGAAAGGCATGTGTAATGGAAGGGTGGCAGCTAAGTCACAGGGGAATCTAAGAGACGTAAAATAGTAAGGTGATTGCTGAACTGTCAGTAGCCCATGTACTCCTGTGAATGACGCACTGCTGTTTTGCAAATGCGTGTATGAAACACGTATACATACACCCATTTCTGGAAATTAAGATCACTCTACAAAATGTCATATTAGTCTATAAATTGCTACTGCACCTTCAGATAAAGAATACATTCCGCACCTTTTCAAGCATGTTCTATATGAGAATTTAAAAAGTCACTTCAAGACCAAAAGCCAGCAAACACGAATGGAATGAGAGTGTGGGGAGTGCGAGAAGCCATAATCAAGTTGAAGAAAAAACCTCTCTTCAAAGCCCTAATGTCCAATACTTTAATAACTTCTTTACCTGTTACTGTTGCCGTATTCTCTGATAGCACTGAGTTTTGAGATGTGTGTTCTTCCCTTTCTGAATTTCTTACTTCAGGTAAAGTAGAATAAATCTCACTGGTAACAGGCGATGTGCTCTCAAATGATGCGCTGAATGGGGCATCTGCTTCAGAGGCACTTTGCTTATTATTTCTGATCACTTCTTGACTGCCTAGCCCTTCGCTGGGTAATTCCCGCTGTGCTGAACTGGACTGCTCCCATTCCTTCAGCGCTGACCGCTCCAGAGCAGACTGCTGCTCGTAGCCCTGCCCTGACCCCACGGCGCCGGCACCTTCTGAAAGCAGAGGCTCCTCCGCCAGGGCCCTGCTCTCGGCCCCTCCAACCGCTCTTCTTTCTGAGGGTGCAGATGGCCGCTCTGCACCCGGCCCTTCCGTTATAGCAGCGTCAAAGCAGCTATCCAATGTACCTTCCATTTCCTAAAGCATCAGTTTCACGTTTTTAACCTTCCTGCAAGAATAATCACAGCATCTGTTTAAAATTGCATACTAGCACATTACCAGACACATGGGTGGCTTAACATCCCGAGAAGCTCTTTCTGCATCTACCCCCAAGCAGGCTGTTTAGAACAGCACGAGCTCTTTGCTCCCACCAAAACGCTTCACGCCTCGCTGGAGTTTAACGAACGCGACGCTCCACAGCACTGCCAGCAGCCGGTCAGCGTCATTCCTCCTTCCTATCTCTCCGTCTCCCACCGGACCGGACAGAGCTGCGCTCCCCAGAGGCAGCGCACCTTCCAGCCGGG
>Ga0065711_1050921_pt1 | contig 10594 bp, 6 predicted proteins | sample Hoacrofraction12_FD_59098 | JGI IMG/M metagenome (GOLD analysis project Ga0065711, IMG submission 59098) | Hoatzin crop microbial communities from Cojedes, Venezuela - Epithelial fraction 12 v2 (version 2) | ecosystem: Host-associated > Birds > Digestive system > Esophagus > Crop | place...
ATAAAAAAAAAAAAAAAAAAAAAACACAAAGGGAATTTTTATGGTATCCTTTGAGGTGAATTAAAAGCATGTTTGCACTTAAATAGATAAAGAATTAATGATCAATGCATTGGGCAGAGTCTTACCACAATACGCAGCTCTGCATTGAGTCTGATGCATCACAAGCAGACTCCTTATATACCCTTTCGCCAGCACCAATCCTGAGAGTGGTTGCATGGGGCACCTCAGCCCGGCCTTTGCTCCATCCGCCAGCCCAGCTCTGATGCCCAAATATGGCCCCTGAATTTAAGCCCTTGAGCGTTCCCATTCCAGGATGGCTACAAGACAATGCTGAGGCTGTTTCTTACCTCATCACCAAGGGAAATTTCATTCCCTTGCAAGGAGTCCTTCTGTCTCTGGCATTCCTACTTCCATCCAATTTACCCTCTTCTTTTATTTGGGCCTTCTTGCGCTCCTTGCCAGATCATTCCTCAGTCAAGAATTACCATTGCTAAGCAGTTAGAATTAGAATTTCCCCTTCATATATAAAATACATTTTAGGATTTGGGAGTGGAATAGGTAAGGGAAGGTGGCAGAAAACCCTCAGAAGATGATCTGATTAAAAGAGTAGCTGTTGATAAATAAACGATTCGTTCTCTGAAGACAAATCCAACAGAGCTTGTAGAATGACTGACAACATCATGCCAACAGGGAAATAAAAGACCCAGTATAAACACTCTGTGAAGATAAAGTGAAGAAAGCCGGACAGCTGTGCCAGTCAAATAATCTCCCAAACCATTTAGCAAATAGAAGGCATGCCACACATTGCAACCTTTTAACTTACTAGAACAGCATGGGGACCAGAGCACAAAAAATAAATAGAAACAGGAAAACTATAAATATTCATTGCATAAAATTGCATCAACTTAAAAAAAAAAAAAAAATAGAAGCCCAGTGAGACAGGTGTTGTAGCTGAACAGCTCCAATGGGCCAACATTCTCTGCTTCTTTGTTTTTAACAGCTGAGTAAAATCCACAGCACGGACGGTGGTAGTGTAACTTCTGACCAAATAAACATCTAAATGATAGAGGAAACGTAAGGGGTTGTGTGAGAATTAGATTGGGTTATTAGGAATTAGGGTTGAATTTCCACTTCAGCCTTTGCATTTCCTATGGAAGATATAACTGAGCAACAGAAGAATGAGGGATTTTTAAACATTGGCTTTATTTCTTATTTTTATTTTCCCACTCATAGAAAGGAAAATTAATACATACCATTATCCTCTGAGTTTCTATGAAGTCATCAACATTATTCAAACTCCAATACGTAGATCATAATTTGTACAACAGACATGTTTGTGAACATAGCAAAAGTGTAATAATTCAACTGGGGATGAAGAATGACTCTATTTTAAACCAAAATGCTTTTCTTTAATATTTTTATGCTCATGTGAAATCTATCAATATAATTTTTTTCTTTATAGGTTTGCATGGTAAAAGCAAATAAAATCTTAATAATTCTTAAGGCCTCAGTATAAGCAGCTATGAAATGATCCTATTTGAAAATGTTGTAATTGTCATACATAAGTAATCAGTCATGTTGCTAAATTTAAAAATAATTTGGCTGATGAAGAAGAAATGTGTGTTTTTCTTGCACAGTGCATTCATTTTCTGTAACAAATTAGTGCCCACATAAATGCAGTCTTCCAGATAAATGAATGTTCATTTAGATGAGAATCTGTAACTTGCACATTAAAATAAATGCAACTGTATTGATCTTAGCAATTGAATTGACAGATGCATACTCAATAGTGTCTATTTAGTTGATAACGTATGTTTTAAGTTGTATGTAGTTAAAATACACTTTTTACAAATGAATATGCATTCTTCAATTCCAGTTTTACAAGGTTAGAAATGCATGTGTGAATTAGAAAGCGTGATCTGTTCATTTATCTTTAACTTTGCTTATACGAATCTTGCCATTTGTGAAACAGCCAGTTCAAGACACTAAAAGATAAATCAAAAAATGGAGTCACTCTTCTTCCATACACTTTACTGCAGGCCTAAGGCACATTGGCTTGGAGCCTTGTTGCTGAGTTTCTGTAATCAGTGGAAAGAAATAACAGAACATAATTCAGTTCAACCAACATCTAAATCATCCTCAGGGTGTCTGCCAATAAAGGGAACCTGGGATGCTTAGTCAGGATGTATCGGCCCAGTATTACGAGTTAAACTTCATTTGGCAACACTCTACAGTGTCACATTACAGAAGTCATCTTGTTAAGGTTTTGCAAAATAGGGTGTGCAGAGAATACATAACAGGATTTTACGTTGTAGATCTGTAAACTTTTACAAATATAACCTGTGTTTATTCTGAAATATCTTTCTTCAGAGTATGTGCTGTTTGTATTATGCAGTCAACCCTTGTCATGTAACTCTTTTGTTATGAATTGCTGAGGAAATTTCATCCTTGTGGTTAGCAAAACAGAACTTCACAATTCTTACTGTAAGCCCATTTCGTCTTCATTTGGCTTTTCTTCAAAGAGCAGCTGTTTCCTCAATCAACTGGCCTAGTCTGAATCTTATTTGACTGTTACAGCCTTCGTCTACTTCAAGGGACTGTACATGAATGGTCAAGACTGTAGTCACATTCTGACCGAGATGTATTAATACATAGTTAATTTTCCCACTTCTATTGCAATACCCTGATTTCAACACCCTTCATTCTCACCACAATTCAGCCCACCACTGAAAGCTTCTGCTTAACGTTTGGGTATGGAATGTGTTCACTTTTCTGGCTTTCTCTGTCATGTGTTTAGAGCTTGTTTGAAGACATATTCATTGAACATGAAGCCTATCTTTAATCAGAATTAACCAGCGATCAATGAACCATATATACGGGATCAATATCAACAATACAAAAGATAAACCACAATGCCAGACATATATAAAATTGTAAGAAACTCCTTTAAATTTCTAACAGCCTTTTATAACTAATCCCCAGAAGTGTGAACTGCACACACTTGCGCAGTTACCTGTGTGTTCTGGCCTTGCTACATCCTACCAGCCCACCTGCTAGTGAGACAGACCCCAGGGGTGCACACCCGAGGTGTGGGCCCAGCATTGCAATCTGCACTGCCTGTGCCCTGGCTGCATGATGCTCCCCATGGCCCCAACAGCGAGCATGCTCTGCCAGCCCTAGGCAGAGACCACAATGGCAGCAGGGCGACTCTGCCATTCCCAAACTGCCATGGTCTTTTTGTACTACTTTTCAAGCTCACCTCCTTTTTTCCAATATCTCTTGGTAATCTCCTGCTTACCATTTAATCTAGCAGTCATTGGCATCTTCCTCTCTAGGGTTGTCAGCATTTGGGCAAACAGGCTCTCAGACTGTGCTGGGTAATCCATTCACATGGCATGCAGTCCCATTGTCACTCTTCCAACTACCATTATTTGTGGCAAGAGGAGCACGTGGGCACCCCACATAGGAGCAATCCCACTTATGTGTTATTGTCCTCTGCTGCTTCTGTACCAAACTTCTGTTTCTATCCTACAAGGGAGAGAAGAACCTAGAAAGTCACTGGACTGCTAGGTGCAGGCGCCTTTGTTGGAGGGCTCTGAACCTGCTGAAAGTGAGCATGGGGGAAATCCTAACACCATAGTCAAGAAATAAGAAGCAGTGCATATTGATTTGGGTGCTACAGGATCTCTTATAGTCACACAGGAGAAGCCTAAAAGTCTGTTCTGTACATGTTTTGACTTAAAGTCAGTCTTAAGCACCCATGTATGTATACTCACTGGTTTAAGAACAAAGTAGGCTGCTGGAGATGATGCTGCTTACACAGGATAGAGAATTCATAACAGCATATTTACCTTGTGATAACCAATTTGAGTTCGTTTATCTTTCCTCTAATTTCCATGTTCTTTATGCAATTCAACTAGAGTGATTACCGACATTTGAATAAATGTCAGATTTACTGCATCTTGTGAAACAAATCATTCTTTTAAGTCTTTGTGCTAGTCAAATGTATTTACTTTGGAATGGAATTGATATTTAATGTCATTTGTGCTTTGAGATGTAAGAAAGCATTTTATTTATTTTTTATTTCTTTGTTGGCAATTTATTTTTCTGTCAAATACAGAAGCATGCCATACATTGTGAAAGTAATTGGATGTAGCTCAAGAATAGAGTAATAAATATCTAGACAAAGTTTTCTTTTTAATAACAGCAAAAAAAAATCCTGAACTTGATTTAGTACACCATTTCTTTATGAAGTGTTTAACAAGGGATTTGGAGATTTGGGCCTAACAAGAAATCAAATATGGTTGATTATACAGCTACTTACATACATTTTGAAATTTAAATCCTTATATTTTCAAAGGGGATTTTAGTTTTGCTAAAAACTCCCAAATCAGATAATAGATAGATAGGCAACTTCACTGGTTTTACTTATTTGAAACAGGATATTTTTACATTCACACATCTTTTGGTTTGTGGAATTTATTGGTTTGTTTTTAAAAAACAGTTTTTTAGCAATTACAAGCTTACAGCACCTTTTAAACACTGCAGCTGACTTTAGAATAACTGTATTTGACTAATGCCAACCTCCTTATGTCTAAAATTTCCTTTTTAAAAATGAATAATATATTAAGAAAGGTTCATCTAATATAATTCTGTTATGAACTGTAAACTAAAATTGCAATAGGTTAATGTCACTAAGAGCACCGAAGAGCAAGTAATGTGTCCAGAGTTTTCTGTATTAGCAGAGTTATGTAAAAGCTTTTAATATGACAGCATTTGGAAAAGAAAATGCTTACAATCTTTCTTCAGTTTGAACCATCATTTCTCTTTAGAAATATTAGAGTCTACTTGGATTTGTGGAAAGTATCTTCACTTTATCTCACTGTGGCCTAAATTGTCTTATACACATCAGAGTAAAACAATGGCAATTCTGTGGAAATGATTGCCAGGTAACCTGTGCAAAACAACATTAAATTTTGATTTGCTATCCGTTACATTTCAGCAGAAGATGAAATCATGGTGAGGAAAAAAGAGTAAAAGCTTGCATTCCACACTCCTAATTTCTCTTGGTTTCTGAAAGATCTGTTGTATGATTTCTCCAACTACCTTCTGAACTGTAAAGAAATTGTTCCCACATTTTCTTTGAAGATTTATTTTTAAAAAATGACCTTTGAATTTTATCAAAAAGAATGAGCCAACTCACACTATAGAATAAATTTAAAAAGACGTTTTATTACTCTGTCCTCAGAATCTAGAAGGATTCCTTGTAAAGCTGATGTCTTAGTGAAGTTTTACCCCAAACTTTGGAAATCTCTTGCCAAATGGAAATTATCATTGCCTTCAGAATTTTTATGGACTCAAGTATGACATATTTAACCAAGTAGAAGTTTATGTATGAAGCCCATATAAGTTCAGTATGATACAACCACAGTTGAGGAAAGTAGGCTTAATTCACTTTCTCACTGAACTTCCACTTAATTATGGAGCTAATTTCGTTCAGGGTTTTTTGTTAATGTTTCCTTTTTTTCTCTAGCACTCTAATTTTGGACAAACACATCACTGCTACTGTGCCTCTCCACTCCTGTACACCCCAAAGCCCAGTCAGGATCTGGGTGTTGTCCAATCCAGAATACAAATGTGGATCAATAATAAGACTTAAGTCCTGATGAAATGCAATGGTGCCTCCTTCAGGACCCTAACACTAGGGGCAAAATCTGACATTTCCACAGGCTATGTGAGTACCGTATCTATTACATGAAGAGCAAAGTTCTCTTAAGCATGGTCCATTAGCTAAAGTAGCCCTTGAAGAGCCTTGCTTTTGGCCAGAAACTGCCAGAGGTGTGGCTGTTTTCTTCTTATGTGACACATAAAAGGAAGTGGCTTCAGAGCTTTGAGGCTATGAAAAGTCTGGATAAGAGTCATGTACTTCAGTTACTTAGAAAAGTTTCAAAGGTATAACTTACCAGGCATCTATTTATGAAGGTGGAAAAGGGAATTCACTGTCCTGCATTAGTTCTAGTTGATAGATTTCCATTTCCTGTAGTACAATCAGTGCTGACCGGCTTTGCAACCCCTGCAACAAGAGACTGTCCAGCCCCGATTTCACGGCCATTATTCATTATTTGGGGTGAGAAGTAAAACTGATATGTATTTCTTGGCCTTTGTCTCCACAGCTGAGGTAGAAATGCAATATGTATCTCTTCTGGGAATCTTCTTTAAAACAAACTGATTAAAAAGCATGATACTTTTTGTTTAGGAAGTTACAGTATTAAGTGCCTTATGGGCATATTTTAAAAGTTTAAAAATTACATAAATCTGTTTAATATAGTTTTCCAGTTGGTTAGCATTGGTAGAGTAGAAGTGCGTCAGATAGCGTAAGATTTTAATTAAAGTGATAATCATGTTTACTTTTAAAATGAAATATCTTGTAATTCAGTTGAGTTGCTTTTTTGCAAAGATTAGAGAAATCAATATGCTGCATTTATACTCACAAATCAGAACAGTGTTGTGAGATAATGAAACTTTATTTTCTCTCTGATGATATTTTCACTGCTATTTGCACCAAGAGAATGCATTCATGGTGTCTGAGATGTCTTTTTTCATAACTGCTATAGTTTGTGTGAATCTCAGCAAAGTTATATGTCACATGGGCAGACTGATCTGTGTTTGTGGAAACTTCCTTCTTCTTCCTACCTTTGTCAAGTTTTGGTTTTATTATTTCTTTAGTTATTAAGTTAAAATACGAAAGTAAAGGTTATCTTCATATTATGCCATTCCCTCATTTCAATGCCACGATTACAAGAAGTTTCAGAGCATCTCCAGGGGTATCTCCGGAGGGCAAGGGCATCACAAAGCAGCCTTTTATTTTCAATGACTATGTGAAGAATGAAATCTAATTTAGGTACTGCATGTGTCTTATGAATATTCCTGATTTTACTTAGGTCTAGAGCTACCTTGCTCTGCAGAAACACCAGAAAGGGATATTCATAGTACTTCTTGGTGGTGTGTATTGTCACTTTGTCACTGCTATAAATTATGAAAATTTTTGAGAAAATTTCTTGTAATTGTTTCCAGTTCATTTGGAATGCCTGGCTTGAAATTTGAATTTGAATACTAGGTAGTTTGAGTACTAGGTATTTTTTTCCTGAAGATTAGACTTGTTTTTGTCTGTTTCTGTCAAACTCATTTGAAAATCCAGCTAAGACTGGACATTAAACTTGCACAGGCTGCTTGGAAAATTCCACTCTAAAAAATTCTTTTATTGCTTTGCTGGACATAAACACTGATTTTGTAGCATTTAACTTGTATAATAAGGATACAACCTAGGATGACTACAGTAGCAAATATTCTGCTGTATATATTTTAATTATTGATAAATAGAAGTTTACACTGGGTCCCCTGTAGCTATCTACAATACTTGCTTTACTGAAGCTGCCAACCAGACAACTTCAAAGCACCAGAATACCGACAGTAGGCATGAGAGCACTGCAGTGAATTTCAAAAGAAAAGATTCACAGCAGGAGTCTATTGATAACCCATATCTCAGCCCACTGTCTACTGCTCTAGAGGTGACTGTTCGACAAGGACACCTTCCTGCACTGGAGATTAGCATGTTCACTGGGAGGATGAATTCAGCTTGAATCTTTGCCAAGGGAATAATTTGTGAAACTAATGTAATAAAACTGCAGAATACTAATTAAAAAAAAGACCCTGGGATTACATGCAACAGTCCTCCACATGCAAGTTAGCAGTACTAACCTATCTGTTGTTCCATGGTGATTACATATTATACTATAAGCATCTTTTAGAGTCTGATATCCATCTTGTAAGTGAGGTATATATGATAAGTCAGACACTGCAGAGTATTTTCCATACAAGAGTGTAAAAAGAAAAGCCACAAGTATTTCTTTTATTTATCTGTATATTAAAATGAGAATTGTTCGGTGCCATTCCCATAGAGATCATCGTCCATGTAACAGATTCAATAGATTTTGTGCATTTTGGTTTCATTTTCTTGTTGATGTTGGAGCAAGAATATTTAGATAAAAAATAGAATAATAATTCATAGGTACTCTGTCTTAAAAATATGATCCTTTAACAGGCATTTGATTTTATCCCATGTTTATTTTTCATTCAAGGCTATGCTTTCAAAACCTTTTGGGACAGGTTTCCCCAAGGGCAGTTTTATTTAAGCAGGAGCATATATAGCTAAAAAGAGACAGATTATCTTAGCTCAAGAAGAAGAAAATCCAGTCCTTAGTTCAGAGCAAGGTATTAGAAGAAATATAGTATATCATACTCTCCTTGAGAAAAGCTTCTTCCTTGATGTTACAGAAGGCAAAATCTTCTGGGAAGATTCTGATTGGACACAAGAAGAAAATTTCTTACAATAAAAATAATCAGCCATTGGAATAACCTTCCCAGGGAAGTAGTGGATTCCCCAACACTGGACACTTTTAAGTTTCGGCTGGACAGGTTGCTGGGCCATCTAGTCTAGACCATGCTTTTGGCAAGAGAGGTTGGATCATATGATCCTTGAGGTCCCTTCCAACTAGGTATTCTAGGATTCTGGGAAAATACTGTGGACCGGAAGTAACTCAGTAATGTTTCATATAGTTTCATACAGTACCAAGTTGTTTAGTATCTTGGAGACCCCATAATAGTTTCATAACTGGACTTCTAAATCACAACATCATGAAATTGCCAAGAATGCCTATTGGACAAATATGTTAAGAGCTCTGAAGTTTTTGCTGTTGTGGTTATCTTAACAGTTGTAAATAATTCCTAATAAGATGTAAAATACACTTCTAGCTTATACTCATACAATTACAAGTATTTTCTATTACTTTCAGAAAATTAATGAGAGCCACTATGTTAAGTAGAACTAATGAGGGGATTTATTTATCTCTTCTCCTGATTTATGCTAATATGAGTGTGTCTGTAGTTTGAATTAGACTGTCTAATGCTGTTTTGGCAAGGATTAAAATTTCTCAAAGGCTTTGCATTCTCACGTGGTTACCACTTCCTTTCAGCTATTTCCCCGCTGGTAGTTTTATCCTGGATATTAACACTAATTGCAGAACACTAAATAGTTCACTTTAATCTTTAATAAGTTTACATCTTTTCAAATTGATTTTTGGAGTGTGAAATCTCTGTTGTCATTGCAGTTTAATGTCATAGTATCTCAGAATAGGAATATGAAATAAAGCTTTTTCCATTGTTTTAGAAGATGATTCAGCAACTATCAGAAAACATAATGACATTTTCCTAACTTTAAACACAATTAACACTCATAGTTATAAATTCCCTTTATCAAAACGTATCAGTGCTGACACTGACTGATGTTGGCAAACAGCAACAGCAGTCAAAGTCCAATGTAGTTTTGTAGATGGCAGCGTATGACATAACCATGGGGACTTGGCATCTTCCTATACTGACAGAATGGAGTCTGTAATTAGAAATGAATGACAAGGTGCTTTTCTTCTTTGATGAAAAAAAGATTTTTGTGTCAAAATATCTCACCGCAGGAACAATTTTTCTCTAAGCATTTCCTGTCCTGAACACTTTTTGCATAATTATAGAGGGGTGCGGGGAGGGCAAAATTATTGCCGAGTGTTGCTAAGTGACAAAATAGCAGAAGTTCTGCATTTGCCGATAACAAATATTTGAATGCTATCATATTGAGATATTGACAGATGCCATTCAGAGGAAGACTTAGTATAATCATTACTTGAAAAAAAACATAAAGAAAATAAGGGTATTAAAATTTTTGAGGCCTTATGTTGGGAGAGTTACTTGACAGAAGTTTATCATCTAGTCCAGAAACGTGTTTTAAGGATTTAATCACATGATAAATAATCACTTTATGAAGATAAGTGAACTGAATTATGTTTTCTTGATCTTTTAAATAGAAGAACACCTACCTGGTCAGTCAGTGGAAATGGTATCAAATGCCACCTAAATTTAGAATGTTTAATAAGCAGCCTAGTAATGGATTATAGTGTTTATATTAAAAACAGTATTTAAGCAAATGTCTACATGTTATTTTAAATTAAATATGATCTTCGAAACACTATAGAAACATTACAGAATGGCATAAGACATTTTTGGACAAGTACATAATCTGAAATTATGGCATGTAGGAAAGTAAGCTTAACTTTGCCAAACGAGTGCCCTGAATTTTTATTCAGGCCTGCAGCTTTGCAAGACAACTTGACCAGTTTGCCAAAGGTTAGAGAACACTTTCACTCTTCATAGAAAATATATCTGTAGAAAATTAGATAACAGATAGGTTGCAACTTGAGCTTTCATGGCTGTAGTTAATTTCTCCTGCGATTTACTTGAAATATGCGATTAGATGAATGCACAGACAGTAGATTCCATTTCTAGTCCTGTCCCCTCTACCTCTATTTGTCCCAAATCTCAAAAATATGAATCACAGAATCACAGAATCACAGAATAGTAGGGGTTGGAAGGGACCTCTCTGGGTCATCTAGTCCAACCCTCCTGCTGAAGCAGGGTCACCTACAGCAAGCTGCACAGGACCTTGTCCAGGCGGGTCTTGAATATCTCCAGAGAAGGAGACTCCACAACC
>Ga0065711_1050922_pt1 | contig 10594 bp, 11 predicted proteins | sample Hoacrofraction12_FD_59098 | JGI IMG/M metagenome (GOLD analysis project Ga0065711, IMG submission 59098) | Hoatzin crop microbial communities from Cojedes, Venezuela - Epithelial fraction 12 v2 (version 2) | ecosystem: Host-associated > Birds > Digestive system > Esophagus > Crop | place...
AAAAAAAAGGGAAAACCCCAGCTTTGAAATAAGTAAGAACGACTGCGAGCAGTAGGGAGAATGTTGATGCTTCTCTGGTGGGAGGACGCAGCATATGGATAGTGTGAGGCTCATAGCACCTGCCGGGAGCAGACAGCAATATTAATGCCTTTTACGTCTGCCGAGGCAATTGCTGGAAAAATCCTTCCATGAGTCCTTGCTTGTTGGCAGGGCAAGGAGGATTTTCAGAGCAGGAGGGTGCTGTGCTTGGCAGTGTGCCTGTCCCGTGTGTCTGCTGATGCTGCCATCATCACTGGGCAGAAGCGCCATGCCTCGGCTGTACTCGCATCGGTGTCAGCTCTGCAGTGCTGAGGACAGATGAGGACAGTGTAACCCCGTACGACAGCAGGCGTGGGGAGCTGGGCTTTGCTGTGCTCACCCCAACCCTGGTGTGTGGCCCTGCGTCCCCTTCTCCCTGTGGTGCCACACAACAGAGTCGAGGACGCGTCCGTATTGTCACCAGCTGCTCTTCTTTTTGCATGACAGAGCTACCAATGGCACAGCAGAATCTCTGAGCCGGGGTGTGATCCTCTCAGTTCTGGTACAGCAGATCCTTGCGTCCCTCCATCCCAGTGGCACATTACCCTGCCATCTCCTTTCTGGGCCTGGCAGCATCATATAAAGGCTCTGAAAGTGTCCTTGCGGAGTCCTTCATCAGTCAGTGTTTTTCTGGTCCCGCTCTGGTGACATAATGAGCCTTTGTCAAGGAGTAAATGAGTTTAGAGGAGGAACGACCTGACCCAATGCTTTGCAAGTGATTAGTGGTGAGTGATGCTGCCTGGGACGGAGCAGGATGAGCCCACAGGTGCCAAATAGAGCTTGGCAGATTCTGGCGTCTCCGGAATCCTAACGCCCTGGCCTGTCTTCCTCTGCAATGGCTGGGAAGCGAGCAGTCACCGTAGACAGAGGATGGGAAGCTGGAAATCACTGCAGTCCTTGCCTTGGTAAATACAGGTTGATTAACAGGGAGAAGCGTCTTCAGTTTCCGTGGATAAAAGCTTGGCTTCTCTGTGTCCCAGATGCTGAGATCGGGTTTCCCTTTAGTGTCCTTGCAGCCACCATGATCTCGGGAGAGGCTGCAGAGATCGTGTAGAGGAGAGGGACCGGGTCTGCCTCTACTGTGGCTGCAGAGGATGCAAGCTCTCAGTGCTCGCCTGCTTAATTTCTGCTGCCTTGGCCATTTTAAGAAAGAAATCTACATTAGGCAACCGTAACTCAGCATATTTTATGGTATTTTGCCATGGTTTGAGTGTGTAAAGTTACTAAGCTGTTTAATTCAGCACTACTCCTGCGTAGCTGGATGGCATAACTCAGATTGTGTTCAGCTTCTGTAGCAGCAGTGTGGAAAAGGGACCTCCATTTGGGGAAACTTGGTCTTTGATTGCTACCCACAAAATCCCTGTGCCTTTGTCAGGTTTGCTCAGCTGCTCTGGCGTGTTGTGCTGCGGCGAACCTGAGACTCGGCCTTTTTCCAGCTCCTTTCTGGTACCCGACCTGTGCTCACCTGAAGAATGGCTTGGGGTTTCCTGGCCGGTTATTCCTCTGGTCTATTCCCATGCTGGTTCATTGGCTCTGACTTCTTTATCTTTTACGTTCTCCCAGTGAACGAGTGGCGTAGCCACAACGCAAGCCATCAGGTTAGTAACGTCATCTCCAGGTTTGCTTGCGAGTAGTCTCTGAATGGATAGGGCTGTGTTGCTTCTACCATGTCGTGCCCATCTGGTATTTAGCAAGAAGCAAAGGATTTCTTACGTGCCCATCTCCGTATTCTGACGTATATTTCCAGCCCTAAGGATAAGGGCATGAATGCATACAAACATATGTGTGCTGCTCCAGCTTATCCGTGAGCGAGTCCCGGAGCTGATGCCTCCCAGCTGGGAAGGCATTGCTAACGGAGCTGTTTCCTGGGCTGTGCAGAGGTGAACAAGTCCTGAGCATCACCAAAATCCGTCCCATTTGCAGCTCAGAGTTCAAGCTTACAGCAAAAGCTCTTTGTTGTGTTTCTCAAAGCAGAAAATAATTTCTGTCGATTCCTGTTAGACCTGGGCACTCTGGCATTCCCCGCGACGAGGGGCAGCAGTTTGATGAAGCAGGGGATCAGAGTGACCCCAGTGCCGCATCTCACGGTAGCAGTCGGTCTCCCCGGGGCCGGTGGGCAAGGTGACAATGCCGCGTGCTTTGGGAAGGGTCTGCCCAAGGCGTTCCCCTGCCTCACTGGAGGGTCCAGGCCGCAGCATCTCCTCGCTTGCAAAATCTCAGTGTTTGAAGAGTGAGCACGAGGCTGCCCTGATTAAAATTTAATGAGACTTGGTTTTATGGAGGACCCTTTAGTGTCAGTTCTGCACTCATCAGCAAATAAATACATCAGTTGTGTAGGGGCGAGCCCTGTCTCTGCCAGCAGCCCAAGCGGCCGTGGGATCAGCTTCTGCTGGAGAGGGTTGGTGGGGAGGGAGTGGCTCGGGGCAAGGTGTGGAGCTGGACGGCTGTTCATTTTCTTTCCGGCAGCTGCTGGAGCAGGGGTTCCCTTTTATTTGTTATTTGCATACTTTAACCATTGGAACAGAATTTGTGCCCATTAAAACTAAATTAGTGCTGCCTGGAATTTTAAACAGGCTCTGGCAGAGCAGCCCATTAACTCTATCGGAGCAGTTTCTGCAGATTCCTCCTATACAGGCGCACAATACACGCTGGAAACCACTGCAAAATGTTGATTATTTGCACGTTCCCGAGGAGAATTGGAGTGCCAATATTAGAGACAATGCATCACGATTTTGAAAGCCATCAGCATGGCTTAGAGCTGGGTTTAACTTCCTCTGCTTCAAAAAAAGATGTGGTGTAAAAGTCTCACAAAATTGGTTTGCAGTTCCTTTGGTTTAATACTGTGTTAATGCCGTGACCTCCAGTCCCTGTGCCTCCCGTCCCTTGCACGAGCCTCTGGTTCTGCTCTGGCAAGCCCATTGCTGCATCTTGAGGTTGCCTTGCTCCATCCCTGGCAGGTCTGCTGGCGCCCCCTGACCCCAGCCTCTTCTTCCTCATCCCCCAACAGCCTTTCTGCTCTTTCAGGGCCCCTGTTGGTGGCGTGCCTGGGACGTCGGCTGCTCTGAGCTCGGGTTTGGAGCCCTGTTGGCTGGGACCCCAGGAGCAGCCCTAACTGCTTGCCGTCCGAAGGGATGCTTTGTGCCTTCCTCCCACCACTCGTCCCCATCCTGGGTCGTTCACAGCCCTTTCCTGGACGGTGTTCAGGACTCAGGTAGCCTTGCCAGGTCTGGCAGCACCACTTGCCCAGCAGCTCTGGGAGTAAATGGATGCTATGTGTTGGACTTGCTATTAAAATAATCTCTTTTGTTCAGTAGTCTCTAATGAGAAAAGAGAAAATACACCTGAGCGAAATGGTGCGTCTTGTTTACAAAGAGTGGAATTTAATTTAAAGCTTATTCTTTGCAGAAAAAAAAGCATGTTCAATCAGCCAGAGATACTACAGCAGAGTTTATGAGACAAGGCTTGGCTGCCTGTTCCTGGTAGCAGCCAGGATCCTCAAATTCTGTTGGATTATGTATTGGATACCTTTCATGATTATGAAATAAGTGAATGGAGCATCACACTGGTGTTCTTCCAATGTTACGCACTTCTCAGCAGTCCCTGCTCCAGACATTTCCCAGGCACGCTTCCATCAGGCCCTTGTGTTGCCTTTATTTTGCTTGGCTATGCACGTGTGTCTGTGCATCATAAAACAACCGAGGAACTTTCTCGTTTGAGTCCAGAGAAATGGGTCAGCACTATACAGAGACAGACATCCTTTTTCATTTTTTTTGCTTCTGGAGCCAAGTCTGTTCCTGGAATCTCCAAAAATGCTTTGTGGCTTTCCAGGATGAGGGAGATCACACATACACAGGGCACATTGTCCCCCAGTATGAAATCACACGGTGCACATCCTTTATTGCCGCTGTGACTCCTCCGTCCTAGGGCAGGTGCTGCACAGGGACGGGACTGCCTGCTTATCACCTCAGATAGCAGTAGTCCTTCCTCGTGTGATAGTATAAAACCTACCATAGGCATCAATCTACAGTCAATAAATTCATCTCCTTTGCTTCTGCAAAGCCAAAGAACAACCTGTCCCGGTGCCTTTTGTCAGGTGCCCACCAGGCAGCCGGAGGGGAGAGGATGGCAATTGGCACCGCGGCTCGAAGCAGCGCAAAGCAAAATTTCGTCTACAATTTGATATAAAGTGGCCAACATGACTCCTGTGTAATTGCTTTGCATCCAATTAATGCTGCCTGAGTAGATGTTAGGAATTATAAAGAGGAATACAAGTCTGAGCTTGTCACCTAAACTACGATAATATTCCTTCAAAGGAGACACATTTGCAAACATTATTAATTACCTGGGGAACAGCTCAGGGTTTAAACTGAATTAAGGGGGGAATGTGTTTTCGTGATTTCAGGTTTGATTGAGAGAGAGAAATTACCGTCTTTTCGAACAATGGAGGATTTCTTTGTTACAGAGTTACAGACCTGGCAGCAAAATACGGGGGAGTCAGTCTGCACCAAATCCCGCCCCCCAACCAATTTATCAGTGAGGATATTATGCCTGGAATTACCTGGGGCCAAAAAAACTTTCAGAAGTGTTTAGCACAGGCTCCTCTAATCAGAAAAACCCAGAAGCGCCTAGCTAAAATTTAGGGGTTTTGTTTTCTGTGAAGGGTCACTTGGCTTTTGGGTGCATTGGAGCTTCTTTGGGTTTGGTTGTGTACTTTTGCGGGGTCCTGCAGAAACAAAAAAAAACTGCCTTCAGATGGAGGTGGAGGTACCTGACCAATTTCCCTGGCCAGTTCTGGCAGGCGGCTGGTGGGGCAGAGGGTAGCATGGGTCCAAAGGAGCCGGGTGTGAGGCTGGACGAGCTTGTGGCTTGCGTGGGGCCAGCAAACCTTGATGTGGCGCAGGCAATAAAAACCAAAGGACCCAGTGAATTAGCTGCAGCACAGGCTGTGGGGGAACTGAGTACAAGACCAGTGTAAGAGCAGGGCTGCTTAGAGCCTGTTAGCCAGGGAAATATCTAAGATCTCTTTTTTTTTTTTAATCGATTTTTTCCTGCTTTCAGTATAAAGAAATCATCAGCCTGTCTGAAATGACCCCATTCTAAGCCAAAACTGCAGATCTCATCTTCATCAGAGGTCTGCTTGTCTGAGAAGGCACTTCCAGCTGGTTTCAGCCCCCGGTTTTACCAGCATCGCTGCACCTGAATGGATTTAGAGCATTCAGGAGATCTAATTACCGTAGTATAGAGCATAGCTGTGGGAGTCCTTTATAAACCCTGCCCTGGTCTAGTACCCAGACAGCTCTGGGAGGGAGACTTGGTGAATGTGGTGCCCTTCTTTCTCCAGACCTCTGTGGCTGTAGAATCTCTGTGTTGATATTGAGATGGCTTCTCCTACAAGTCACAGAAACCTGGTGCTTCCTTAATTTCAGTGTGCAAGCTGCAACTGAAAATACTCTCAGAAGGTATTTTCTGCTTGGCTCAGCTGTGAGCTGGGGATTTCAGGGAGTTTTTCATGGAAATAGCATCTTCCTTCAGCCCTTGAGTTGCTGCTGTCGCCAGAAGGTGAGTTTTATTTTAATTTCACGCTGGTAAAAACCCCAGCACCTTTGGTAGCATTTCTGGCTGCTTGTGAGGAGCCTGCAGTCCCATCCCTTGAATTGCTAAGCAACTGTGGCCCGTTTGCTCTTGTGGAGCAAATTGAAACATTGATTTATCTATTTGTTTTGCAACCAACACCAGGGCTTCATTACGCTGTTCCCTAGGGACATACTCCCACGTGCTTGGACTGGAAATTAACTCCTTTTACAAAAAGCGTGCATGGCTTTGTTTCTAATTTTGAAGAAAAGTCCAGAAGCTCAGCGCTTGGCTTGCTGTGTATTTGCATGCGGCTGTGGGCTGTTTCAGGAAGAAAACATGGAGTCTCCCTTCCCTGGACTGCTGGATGCTGATTTCACATCCAGGCCTGATCCAGGATGTCATCTGAGCCTCATATGCCATCTATAGGTCTGTGATGTACGCTGCTTGTGACTGTACCGCGGCTAGTTATTCAGCGAGACGGTTAGTTGAAAGCACAGTTCAGCAGCAGTACAGACAGAAAGTTAAGATGCCTATCTAGTATGAGCGATGAAGGGAAGCAGCATACCCCGAAAGTGGCAAGGAGCAGGTGAGGAGAGGAGTGCAGGTGCTGAAGCAGGGCAGGAATCTGTTTGAGAAGTGCCAGAGTTTGTGCATGATGACTGGAAATGTTTTACAGACATCACCTACCCATACAAATGTGCAAATTGGCATGTCATGTAGGCAAAACACAGCAGTCGTAGTTTTACAGAAGTGTGTAAAAGCTCGGTAGCAGCAGCCTGTGGCTTCCCAACGCTCCGCTTGCCAGGTACCCCTAAGCCTAGCTTTGTGAAGTGGGACTGATTTCTAGGGACAGGCAGAGCAACTCTTCCGTGCCTTTGCAGTCTGCTATTTACCTTGCAGCTTGTTGGAGGAGTAGAGGTCTGCGAGTTGGACCGTGGTTTGCTGCAGGTGGGAACCACCAAAGGTGCCTAGATGGGGTCAGTGTTTAACTGCTGGTGAGCTGAGATGTATTGCTGCTACAAGAGTTGCTCTTTGGTAGCGCTCGTAGGCATCCCCTAACCCAAACAGCAGTGTTAGAAGACTGGGAAAATGGAAACATATGCAGACAAAATTAGATGATCTGTTCCCTTGTGTTGAGTGTTAAAATATATAATAATGCGATGTAATGTGTAATTACATGAGTGAATATTTTGTTACATGGTTGGATGTGTTCCCATATGGAGTATATGCAAGGTGTGAACGTGGGACTTTCGGATTCTCTTGAGCTGAAGAAATACCTGATAGCAAAACTGGGCTGCTGCTTTCAGTGTGGACTGGAGCGTTTGGGGCATTACGGCACATGGCTTTATACACAATGCGTGGTTTGTAAGCCAGCAGTTAGGAGCTGCAGGGCTTGTGAAAGAGATGCCAGTTCCAAGGGCAAGCAGTGGTTGGAACCAGAGTGGTCTAGCGCAGGCTGTCCTGCCTGGAGTCTCACCACTGGTGGTGTGAGGTCTGCCTCTTGCAGGTGTTTCTTCACTGATGGGGCTCCAAACCGCACCATTTCACGTGTGAAGCACACTCGTAGTGGATCTGCTCCATCTTCCCGCGCATGCTTTGTGCAACCACAGCCCTCCACCTCCCACCACATGCATCCGCCCACGTGCCTGTTCTGCTGGGGTATGCTGGATTTTGCTGGCAGGTGTAGCACTTATGGCCAGCTCTTATTACCTTTGTGCAAACCACGCATGAGATCTCCTGTGTCCATGGTGCTTTTTTCTCTTATACCACCCTCTAATGATCCAAAGGATCTCAACATGGAGATCTGCTAGCCCATCACTATTCACTTTTGATGTAAACTCTTTGAGTCAGTTTCTCCCCAGAATCTGGACTCTTCTTGGTGGCTGATGTTTCCATAAGAAAACAGAAAATAGATTATAGCAAATCTATAACCAAGCAGATTCAGCGTGATGAACTGAAGCGAATCAAACAGGTTGTGGCAGCTGCAGTATACCCTTCTCACAGGAACCAAAACCAGAGGCTGTCTCATGACTGTTTCAAATGTCATCTTGTTGCACAAGGATATTTTTTTATTGGCATCTGGACTCAAATCTTAGCTCCAAAAATACTTGTGGCAAACTAATTTAAAGATTTGTATTGTTTTTCCCGCCTTCCCTCCTAGAAACATAACAGCAGAACTCTTCCCTGCATATGAGGTGTGTCAGCCACCTCTCGCAGTGAGACACTGTGGTCCAAAGACCACTCTAGGGGATCCTGTGAAGGGGCTGGGAGAGAAAAATGCAGAAAGGTTCTGCTTGAGGATGGATGCAAGACATCTGTGTTCATTCTGCATGCTGTCGGGGGTTAGGTCTGCTCCTAAAATTGTCCATTTTGCTCCTAAAATTCCTGGACCTGCTGAGAGCATGCTGCGGAGCCGGGGCGGGGGGGGTGGGGTGCACGGGGGGGCTGCTGCTTGCACCTCCCTGAGCTCACAGTGCAGAAGGAAACTTCTGTTCTGCGTTCCTGGGAGCGCACACACTGTGCAACCTGAAATCCTGCAACTGCAAGACCTAGGCTGAGCTTTTCTCTGCCTTTTGCATAGCTCTACTCTTCAAAAGTCCTCCTTCAGATTGAAAGGAAAGGGGAATATATGGGAAATAGAAAGAGGAGGAAGCTAAGGAGGTACCTCAGGCTTGATGGGTCTGGCATTAACAAATTAACAGATAAACAGGCTGTTGCGTTGTTTGTCTGGGACTTGCCCCATGTCAATGAACACAAAGCACGTTTGGTCATTAAGCCCAAACCATGTTCAGAATTATTTTTCAAAGCATTTTCAGAAAAGTAAGAGGAAGTAATAATCTTCAAATTTTTTGTAAGTGTTGCTCATCCTGAGGTTTACTTTTGGACTAGCTGTGCGTTCCAGCTCCCCAGACATGCTTCAGTTCACCGTTTCTCACATGCAAAATGTGTTATTAAAATGCACTTAAGCAATACACAGCAAATGGCTTCCCTTCTCAGGTGGAGCAGAGCTGGCTGCCTCTGCTTGTACCAATGACAGTTAGCTGCTGAAAGAAGAGAAGTGATGAAGTATGAGGTTAACGGCTCACTCTGCCTTGGTGGAATGTGCTTAAAATGAAGATGTTGCTGGTGAATAGAAAAAGAGAAGAGAGAAGAGTATAAGATCCTGGGCCAAGGGTACTTGGCAATGTGGAGGTATTATCTGATATTGTTTGAAGAACTATTTAGCCAGTGACTGAATGGTGTCTGGCACCTCACTTGAAAGTTTCAGGCTCAAAGAGGGCAGGACATCGACTGAGGGGGTCCCATGCCATAAATTTCTTGACTGAGGCATCCAGCAACACCTGCAAAGAGTTACAGGTCACGATTTTGCTGTATTCAATCTAAACAGACAGGAAATTACTACTCAAGATTATTTAAGTGAAATTAGGGCAGTTCTCTGGTTTTGCGGACAGTCTTGTCAGCAAGAGGACGTTTTGTCAGAAACATTGCTGTCTTAAAGGTGCGCCCCACGTTCAGCTGGCAAGCCTAAGGAATTTCCTGTAAGTGAAAACAAGGCTTCAGCAACATCTGCATATGGCCTTGCACCCTGTAGGAAAGGTGTGCTTCCTTTTCTTTTTTTTTGTGGCGCGCGCACCCCCCCGCCCCCCCATCAAATTATTGTGAAGAAACATCAGTTATTCCAGAATGGAAATTAGTAACTCATATTCTGTTTGATGTTATGTCCCGTTAATATGCAAGTGTTACATGCACTGCGTATCCCAGGGCAGCTCTTAGGAGCTGATAAACGGTGACATGTTTGTTTTTGCTTTCCTTTCCCATGGGGATGCTGTGGTGCTGGTGAAGATGTTCTAATCCCGTTGTGCTTCGGTCACAGTATCTGGGATCTAATCTGCCCCAAGGGCACTTCTCTGAGCCATGCAGTGAAGCACACACCTCCCCGCGCAACGTACAGAGCTGGCAGTTGCAATGCACTTTCTCCCTGCTCCTAAAAAAGAAACGGAGAAGACAGTTTTTCCTGCACTTGGAATCAGTTATCTCTTTAATTCTAGCTGAGAAACCAGGGCAAGGAATATACAACACCATACAGACACTTTCTAAATCACCATAATCAAGCTCAAATTATTTTTAGTCTTCACTGTAAACCTGTCCTAAAGTAGGTTAGTGGATCAGAGCAGATCTTCTCTGTATTATTTATAGGTTGTTTCCTTTTGGTTCTTGCTGCTTGGCTGGATGCTGCTGAAGAGGACTTCATGTTCCAGCAGTCTTTCTCTTTGCTGCAGCTTTAAAACTTTCTATTTTTGTCTGTAGGAATCCCATATCCCTAGCTCCCTTCTCTGCTAAAATCGGCACACTAGCAATGCTGAAAGTCTTTCATCACATGCTGTGCCAAGATCTGAATACAATGAAAAATGTTGTGCCATTTCGTTAGTGGGTGAGCACGGGTATTCATTTGCCCTGCTCCTGGGGCCAACGTCGTCCTTAAGGGGATGCTTTCAGGGAAAGCTGCTCTCCTCTACCAAAAGGATGCTGTGGCCAGGATACTGCTGCACTGCTACCCCTTTGAGCCAGATAATCATTCAGGAGCATTTGCAGCAAATGCAGTAGTTGTCAGTGGCTCTGAGGACATTGGAATTCCGCAGGCTTTGGCAGCCCAACACAGGGCTGCCCTGTCAGCAGTGTGAGGCAGGAACCCTCATATTTTCAAGGAGCCAAGGAGCTCTCATAATTTAAAACCACTGTCAGGTGAAGAGACTCCACGCAGCAGCCAAATGTGATAGGCAGGGCAGGGCTGCATAATTTATGAAACTGCATTTCTTTTTGATGAGATTTTGAGTCCAAAAGCTCTGGGAAGGGTGTGCTATTTTTTTATTGCATCTTTGAACTGAAATTGTCAGATTCTGTGGGCACAGTCTGTGCTGGTAAAAAAAAAAAAAAAAAAAAA
>Ga0065711_1050923_pt1 | contig 10594 bp, 5 predicted proteins | sample Hoacrofraction12_FD_59098 | JGI IMG/M metagenome (GOLD analysis project Ga0065711, IMG submission 59098) | Hoatzin crop microbial communities from Cojedes, Venezuela - Epithelial fraction 12 v2 (version 2) | ecosystem: Host-associated > Birds > Digestive system > Esophagus > Crop | place...
TTTTTTTTTTTTTTTTTTTTTTACAAAAATGTCTAAGCCTACGTGATTTCTTATGCTACCTTCTTATCCTTCCGTCTTTCCTAGTTGTGGCTCTGTTGCCCACTTCAGGAAAAAAATCATAATAATGTCAATCAAATATTTTTCATGGAACTAAAACCTAAAAATCCAGCTATTAATGAATAGCTCTACTTTGATCCTACCTGGGAATACCCTTTATGTAAATGAAACAATCTGGAAGCAAATAAACATGAGCTGAAGAAATCTGAGCTATGCCATACTTTGATGCAAATGAGCATCACAGTATTTGAAGGCATGGATGGCGCTGCACTTCTGCCTAACCCTCAACAGTACAATGTGCTCTACTTTTACATTTATGAGGTCGTTACTTGCAAGTGTAGTTCAAAGATTATAATTTATAGAGGACCTGAAAAATTCTTTGTGTTTCACCAGCTTCTCTCCTCAAAATCAAAATTGCTGAGTCCCTTAAAATTTAACAAACACAGCGAAATTGGACCAAGAGGGAACAGGTACCAAACTTCACAGGCTTAGAAGAAGAAAACTTAGCTCTTGAGGACTCAGCGCGGTGTTGAAATAGTGGCAGTTTTAAGTGCAGAAAGACAGATCTTTCAGGCAGCCAAGTCATGACTGAAGGGCAGGATTTCCTTCACCTTGTCCTTTTTTTCTCAGCTTGTGTAGTTTAAAGGAGTTACCTAAGTGTCACTGAACCTGCCACTGTGGCAACAGCTCCTTCTCTGCTGATACCACCGCACAGTCAAGAACTTAGTTATTATATAAGATGGCACCAGGGACATAACTTACCACGACATTTATGGTATCTGATTGCCCTTCTAGGTCAAGTAAGGTTTGGGTTTTGTTTTCTTTAACAACCAGTTGTTAAGCATGGTTACCTCAAAGCCACATCAAAACCAGAAATGTTCACACAGTTCAGGCAGTAGGAGACAAGGTATGTGAATTTGGGGAGACAGTAAACGCATACCAGAGAGATGTGGTCAACAGTCAAACTTTGCTAAAATACAATAGCAGCAGAAGCCTGCCAGAAGCATTTCACATCTGAATATACAAAGCAAGTCAACCTAGTCTCTCCTAAAATGAGTCACCGTGAGCACAATTAGCAAGCAATAGCAAACTCCACTTGGGTCTGGCTGGGATGGAGTTTAACTTCCTTCATAGCATCCCGTATGCTGCTGTGTTATGGGCTTGTGGTTAAAACACACCAATGTCCTGGCTGAACAGTGCTTGAATGGCATCAAGTCTTTCACTCTGCTGCCTCAGCACATGGGCTGGGGGTGGGCAAGAAGCTGGAAGGGGATACAGCCAGGACAGCTGGCCCCAGCTGACTAAAGGGCTATCCCATGCCATATAATGTCATGCTCAGCAATAAAAGCTGGGGTAGGGGAAGAAGAACAAACAGGTTTTTTGCTTCCAAGGTGACCATTGCTCAGAGATTGGCTGAGCATTGGTACGTTGGGTGGAGGTGGTGAGTGATCTCCTCCGCCTCATTTTTTTTTCTGCTGTTTTGTTGGGTATCTTTTTTTCCTCTCTCCTTCGCCTGTTAAATTGTCTTTATCTTAACCAACAAGGTTTTTTTGCTTTTGTTCTTCATATTCTCTCTCCAGTCCCACCGGGGATGGGGGAGTGAGGAGGTCAACAGCTCTGCTGGAGCTCAGTGGCTGGCTGGGGTCAACCCACCACACAGACCGATACTGAAATTCATAAAGTTAGAAAGTTTAAAACTTTCAAAGGTCATTTCTTTACTAAATGACAAATGCTTCCTGTCATGAAAACATACATTGTTTCAACATCAGCGTGTAAACTAATGAAAGTGGGACTAGAGGATTCAAAGGCCCTTTAGGCCACGGCTTAAACCCAGCGTGTCATGGCTGGTTAAGTCTTTCAGGCAGCTTCTGTACAGAGCTGTTAACCTCAGGAAGAGGTCTGACCTGCCTTTTCTGAGTCTAAAATCCTGTCAGCTGTTCCCTTGCTTCTTACTTCTGCCAAACTTTCTCTGTGCTTCCAAGTCCAGACGAGGGCACAGCAATGCACTATCCCAATGACCTGAGTGATAACTGTGTTTTACGGAGAAGCCATTACACCGGTCACCTGGGGATTCTCCCCAAAAGAAGACACCCATCTTATCCACTCTCCAAAAAAATTGTGTATGCTACATAAAAACAAAGAATGAATGAAAATGTCTCTTCCCACTCCCATGCTCTATTTTTACAAAGTAACAGCACACACACATCTTCAAGAATATTATTAGGAATTGGAGAAGTACTAAATGAAATCACTGGTATACAGTCCGACTTACTTTGTGCCTATTTCTTGAATACAATATGAATCATCCTTACTCTGCTACCTGTAAAGGCTTAGAATTCAGATTATAAGAAACTAATTCACAGAAATAAATTAATTTAACACTGTTTGATATCTGTTCTTAGTCTATTTTAGACCAAAACGTACCATATTTGTCCTGCTCTATCATAATGGCCCACATCTGACCTTATTCCACTTGTTTATTAAGTTAGAACCAGGTAAGCTATAAAAAAATAACCTCATGGGTACCAGTATCTTAGTTTACGTATCACTAACATTTATTAATAATAATGAATAGTCTGTCTGTTCATAAAAGTATAGTTAAAATTAGTATTTACACCTTTCATTTTGACTGTGATATGCATAACAAATTTTAACACAATTCACAACTGGATTGCTACCCAGTAAAGTTAGCATTATGTTCTCTAAAAAGACATGGTATCTGATGGAAACATTTTTACTGCTTAACAATATATTTTGTGGAATATTGCAACAGATTCACCAGTGCTGTAAGAAGTGCAAGAATGAGTCAAGAAATACACATAACAGTGCTACCGTGCCAAGTGAATGGATTTATGACCAGCCATCCAGACCAGTTAATAATGGGTTTAATCAAGAATATGAAGATATGTCACTAGTAAGACCTTTCAGTGACAGCAGAAGGAAAATGTCATGAAAAACAAGGCGTGTGCAGTTGTAACCAAGATATGAGCACGTGTGATACTTCTGTCGAGGCAGAAAAGAAACATACACACAAAATGCTTCATTAACTCGGGAGCTTTTTTAATCAAGGATTATTTCATCTGTTCATGTATTTATGTCAAACCAAAGAAGTTACCACTCCATGTAGCTACAAATGAAATAAGCTTTAACGTATGTAACTATCATCAAAATGCTACAAAAGCTAAAGGTTTTCAAACCTCTTCTCAATGCCAACAAATCTGACCAGATCTGATATACTGTTTTTTTTCTACTTCAAACACAAGGACACAGTTGGAATTTTCACTCATGTTAAGACAGCTGTTTTGCTTTAAAAATGCAGTTCTGTAATACAGTATCTGTCCGCTGCAATGACAGATTTAAAGAAGAGTTTATCAGAGAGTAATTCCTCACATGCTCTCCCCAGTGCACTGTCTGACCTAATATCTAACTCCTTACACATCCCCCACGTTTACAACTCCCTGCAGCTTTTCCCCTCTTAGCTATTTAGCCAGCCACGCTACTCATGTAATGCATCTCCCAATACAATGAAAATACTTAATGTGTTTTTAGAAATTAAACTTCTATGTTTTCCGAAGAAACATTAATTACTGAAATAATCTTGACATGTAGATAGGTTACACACATACAAGTTTACTGATGTAGGGCTTATCCTTATTGCTTATGTGCCATATCTAAGATTGTAACATAAAATATTTGGATTAAAAAAGTGTCTTTTAAACTTGTTTTAAAGTGTTTAGAATACTTGTGTATGTAAATAACAACAACAGAACTAAGGTGCATAGAAAGATCTTATAATTTTCATAGTAATGAAGTGCTGCCTTGGTATAGTTATGTACACTTGGAAAAAGTGAAATGTGACTTTCAGAGGAACAGACGCACTGTAACTGAGCATTTGGAGAGGTGGTGGACAATAATGAAGAATCTTTTTTTTTTTTTGTATTATTTGGACAGTGCGAATTAAACTATGGTCTTCCCTCCTCCTCTATCTAAACTGGGAAATGACTGCATCTGCCATCATACATGTTTAAGTTTCCAGAGTCAGTAAATCAAACTCTAATTGTGCATGTAAACATGTAACTCCTTTCTTCTTCAGTGAAACTACCTCTTCAGAAACATTCCATTTCCTATTTTAAGGATCTTTTAAAAATAAAAACATTATTGCATATATGTCTAACATCATTTTAAAGTTAAAATTATAAGATGGGTTAAATACAGGGAATGTTTATACATTTAACATGAAGCTTTAGAGGAGAAAGGAATAGCCATCCCATCCGTTAAAATGCGAGGTGTGAAGTCCATCTGAGCGAAAGACGCAGTTCTGCGAAGAGAACTGAATGCAGCAGTCATTGAACCAAAGTCACCTCCAAGTACAAGAAGCACAAAGAGGTCAATGCATTCAGTGCAACCTTCCAGCTCTGAGGTTTTTGGCAAAAATGACAATTCATACCTATCAAGCAGACATAACTAGAAGGTGCATTTAAAAAGCATCTCCTTCAGACAGCTCATATCCTCAAATGGGGCTGTTTTCTTTCCACTTTATAACACTGCCTCCACTTCAGATCAATGGCCCTTCAAATGAAGGTCAGCATGATTCCTGCACTTTTCCACCTGCTTCTCAGAAACAGCTGCGCTATTTTCTATATAGCGTTTCCAAAGAAGTTGGACATAAACTTCCAGTCTGAAAGGTTAAAAATTCAAAAAGTTCTGGGGACTGAAAACAAGTAATAGGTAATACGTTCCATCATCTAACACCAACAGCCCAAGGATAGCAAAAAGACATTATTTGTTATGTTGCAGTCAGCAAGGTCACGGATTTTTACGGCAGCTTAGCACAGAATAAAACATCAGGACCAAATTCAGAATAAGTTTAGAACACAACAATTCTTCATATTAGACATGTGAAATATCACTTTTTTCTATTTATACTTCTGTTTTAAAAAGTGCACATTGTAGTGTTAAGACCTTTAATACTTATATGACATGCTGATCCTACAGTAAGCCAAAGAATCACAGAACCATTAGTTAGAGGGGACCTCTGGAGATCACGTATTCTAACACCCCTACTCAAGCAGGGTAAGATAGAGCTAGTTGCACAGGACCATGTCCAGGTGGCGTTTTATTATCTACAAGGAGAAAGACTCCACAACCTTTCCGGGCAACCTGTCCCAGTGCTCGGTCCTTCTTAATATTCTGTTAGGATTTGTAGTCTTGCCTGTTCAAATATACTTCTGTATAGAATAGTCAAATAAGAAAAACATAAATTAGCACATCCTTAGCATATTCTGAAGTAGTAGTATCAGAACAGATGTATTACCATTGTACTTTATCATAAAAATATGTTCATCCTCAGTATATTACCTTATCCTGTTTCATCTTCTAGATTTGACTGTATCCGTACTAAAGATTTTCAGAATTGTGAAATCTGAGTTTGAAAAAACCCCACAAAACAATGGTTTCCCAGACAACAGAGCTAGCACAGCTAGTAATGTTTCAGCAGAAACAGCACCTTTTTAAAAATAAATTTAAGTATTGTTTGCAATTATCTTCATTGCAACCATTTACCAACAGCATCACGGTACAAAATAGGCATGCACTTCAGCAAGTTTCATTTCCTTCAGCCTTTTAAGATATTAATAACGTATTTTTAAAAAACAGTTGGACAGCCTATTTGTGTAGCAAGTCCATCAGAAGATGAAATTCTGACAAGCATGGGTTTTGCTTTCAGCCACACAAGGACTACACCTAAAACACCCCTAACAGAACAGAACAGAGCAGAGCAACAGAATTTAAGAAGTATTCTTAAAATTACAAATTAATATATTTCATTACGGTTTCTTTTGACAAAAGAGGTCACTAACTGATTTTCAACTCCATTTATTTTGGACTGTTTGAAAGAGAACTCCCTAATACCTTAGACTTTTGTGAGAAATATGGCAGCTAGGATCCTTTCTCAGAACTGATTTTTGATGTTCTAACAGAGAATTCCAGCTATTAGTCAACATAATTAGCCAGGAAAGATCCATACCAAACAGAAGAAATTGCAAAGCGGTAAAACCCCCCTGAACTTCCTTCCACTCAGCAAGGCTAATTTCACCCCTTGACGAACACAACTACTGTTAATAGAAAACAAAGTCTAAGAGGCTCCGATCTTGTAAGATCTGCTTCTCTTTCCAATAGAAAATATTTAACCAATAAAAATGTACAAGTATAATTGTCCAGTAAGACTACATATTGAAGAGATTTCAAACAGAAGAACAATTACGTTAGAACACAGCCATATATATTCCAACTAGGAAAGCTGGGATGGGGTATGGATAGGATTAGTACTAATACAGGTGGATGGGAGACCATCTACAAGGGATCAGATCTTTCCCCATGGAATACACTGACTTATGGTCCTTAGTAGCCTTCCCACCCTGGGAGGAGCCTTTGCAAACATTCCTCAGTTACCCCTCATTTGTGCGAATGTGAGTGGCACGTACATGCCACAAAACCAGAAACAACATTCCTCACATCCATATGGGGGATCTGTTCCAGATAATTTTCGGCAACAAAAACGTTGCTATTTTATCAGATATGGGAAATGCACTTAAAACTAGAGATTTGAAAATGAAAGTTCTGTCCAGGCTCAAACATCCAAATAGTGAGTCAGTAAACACAGACCTAAACAGAAAACTAAATAAGCAGGCTTTGAAGTTTACAAAGATAAATAGGAAGAAATCATGACCAATTAACACAATTACGGAGACTGAACCAGAAAGCAAGTACACTTTCCTTTAATAAGGTTATGTCTCTATTGTCGAAACGCTAGTTTTCTTAGAAAAAGCAGGTTTTCTTTAAACTTCACATCTGGTATTTTCAAGGTGATGCAGTGGAGGGACTAGGGGGAAGGAGGAGTTACAACCTTTGAATGCTTAGAAGCAGCCTTGGTTTCTTATATGAACAGACACTGTGACTATCCTTTTGATCTACCTTTTGTAAATATTTCCCAAATATGCTAATTGATTAAATTAATACCCCTTTTTTTTTTTCAAACAAGAGATCATTTTTCATACAAACAAAATGGATCTAAACGTAGTTGGCTGAAAATAATGCATTTCCAAATGTGCTTTACTATGCTTCGTTAGGACCAATGAACAACTGGAGAAAACAGAACTGCATCCTTCTGCTTTGGGTAGGTCATACAAAATCAAAAAACACTTACCAAATGGTGGTAAAATCTCTTGAGTCTTGCTAAGCATCCAGCAGAGAAAAAAAAAGAGAATTCACTAATAGCATTATCTACCATTTCTATTCATCCTGAAAGTTACCCTCTGTATAAAGGAGTATGCAGGTGAGCCAGGCACAGGTGCCTTGGTAACACAAAGGTACTCGTTTCAGTCTCACGTGCAAAAATGCTGTCCTACAGATCTGGAAATCTTGCAAGCTCTCCTGTTTTCACTATATACAGAACCTCATGCATGTAGAAGGAGCTGCTGCTCTAAAATGAAAGTATGGTGCTTTCCATCAGCATTTTTTTTTTATATTTCTTTCATTATCAAAAACAATAATAAAGGAATTCAATTCCTGCCCCATGAATCCTAATGTGATGCAATCTACATATGAACATAAATCTGGCGGTTATGTGCTGAAGAGGCTTTGAAACAGCTATCGCAGATTTTTTTTTTTAATCTTACTTCTCAACTCCCCAGATTTTCTTTCTGCAGAATTCTATCATTTCATACATATTTAATTCAAACTTTTTTTTTAAGTATTAAGAAATCAACTTAAAAACACACACTTAAACAAACACTGTTTGCTTTTAAATAAACAGATGTAGATTTTAGGACTTAGGCACTGAGACTGAAAATCCTGAACTTGTGCTTTAGGTAGTCAAGGCAAGGTGAATGGTACAAGAACAATACGTAAGTCTCAGTTTATTACCTGCTGAGTGACTTCAACTCCAACAGGCTCCAACAGACTGTTGTGGGGTCTTTTTCAGAAAATCAGGCTGCTACAGCATTCTGAGAAATTTATAAATTATGACAAAATTTTCAAGAAAATACATTTATTCAATTTTAGCAGAGGAAGAACACACAATAAATATAAAAATTTCTTACATCCTTCTTCACAAGATATTTTTACATTCAAACATCACCTTTCTGTTACAAATTTCAACTAGTATTTCAAATTTTAAAAGACCATTCACTGGAAAAGGCAAGAACTTTTAATGTTAAAAAAATAACACATAACACAGAAAAAGCGTGCAAATGTTGTATCTCTTGCAGATAGTGCTAGGTATTCAAGTCCTTAGAGCACTTCAAAATATGTATTAGATCAGCAATATCGCAAGCATCCAATTAGCACTATTACATTGCGTGAACAATACAGACTAATTTTTCATGGTACAACCTTGATTTATCTCTCAAGTAACATCAAAAAAGACTTTTCCAAATTTCTGCAACTATGACAACATGAGCTTTTTACAAATCCCACACGCAACTCCTCAGCTGAAGCAAAATGGATCTAAGCTTGAACCTCTTCAAAACAAGACAACTATCAGGCAAGTACAATTCCATTCTGACATCTTTATACAGGTCTTCGTAGTGCAACTGGTACTTTCTCCGCAGAAGCAGATGCAATTCTATTGGGATTTTTATTTCCATAAACCGGAATTGAGACAGCAATCCCTTAGATACCATAGGATGCCTGTAACTGTGTTTTGAAAGCCATCATATTCTGTTAATTTTCTGTGTACCATCTATTCAAACCAGTTTTCTTTCAGTAAAAATTGTACAGCATCATCAAACCCGTTTTGGTACAACGATTCCATCTTCTCCTGGTTTGGTGGGAACAAAGCTTGATTAAGTCTTACTAAGTTGGCCAGAGACAGCTGCAACAGAGCAAGAAGCTATAAATTAGTTTATTAAAGAAACTTATCTAGACTTGACTGTGTTGCTATCTGTTCTGTCATCTGTTCCATGTACTATATGTAAAAACAAAGACCCGAACGGCTATGCCTACACTAGTAAATTAACTATGTCCAGGTACACTACTGAGTGCCAAGACAGACTGGCACAAACAGTCTGCATGTGCACTATTAAACTCACAGCCTCCAAGACAGACTGTCCACCTGTAAAACTGTCCAAAGTTTCCAAAACATTTTAACTTTGGAAACATTCTCAGAAGTGGTAGCTGGCACATGCTAAACTTGTGCAAGAAAATATTTTGACAACTTACTAGTGCAAACAACCACATTTTTGGGAACATTCCCAGGCAATGTTTAACATATGAGTACAAATGTAGCTTGTATTACCAACAAATTAAGAACTACTCATCATCTCAAGGGGTCACTTTGATGGTGTAAAACGATTTCAGGACTCTGTTCTTGAATAAAGACATTAAATTTGTTTACAACAAAATTAAAACTATGATTAGATTTCATAAAGTTCTGAACTCTTCATTTGTACGACTAATTTAATACTTTAGCCACACACTTTATTATACACAAATTTGAAAAACAGTATCAAAATCATCTTCATTATTTGAAATAATCAATTATTCAAATTCTGACACTAATAGATGGAGGACTTTCACAGAGACAGAAAACTGTTCACAGTCCAATCCAGATAAACAAAGATACACAACTCTTCATTTTATGCAGATTACAATACTGGTGAAAAAAAGTATTCTTAGTTTACATTTTTGCAGCTCTAAAAGCTAAAAATGGAATAGTTTAAAACATTGGCTGAGATTCTCCACAATTCTACAATTGCAGGATGCTAGAAGCAATATAACTCTGCAATTAATTTCCTATCTCTAAACTAATCTAATCACCAGCTCATTTTTCCTCCTCTAGATGCATTAGATATTAGACACAAATCATAACCAAGAAATACACAGTAAGCAATTGCATATATTTTCAACATATACAAAATCAATAACTTCATGCTCTACGATCATTTACCAAGTACTATCATGCTCTAAACTCTCTGTGAAACAAAGATTCGGAAACTGGTTCAATTTAGAATGACATTACTCAAATTGAGAAAAAAAAATTAAGAGCTGTCTAAAATAAACTTTTTGAAAAGTACTAATTATTGCTAAACTTTATTCATTCTTTGTACGGAGTTTTGTTGACAGGTTGGTCTGCTACTGTTCAATATTTTCTTTCACCATGTCAGAGGAAGCAATACTGTGGTTAAAGTTTGTAAGACAAAGTTTGTAAGACAAAGCTTGCAAAGACAAAAACATCAATAATGACAAGGAGGCCATAAAAGTAAGTCTTAGCCTATATTGCAATATGCAGAAATGTTGCTGTAACATCTAAAAAAATAACCTCTGGAAAAATGTTGTGGTCACAGACACTCAGAATCTTAACACAAGGTCTCTTGAGCAATGAGGCAACAAGTCATTGTATTCCACTTCAAATGTACAACTTAAACTTCTGTTTTAAATTCAGTTAAAGCAGCTTATTTCAGTACGTATGAAGGGATGTTCTGGAGTTTTCCCCTCCTGAGATATTCTACAGAAGGTTGTTTTTTTTTTTTTTTTTTTT
>Ga0065711_1010461_pt1 | contig 10593 bp, 8 predicted proteins | sample Hoacrofraction12_FD_59098 | JGI IMG/M metagenome (GOLD analysis project Ga0065711, IMG submission 59098) | Hoatzin crop microbial communities from Cojedes, Venezuela - Epithelial fraction 12 v2 (version 2) | ecosystem: Host-associated > Birds > Digestive system > Esophagus > Crop | place...
GACGGAACTTCCTGTGCTTCAGTTTGTGCCCATTGCCCCTTGTCCTGTCGCTGGGCACCACTGAAAAGAGTTTGGCCCCATCCTCCTGACACCCTAAAAGAACTAACTTCAGGATCCAGCACAAGGAAGAGCATAGCACGACTGTTAGGATCCCCGTGGTCTGGTCTGGGCTCTGGCAGTGACTTACAGCAATTATACTTGGGCAGCCTCCCAGGAGGGGTGGTGAATTGCAGTTTTGTCAAAATGCATTAAATTCCAGAAAGGCAGCAGGGCCTATAGGAGCATGCTTTATCACGATTTTTTAGAGACAACAATTTCATAATGAGGTTTCAAAGACAGAAGCAGTGCAAAAGCTTGTTCACAGAGCCTTTGTGTTCTCACAGCTTGGTTTCCTACAGATTTGTGTCCAACATCCTGTACACACTCGCTGTTGCACAGTGTTGGTTCCTGCAGCTTCACTTCAACTCAATGACACAATTTCCCAGCACTTCCCCACACCACGATGCCCCTTGTAGACTTACAGCCCAAAGCAGTTATTTCTGCTCCAAAATGGCCAGCTTTTTCTATGTCCCACATCCCCTACTGGCTTTTATTTGGCCTGGCTCCTGGGCAAGGGCAGCACATCCTTACAGTGACACAGAAATATGCACGTGCTCCCTGGGCAGCCAGCGTTCTCACACTGCTCAGTGGGTCAGAAGAACTGACCATGACCCCATTCTCCTGCCTTTTGATCCCTGGTAACACTCATAGGGTCCTCTGACTTGAATCCTCTGTCAGCTGTAGCATACAGAAGCAAACAGTTTTGAGAACGCTGTTCCTCTGCCTGCCTCAGCTAGTATCTGTAAATAAGTTCAAGTACTAACGGCGAAGAGGACACCAACTGGAAGACAGGCAGACCAACGTGCAGAGACAGACAAGAAAGCAGTCACCTCATTTTCTTGGCCATTGTGGTTAAAAAATGGCACTACATCATATAGAAACAAAATGTGGTGCATAGTTTGGGCTTGATGATGAAGTAACTTCCTCATTCAGTGGTTTTTTTTTTTCTGTGAGTCTGCTCCATTACCAGTTTGTGGGTGGCTCAAGCAGAGCAGGAGTCAGAGGAATCTTCCCAACATTTTGAAGGCTGTCCGCTTACAGCAGAGAAAGGAGGATGCTACATGTATCTGATGGATCTACTTCCTTCTGCAGAGGAATGTGAAAGCAGTGATGATATCTGAGGGCTAGATCTTTCTTCCAAGTCATTTCTCTTTACTTCTGTCATCTCTGAAAAAAATCCAACAGTTATCTAAAAGAGCCCTTATTAGGAAAGATTTTGAATATGGAAATCGCTGTGGAGGCTGAAGGAATTAAGAAAGGACAGCAGGTCAGCAGGGAAGGGAAGGCAGGCTAGAAGACAGCCAGCGAGCTGTAGTAAAAAGCCATCTGTCTGCCTTCTGTGAATAGAAGGAAAATCAAACTGAATTTCAGTCTCAGGTGTCTTTGTTACTTTTCCTTCAACTCTATGAATGCCTTGAAATACCCATCAGCATATGCCATGAGAAGTAATATGATGCTGCTTACTACCAAAAGCTGTGGAAGTGTATTAACTGTGAAGAAAATGTGGCTCCAGCACACACGCCTGTGTATCAAATGAGGCTGACAGCTTCATCAGGACTAAGAAATACTATCAAGAGCAACTTGGTATTATTAACCCCAAACTTGGCCTCTGAGGTAGAGCAGACAGATACACAAATGCACAATTGTGAGTGGACAGTTATTTTAACTTGGAGCTGCCTAAGCAGTCAAGTCAATGTGCCACAACAGAGATGGAGAATGAACAGCAACAGAATCAAAACAGTACAAATCACAGTTCAAAGGATAGAACGATCTGACCTTCTATGTTCAGTGGTGTCAGGATAAGTAGTCTTGAATTCTTAGTCCACACTGAACCCTTGCACCTAAACCGTTTGCTCCTTCCCTGTTACTTGCAAACAAACAGCCAAAGTATTTTCCAAATATCTGCAAAAGCGTATCTAAATATTCCCTAAAACTGATGATGAATCTAACTCCTTCATTCAGCTCCCAGCAGGGGTGGGACTCTGAAATGTGGTGAGAGCTCTGCCCACATTCTCCAAGATGCTCGCTCACCCTGGGTATTCTGTGCAACCACCGAAACGCAGTGCCTAACGGAACTCCTCCTGGTACATCCCTCTGGCGATGAGTGGGAGCGTTTTATAGTCTCCAGGAGGTTTCAGCTGCAGAGTCGTCTCTCTGAAACCACAGGTACAGACAATTCTGGTACTGCAAGCTGGCCTGCTTGTCAGTAATGCCTGCATCACAGCAGGATGACATTTGTCTGCCAAAATACCCTTGTAATTTACTGCTCAATTATGCTCAGTAATGGGCCCCTGCTTGGGTCCCTCGTCTTCCAGGTGTTGCTTCATGAGTCCCAGGATTTGCCTGAAGCCAAGGGAATGGTCACGCTGCATTGTGCAGTCCATTTTCTCTAAGACGACTGTTACTATGAACTTTCTATTCAGTAGGAGAGCACACCTGCTGTCGGCCTTTTGTCCCGCGGTCACCTCTGTACCCTGCCAGATGGCTTCTTTACTCACTGTTACGTTAGAACTGTATGAGGACCATTTTCATATCCTTTGGGTTTTCCTTTTGCACAAAGAGCCTGCGGGATTTTGCTGTTATGGTGACTCTGCGAACGCCTCTTCCTCTTGGGACTATTGCAATATCACTGCTGCAGGAACAGCTGCGTTTTGTAGGACAATTTCCTCATTATTTCCTTTTAGAATGAGGTGCTCTCTATAAGCCACAGTAAAGTGTAAGGGTCATAACGAGGTGGGTGCTTTACAAATGCAATGAAAAGACAGTCTATTGTCCAAAGAGCTAAATGCTTAAATTAAACGTAGAAATCATAGGGACCATAGAAATCTGCGTTTTTCAGAGTATCAAGTTAAATTTCCTGTGGAGGAGAATTTCCCTGAATGAAAACAGCTTGCTTCAATCCATCCTTCTTGTTGGTGTGAATACTGAGTCGAGTCCCTGCAAAAGCGGGTCCAGAATATCACTCTTCTTTGTTGCTGCTGAAGAGGTAAAGCACATCATTTTCATTTCTAAATCTGCTAGGAAGGTGTGACAATGACTTCCATCTAGTGCTTCACTATAAAAAAGTGGGAAGTAGAGGAGGAAAGTGAAGACGCTGGGTTTGATTTCTCTTATTTTTTTTATACAGAAGTAAATCCAGTAATCCTGTCCATGAATTAATCCTGATTTACGCTGATGCAAGTGAAAGGATTCAGATTCTTGAATTAATGCGTATGTTCTTTTAGCCCAGAAAAATCTAAAATTCTATTATAACATCAAGAATAAGCCATTCTCCACCTCTACAGTCTCCATTTTATTGCTGCTGATGGTGAAGGATCTCTGACAACAACAAGGATGTAGACGAGGAAAAGGAATGGTTTTCACATTGTTTTGGTTGCGTGGACTATTTCAGGGTAAAATGAACATTAAATATACTTACAATGTGCACAGATACAGCTTATATTCCTGAGTACAAATAGTACCTACAAAATATACCAGGTATGCAACTGAACCAGTCATCAGTTGTGCTGTGTATTACTTAATAGGTGGGAAAAACAGAGAATTTTTTGGAAGAGCTGTTTCACAACTGTGTTCTGCCTGGTAAGTTTTTATAGGCTTTTCCTTTTGCGTTTCCAGATGTTTCTCTGGAATAACATGTTTCCTTGTGTTCTGTCCATCATTTTCCGTTGTGCTTGTGGAGGGCACAGTGGGAGTCAGTCTTTCAGCCAGTTCACTTTCCACTTTGTCAGCTGTATCTTTCCAGATATTTTCTGTAATAATAAACAAATAAAATAATAGGGTAAGAGTTCAGACTCTTAACAGCAGATAAATACATGATTGCCACAAATTCACAAAAAATCAGGTGAATATTTTCTTTGGGGTCTTACAACCACCATTGATGCATTCTTTTGCTCTCAAAGTGAAGTGCACTGTGGTGTGGTGTCAGTTACCACAACTATTTTGCTGTCAGTAGGGAAAAGAACTTTCTGAGTGAATTTTTAGTACTGCCAGTCTTCTTGGTGGCAGCTGCTATAAAACATAAGTAATGGATTTGTACAGAAATGAGAAATAGTGGCTTTGTCCACCACACCCCAGTGACCATCCATTATCTGCACACTGTGTACTACCACCTCACCTTCCTTCAGACAGATGACATTAAAGAAATATCAAACACTAATATAAATGCACTGAGTTATCCAGGTAGCACATGCTTACGAATATTCTCTTTTTCCTTTTCTGGTGTACAGAAAGAGCCATCACTCAGCTTGCTTGAAGTCTGTGTCTTCTGTTTTGCTCTGTGTAGTTTTGGTTCCTGGATCCATTCATGCTTCATTGCTTCATCGGGAGTCATGCGCAGGGCAGGGTCCCACCTTAAATCCATGGCAGACAAATAGTTATTTAACAGTAGCTCTAACTGAAAGTCATTTTAACCTAAAAGAGTCAGTATTGTCTCCTGAAAAACGTCATGAAGACATTTTTTGAAGCAAAAGAATTTTAACTGAAAACAAGGAAAAAACTTCTGTGATCTTCCCCGTTCTTCTAAACTTTTTATTTACTTCAGCATTCTGTGCTTTGCTGATATAACCCTCTGCAGCATCAAACCATTTTTAAAGGAAAAAATATGCAGTTCACAGTGTTATTAGGGTAGGGATCCTACAGAATACTTGTTTCAAAGTTTTCATGTTCTGTCAATACAAGCTCCAAGAAAGGGAACACACATGAGACATAGGGTAATTCTTTGAAAGATATGTCTTCCCCAATTTAACTGTACCTGAAACTACTGTAGAGACTTAGTGTAACAAAAGTAATGTAAGATCTTATTATGGAAATGAAAGGTGATTTCCTCTCCAAAGTCTCTACATTGACTTTATCCTCTTACAGGTTTCATTCACTCATTTCTCACACCCATACACTCACGAGTACCAAGTGTTCTGGCCAAGATCACTTGTGTATCACGTGGAGGACAAGGGTTGTCACCTACTGGGCCCTCAGCACATCTCTGGGGTTCTTCTTGATTGGTGACGATATACTAGTCTTCAGACAGATCTTTTCTACCCTTTAGGAGTCACCTGCTGTTTTGGCATGGTCCTTCACATCAGAACATTTCTGACTTCAGTCTCCATCAATGTTAGGCAAGGCAGGGTCTGTTTTTCCTTGCATTTCGGAATATATATCTTTGTTTTCCTTTTGGGCTAACAGGAGAATGAATGGCCTATGTGATATTCTGCAACCCTGTCGCTATGCAATTGCTGTGAGCTTTGCTGCGATTTTTCACTGCTGGTCACCTGTGCTGTGGTCTCACTGGAGTGCTGGCTTCCTGGCTGTGACACAGACAACACGCTCCCCAGTTTTACAGGTGGGAGCAGTGTCCTTTGTTACTAATACATGTCATTCTTTCAATCCCTGTTCTGCTGTTTCATCCAGTGCTTAAAAACACATACATGTCCATTCGTACTGCATTCATATCAATCCTAATATTCCTGTTACTAATCTCTACACCAATTGCAGACTATTTCATCCTGATTCATCTAATCTCAGTGCTGTCCAGAACAGTACAGAAATGATGTAGGAACACAAACAGATCCTTGTGCTGGTAAGAGCTGAGTGAATTTCTTTGGACAGACACAGCCTGGCAACTGAAAAAGACAAAATAGTTCAATTCTTTTGTCTCAAAAAGTTTTCATTTCAAACCTTACTTCATTCCTTTGAAAATTTAAACAATCCCAACATATAACATTTCTTTCTGTGTGGCCTGAAATGACTTGTTTACAGTTTTCTTTCGCTTTGCTGAATTTATTTTCTGAATGTTCTGATGCAGCCAGCAAACCAAAATGGACCAATGATTCATACAGATTTAGCAAATAGAGAACATTAAAAGCAATCTTCTTGTGAAACAGAGAGGGATGATTTTTTTTTCATGTATCCACAAGTTAGCATAGATTTCTTTAGGAACATACTACTGCACTGCTAGAAAGAAACCTACAGTCAGTGCTAATGAAGACACAAAATATTAGCCTTGCAGGGGATACAGTTAACAATTGAAAAGGTATGGGACCAGCTTCTGCTGTCATTACACAGCACAAATTAGGATCCAAGCTTACCCCAAGAACCTTATTGCACCTATGCAAGAGGTCAATATTTAAAGTAACCAGACAAAAGTTTGTTCCCGCATGCTCAGTCTTTTAGCTTGATGCACGAGTAAAACCTCATTAGTAACCATCTCCCAAGCAAAAAGACCTATTAGTAAAATGACACCTTATATCAGCAGGGTCCATGGAGTCCCAGCCTGTAAAATGCTTAGTAATCTGACTGCCTTGGAAAAGAGATATGATCATGTGTGATCCATGAAATATTTTGCTTCTACCACAGTACTTCATTTATTGAAAAGTCCCACTTACTTTGTGGTAACAGATGATACGCAGGTGACACTAAATCACGTCTCTCTTCCCCCACACAAACACAGAGATGCTTTGCCGCTGACACTCTCGCCATGAGTCTGGTTCGCCATTGGAACAGGTTGCCCCAAGAGGCCATGGATCTCCCTCTTTGGAGAAACTTTGAACCCAACTGGACAAGGTCCCGAGCAACCTGCTCCAAGTTTGCTCTGCTTTGAGTGGGAGGGTGGGCTAGATGACTTCCAGAAGTCCCTTCCAACCTAAATTCTTCTGTGATACTAGGTAAAATGTTCCCAGCACAGAGAATCTGTGGTATTTCTAACGTCTGTGAAGACTGTTTACAATTGCATGTTATTGGCATTTAGCAGTTTACAGACATGTGCAAATCATCAATTTCCCTTAGGAAAACAGCTGTGGACCACTTGTCCTACTAGGTATCCAGCAGCAAAATCCTTGACTGGAGTAAAGTCAGCAGTTTATCCTAGAAATGACAGGATCTGAGACATACGAGATTCTTCTTGCATTCTGAGCTCCAGCGATTTATAAAAATCTATTCCAATCAAAAGAAAAATATAGTCTGTCAAATAATTCTTGAAATGTGCAATATGACTGCTGCCAATGAAAAATAAGTATAACTATGATAAGGAGAGAAGGGGCTTAAATCAGCATGCGAACTACAACATAACACTCTGGTACCTGCGCGAAGTAATTCTCCACACTAACTACCACAGTCAAGAAGCAGCAAGAAAACAATACCATTGATTCTGGGGTGGAGAGATGGCTGGATGTACTTTGCCTTTTTACCCTGTGCCAAGAGGAAGTTGTTATGGTGTATTGGAACTAAAAAGAGTCTAATCTCACCCAAGGCAACATGCACTCAGAGAGCAAGACCTTTGTGAGCAGACCTTCAGAGAAGCAGAACTGCTTTCATACAGATACCACAGCGCATCACCTGATTGCCATTTCCAAGGCCTAGCACAGAAAATACAGTCAAGACATTCCAGCCAGCCGTGGCATCTCCAAATATAACTCCTGCTGGAGGAAATCAGAAGATTTTCTTCCCGCTAGAGCGGGAGTTAGATTTATGTACAAAACCAAACTTTGATGTCCAGATATGCACTACCTTAGGACAGTGCATTACCATTATCTGTGTTATCTGAACGAACATTTATCTCAGATAAAACAAAAAGGACTTAGTAAAAAGGCCTCAATGGGTAAGAGACTTTGCTTTTAGAGTTTAGTCTCCAGCATCAGAAGATGAAGATCTGCTTTTAGATATGATGATGTCAGCTTTCTTTTGTACCTTGGACTAATCCCCTATAGTATTTTTGTGCAATTTCTCCCTGCAATAAGCTGTGAATCGTAATAGTTTTCCAAATGCTACTGTGAGGAAAAAATCACATACACACACACAAAAAAAAAATACCAAAACACCCCACCAAAAAACCCAACAGATATAAAGATTTTAAAGGCACAAGAGAATGAAAGCAAAGTCAAAACTAGCCTGCTGCATATAAGTCAAAGGTATGAACTCACATTAGACATCCTTTCAGAAAGTCCAAAAAACCAGCATCATGGGTGTTCAGCACTGTGCTTAGATCCTTGGAGTCTGGGCATCTCTTTTTTCCCTTGCTGTTGGTTATGGATTTAGGAAAACCTTTGGAATCTTAAAAAAAATAAAGGCATACTCAAAAAAATATGTTAAAAATGCTTACCAAATCTTTAAGCTATTTGCATAATCAGTATCCATATCCATCCCACTAGCTCCGGTTTTGCCCTTTTGGATTGATAGTCTGCCAGCATTGTGGCAAACAGAATTGGTTACATCCTAGGGACTGCATCATGCACTGTGTTTTTGTTCATTTTGTGTAATTTCCAAAATCAAATTATATCCAGAGGAATGAACTTAATCTCAAAGCCCACTGTGTTCCTTTTAGTAATAATGTTTATAAGGGGTAACAGTGCAATGGATTTCCCAATCCCTTCCCTATCACCTCGGCAATGAGAGGCCCGTAAGTCATGAAGAGCACAGTACCAGGTTAATTTGTAAGCCTCATGCTACCCTTCTTCTCCTCCTCAATACCTCTTCCTGAGAGAAGTTTTGTCAGCTAAGAAGCAGCTACGGTTCTCTGACCCTCCTCTCTACCAGTGCTATTAGCTAGGGATTAACTTCCAGCAAGGGCAAACAATCAGAAGCAGTTACCAAAGAACGTTCGCTTCCTTGATGCAGCCTGGATAAAATCAGCTGGTGGAAGGCCCAGTACCTTCAACACAGAAAATGAATTAATGGATTTATTCCTCGTTTCATAAGCACACATAACAACCGTCAGGACAGATGTGGTATTGCACCATCCATTTATAAAGAAATTGAATGTCGCAATTTACTGTGAAATGTCTACAAACCATTTCCTCTAGTGTCGTTTATTGCAGAAGGAATTAAGAGATTCATCAGAGCTGTCTGCGCACAGAAAACGTGATCTTATAAAGGATGACACTGGGATATTCCCTACCACAGAAGACTCTAAGAACAAGCATCTCTGTTCATGACACATGTAGGAGGCCACAGAGAGATACTGTCTTTGACAACTCTTGTACAAAATAACATGGGACTATAAGGATCAGCACTTGGGCCTGAGTTCAAATCAGGCTGCAGTTTATTGATTGGTATGGAGAGTAACCAGGTAACTTGCTTTCATGGGTCAGTCTTGCACCTACTCTAACATTTGCACTGGGTAGGTGATCTGAGGTAGGAGATGTCATAGTACTTTCCTAAAACTCTTTGAAATACAGTTACAAAGATGACAGAGCCAAACTCCTTGGTAGAGACAGACAGGATAAGAAGGGGCAACATCACAAACTGTGGCTTGAGAAGTTCAGGGTCACTATTAGGGAAAACCTTTCCACCAGGAGAGTAGAGCAGCAGCTGAGCAGGCCCCAGAGAGTTTCTTCACAAGCCTTTGCAGTTTTCAAGATTTGCGAGACAAAGACACAGTTGACTACTCAAATGCTAGCAAAGCTATCTCTCTCAGCAGGAGTTTGGACTAAGGAGATATAGTTCAACCAACACATATACGATTTCTAAGAGAAGATGAGCCTGTTGTAATTGGATTGCTTTTCTTCTCCTGAGATATGCTTCTTCTGTTCTACCCTCTCCGTACAAACTCTGACCAGGTTGTAATCTGCTTCCTTCAAAAGCAAGACAGTGAGTGTACAAAGCAGTGTTTGGCACATGAAATGGAAATATCTGTTTTGCATTACAGCCCATCCTTTCAAAGAGCCCTTTGGCTGTAATCAACTTCCTTCTAAAAGGTCATCCCATAGACAAATATACTTCATCATGTCTTGACATTTCTCTTTGTTGCTGGCATTTTAGTTTATCATATGAGTATGTAGTTCAAAACACAATCGAAAAAGTTACCTCCATGATGCAGGCAAGCTGGTCAACTTCATTTTCCCCTGGAAACAGTGGGTAGCCTGTGTAAAGCTCAGCCATGATACAGCCTAAGCTCCACATATCAACAGCCATAGCGTAAGGATGACCAAGAATCACTTCAGGCGAGCGATAAAACCGGCTCTGAACGTAGGTGTACACTATATCAAAACAGCAAATTAGACAAGAAGCAAAATGTCATAAACGGGACAGAAATGTGGATTCCAGATTTTACAGAAAAGTGAAATACACATTCAGCATCATATATCTGCTCTATCTATTAGCTGCCATTAAGGGATTGCTCACATAGGCTCTGAAAACCTTTTCCAATTTCATCCTAAAATCAATAGGTGATATGCTTTCCACTATTCTATTCAGAAAATCTTCTTCAATAAGTTTTACTGAAAGAAATTATTCTACTAATGCTGTGATTCAGCTTACTCCAGCTTAATTTTCCTGTTTAGAGGTCTTCCCCTTGCATCAATCAATAGTTCTTCATTATCACAGGCTTGCACTGTAGGAAATGCTGGTTGCACTGACATATAGGGAACATGTCCTACTCCTCCTGATTTCCCCATTAATGCATTATAGCCCCACAGCAGATGTCAAAAGATCTCATTCCAAAATTGGGACTTATCATAGTGAGTAGACTAATTCTTTTACCTCTTGTCATTCAGACAACTGAATACA
>Ga0065711_1050905_pt1 | contig 10593 bp, 10 predicted proteins | sample Hoacrofraction12_FD_59098 | JGI IMG/M metagenome (GOLD analysis project Ga0065711, IMG submission 59098) | Hoatzin crop microbial communities from Cojedes, Venezuela - Epithelial fraction 12 v2 (version 2) | ecosystem: Host-associated > Birds > Digestive system > Esophagus > Crop | place...
GATGGGGACACGACAAGCGGGGATGGCCGGAGGCTCGCGAGGCGCTGCTTCGGGTGTGAACGCAGCCCGTGTGCTGCCTGCTGGGGTCCCACGCGAGAGAACGCCCGGGTGACAGACAACCACCCTGACGGACCAAAACTACCATGAGATCATGTCTCTTCCAAACACTTGATTTGGAGTATGAACCAGTACTCCAGCACGTGTTCAACCTGCATGATGATCTTGCTAGTGCTACATAAAGGCTGCCCGGCAAGGGCTTTATATTATTTCTTTAATAAGAGCAGTTGAAATGAACTTACCTAACAGGATGGATCTTCCCTAGAAACCCTCTATAAAAAGATCAGAATTCACTTACTGAACTTTATGTTTCAATAGCATACGGAAAAATCTGTAAAAACGTTGCCTCTGTCTTTTTAATTCCTCAGATTTCAGACACCGTTTAAAGGATGAGTCAAGTATTTTGAGACCGTCAGTACACAGAAGTAATTTCATCAAGGTCTGCAACCATTTCCCAGACCTACGAGTACTTTTTTGTGCACAAAAACACAAAGCATGGATGACACGCTAGCATACTCAGTACTGCTAGAACTCTGCGTGTTTATTCTAGATTCCATATCCACTATCATCACATTTTTATAGCTTTGCCATAAATTCACAATTTGCATGCACGCAACCCAGAACTTTCCTTCGTTGTTGTTGATAAACCACATTTATGAAGTTACTCTCTGATTATACCTCAAAATTCTTCTTAAAATACCATTAGTATCATTTACTTAGAATTTAAATGGACTTGCAGAACCAAGCTTTTTATTTCTCTTTTTTGCAAAATCCATTTGAATGCTAAGATTCAGTAAACTCGATTACAACACCTGGTGCTTACGTACCCATCATCACAGCTCAGAGAGTTGTGGAATTCACCTTGCCTCCCATAACCAAGTAAAACAGGTCTTGAGAAACTAGATAAACTCCAGCGAAGACTGTAAATGGAACGACGGCGTACCTTTCTTGTGGGGAGGGGACCTGGTAAGGCTGACCCATGAACCTCGCATGGAAAGCTGTAACACAAACTCTCCTTTCCCACGGCTGGCTTTTGTCACAGCTGATCTGTTCCAACAGGTTTCGCTGTCTTTGTGCGGTGATGCAAAAATTACTAACTAACCAAACGATAACTTCATTCACAAATGCATTTTAAGCATGAATGAGCCATAAACATGCTCGCATAAGAAATGTGAAACAGAAATTATCGTACTATTAGGTGTTTTGGCCCAGCATCTGGCTTTGGATTGCTATGAAAGTCTGCTGGGCTTTTATTAAATAGCAGAATTTTTCATAATCACAGACTCCAGTCTGTTGGTTAGAATTCCTGTCAGAAATATGCAACTTCTGTCCATACTGACATATGGTAATTACTTTCAGTTTTAAGGCTCACTTTTTTTTTTTCTTTAAAGAAATTACAAGAAGGTCTAATTATATTCACCTTGCTTAGTACACAGCTCATCTGCTAGGAAGACTTGAGCGACAACGAAGGCTGATGCTGGGCTTCTGAACAGTCACTGCATTACTCTGGTTATTTTACGTCAGAGCATTCTAGCATCTACGCAAATACAATAAAAAACCTTATAAAACAATAAATAGTATAAACAATATTATATAACATTATAATAATAATGTAGATTTATAACATTATAAATAATAATATATATTATAAATAATATAAGGTATTTGTGATCATATCACTAATTTTTCTCATCACACTCACCCTGACACAGTTCAGATTTCTAGCAAGTGCATACGCTACAGCACTTCTCTGTTGGTTTATAGCAAATTCCTGAAAGCATGTCTTTAGGTCTGTGTCTATACTAATTTCAAAGTCTCCTCTCTCCTCGTGCAAGTTTGTACATCTTTATAATACCTTCTGATTAATTTATCACATACTAAAGATTTAAAAAAATCATTATCCTTTTGATCTAAAAATCCTTATATTTCATCTTTAATACATTCTTTTGAGAGGATCTTTCTGGAGAAGTTGCCACTTACGTTCTAGTCCTCTGAGACATAACAGCAGAGCTCAAGTAAGACTTTAGGAGCTTCAAATCACATTCAAAACTGTTTGAGGAGTTTTTGTTTGTTAAAAAAAAACATTTCTTTCATGCTAAGAGAAATGAGAGGACTATTGCAGTGCATATGGCACAAGAACACTAACAAAAAAGAAATACATAAAACCAGTATTTGAAAGACTGTCAAAATTTACCACCACACAAGTGATTCGAAGCATTTCTAACATGCAGGTATTTCGTGAACTAGGCTCAAATAAGAAGGGACAAAAGTAGAGAAAAGAAACATATGGATTTCTTTAGATCGTTTTTCTAAGATGGTCGTTATTTCTGTAAGATGATCTGCACCTCCATATTTTTTTTTTTTAGCCATGCAAAGAATTCATCATAGGTAGGAAAAAAATAACCATTGCTTTGCACATTCATACTGTAATATTCTGCTTTATAAAGAGTGCTCTTAAGCCAGCACATGTCAAACAAAACTAGGAGGCTGTCAGGAACCCCGTTAAAGTCTTAAGCTCAAGGCACTAAGTCATATTAAAAAAAAAAAAAAAATCAAACCAAAATGCAGGAAGGGAGAATAAACTGTCTTTTAGGTAAAGACTAGCAAACACCATAATATTTTTACCAAAACTGAAAATAACTGAAAATAATGGGAGAAACCTACAGTGAAAAATACCAGTAAAAAACAACATACCTGAAAGAAAAGGTTAATATCTTGTATTCCTGCTTGTACCAGGAATAGTGTGGCCAGCAGAAGTGGGGAGGCGATTGTGCCCCTGTACTCGGCACTGGTGAGGCCACGCCTCGACTACTGTGTTCAGTTTTGGGCCCCTCGCTACAAGAATGAGATTGAGGGGCTGGAGCGTGTCCAGAGCAGGGCAACGAGGCTGGTGAGGGGTCTGGAGAGCAAGTCTTGTGAGGAGCTACTGAAGGAACTGGGGCTCTTCAGTCTGGAGAAGAGGAGGCTGAGGGGGGAACCTCATTGCTCTCTACAACTACCTGAAAGGAGGGTGTAGTGACACGGCTGTTGGTCTTTTCTCCCAGGTAACTAGTGATAGGACGAGAGGAAATGGCCTCAAGTTGCATCAGGGGAGGTTTAGATTAGGTATTAGGAAAAATTTCTACATTGAAAGAGTGGTCAGGCCTTGGAACAGGCTGCCCAGTGCAGTGGTGGAGTCACCATCCCTGGAGGTTTCAAAAAAAGTGTAGATGTGCCACTTTGGGACATGGTTTAGTAGGAATGGTGGAGCTGGGTTGACGATCTTAGAGGTCTTTTCCAACCTATGATTCCATGATTCTATTATCAGGGGATTGACCAAAGCCATAGAAAACATACAGCTACCTGGTCTACCTCCTTTATGCTTTACCATGTACAATTCTTTTTGTCAATTATGCTGACTGTAGAGTCCTCAGAATTTTGTTCAAACCCTTCCCCCACAACTCCAGCCTTCAAGTGTTGCAGTACTGATTGCACCTGGAATGTTTTCTAATGATCTTTAGCAGAACAGCTGGACTGAGGATAAGATGGAAAACACTGATTATTAATGTTTGCCTACTGTGGTTATAGGTCAGTCTTCTAACATTTATCATAGATCTCTTTTTTTTTCTTTTTCCCCTGAAAAAAAGAAAATGCACCATACGAGAAATCATAATTGTAATCACACCAGGCTGCCTTCATCTGTCCTGATATCAATGGAAGTAAAATGTAATGAATTCATTCAAACCACCCCAAAAATTGAAAACATAGGAAAAAGTAAGCTTTTAAATTAATAGAAACATTAATTTGAAAATATTAGATGGCATTCTGTCACCTAAGAGAGCCAATACAGCGCTCCTTTATGTACAGAATGTCCTTACTTCTGGGTAAGGACATCGAGTCCACAAATAGCGAGTCCACAGGGGAGAGGACAATGAGTGCTGAGACAGACAGAGGACAGGCTTGGAGCGTGATCCAATCCCAAAATTCAGGATTAAACTGAGTATGGGTACCCATCTTCAGATACTCCTAGGAAAGCTAAATCATAGGTCAGGAAATAAAGTATCTCAAAGAATAAAAACTGGCTAAGTATCGTAATAGAAGTGGACTTGAAGTACGCAGTCATTATCCAGAAAATTAGAGCTGGCAAATTAATCTAGACGATCGAGACTCAAGGAGTCTTTGAATAGCTACCCAGGGATATATTGACAGGACTGGGCAGATATGGATTATTATTTCAGTATTTATTACTGAAAATGTAGAGAGCTCCACAAAGCAAGGAAACAAACTGAATTAATTCACATATATTGTTAGCTTTAGCAAAAACTACGAAATGCATAAAAATGAGACAGAAAAGTCCAAATATATCTCATTCATGAACACATAACACAAATGCAAGTATTCAATTCCTAGCAATCTTGTGGCATTCACTGACCCATCAACCCTTCAAGGTCAACAGCTCAGAAGGTTTGCCGTAATAAAAGAGGTTATTAAAGTGAACATCAGCATTTATATACAGATGAAAACCACCAAAACTTGTTCTCCGTACCGCTATAGCACACTTTTGAAAAACACCATACACACACAGTTAGTCAACGCATTTTTGATGGCAGATGACCTCTTCCTTGCGCAGGTGTGCTGTCCTAAACCTAAGCAGTTGATGAGTTCTCCACAGCCGCCTCGGACTCCTCTTGCCTTTGCACCTCGTGTCCCACCATTTGTTCTCACCCTGTCTTACACAGCAGGAGGTCAGAGTCTCGACCTCGACCTAATCCTTCCTACCCCACACCTTCTTTCTATGGACTGTACAAAACTGTTCAGAAACAACTTTTTAGAACAAGTGTTAGTGATTATGTGTTTTACTTAGCCATAAGAAATTTAACAAGAAATTTTTAAAAGCCACAAAAGGGAAAATCCAGTTTGTTAAGCAATTCTATCCACTCCCTTGTTTCCTCCTTTTCCACACTGTGTAATATAGCTTCAAGCTATAGCATTACAGGGAAGATACAAAAATAGCACACAACTCCTTAAAAATAATTCCCCTCTTTTGAAAGAAAACTGGAAAAGAGGAGTAACTTCATTGTAATTCATCTTATTTCAAGTTTACTAAACGGAAGTCTTCTACGGAAAACTGATAAATCCATTTCTTATCTTGTACCACTCAGGTTATTTTTAAAAAAACACCATTTTTCCCCGCCTCGGGAATCATGATTACTCATTCTTACAGCTCAGCATCTGAGGAAACAGAAGCTGTATTTTCACTCTTGAACGTTAATTTGATGTTGAGAAAAGTCCCTTAACCATTTGTGTGAAAAATTCCAACTGCTACCTTTCAATATTTCTGAATGACAGTCACGGCTCTAAGCAAACAAACGATGCTCACATGTTGTGCCTTGCCTACAGGCATGTTGCTATAATTGAACGATATTATGCCTTCTTACAAGATGGTTTCTCCGATTCACTAGGGCAAACATGGCAAGGCAGTATCAGTTTCCATAGGCGTCTTGAACTTCCTGGCAAATAACATTTCATCAACCGAACGGTCTTCCTCTCAGTATCAGCAACGCACTACTGGAAAGCCTCAGAATGACTTGAACTGTTGGCAACTTCTGTGATATTTATCACAACTTCGGAAATCACAAAAACCATCCTTTTCACTGAACTGTTGCTCAGCTGTAAAAGCATTCCCAGCGAGATGTTATTTGAAGACCCTCAATAATACCAGCATGGTTCTTAACAATGAAAAAGTGAAAACCCTACCAAAACTTCCTCTTCCGTCTCAGCCTATAGGAAAAGCAGCTTGAGAAGTTCATGTTTTTATTTCGTTTACCTGGATAGTTGCATTGTGTATGTGAGAGCACAGAGAAAACACAAGTTCATATCGCATCTAAATATGGTCTGATAGACTCCGTGAACAAACTGTACCTGTGATCTATTCCATAAATGAACGAAGTTTCTTTGAGTCCAGCTCGTGAAAACCTTCCTCCCCGACCCCATTACCGGACCCCCGATGGATCATCACTGCACAGCCACAGACGGAGGCAGACAGATACCACCGAGAGCAAACACAAGCCTAAGGCTCTTACACATTATTAAGGTTAGGAAAGGGACCTTAAACTGGATGCCTCGAGGAGCCAGCACGGAGTGTATCAGCAACTTATTTTGTAGTAACTACACCGCTTTCTGCGACTTCATTTACAAATAAAACTGCCTCTTCTGACACCAGCCTTGTTCTGCTGCACAGTAAGAAGTATCTAGAAACTTCAGCTGATTTTCTCAGTAAGAAATGAGTGACGCAGAGTTCATATGTAACGAGAGCGTAAGTGGTGTTGGTTAAATGTATTTACATACCAAACTCACATGGATAACCAGGAAACAGCCCCCTTTTAGGGCTTGATTCTTCCAAATACTGCTTGATTTCCTGAAAGCAACAGCACCTGAAGGATTGATTCTACACACAGCTCTGCTGCCGGTTGTGCCAATTCTTCTCCATAAGGCCACTTCTTCTTGCCATCGCTTCACACAACTAAAGGAAGAGGTACCGTTTAAGAAGCAGTACCTCTTCCAAAATACAGTGGTTTCTAGCACAAGAATGTGGAAGATCACAGCAATGGCACCCTCTGGTGACAAACAGTAACACATAATAATGAGACAAATTATTCAGCCTGGAAAAACCTTTAAAGCTACTACTTCATGTCAACCTATCACACAGAAAGGACTCCTACAGCATGTTGCAAAATGTAGGTGGGTATTTTTAAGAACAACGATAACTAGCCTTCAATAGCAGCCAACTTTACAAAAAAGGCAAGCTCTTCAAAATACTTCCCATCTCTCTGGTATCATCACATCTTCCTTTTATGGGGTCTCGTCTAATTTGATGTTCTTTAACCGTCAGACAAACAAACCACAAGTTGAAAAAATGGTCCACTTTTTATCATAGACAGTATTTCACGTTCACTATGCTTAAGATTTCAGCATTGTCCCTGTAGTGCTACCAACAGCTTCTGAGATGTTGAAGAACATTGATGAGAGGTCTGTGAGCCAAAGCCTGAACAGGTAAGTATTGTGGAAGTGGACAAACAGCTGCTCCTAAGAAATCTTTCACTTGATTCGAGAGGCAGAACTTCAGCCTTTCTGAAGCATTGCCAATCATCCCCGTAGCTCCTTAAAGTGAGAACGTCAGAGCCAGCAACTTCGAACGCTAGGGAGAGACTGAACGAATATATAACACCATTCCCCTTACCAATGTCAAGGAAGGAGACTGTCATAGAATGTGTGAAAGCTTAAATTAAGCAGAACATTGTCTTTAACCCATGTGAAATACAGTGAAATTAAAAGTAAAGAAAATATTTGATTTCCAGATTGCTCCTACAGTATCCGACAGAAAAAGTCCAATTCTGCCAGGAGCTTCTGCACAAAGTTGAGTCACAAAAAAAACTTCACAGGTAAAACCGTAAAACTGAAGCTCGTGAATTAGATTTTCTCTCCTGTGATCTAAGGAACAGAACTTGTGGCACATCTTTATAATTTACTACTTCAGAACTACGTAAAAAAAGTGGGGTGTTTTTTTTATATAAGAGAGCAAAGTATTAATAATTTTTCTTGAAACTCAGTAGTTATGGGCTTATTTAGTTTTCAACAAGTTCTGTTTATTCTAATACATGCACATTAAAACATTGGCGCTAAAAGAGCTAAGCTATCGTTTCCTGTCCATTTTCTACCCGAGGATGAATTCTGCTCTACCAGAACGTTACATTTCAACACCACGTTAACAATCCACTCAAACACATTGTAATAGCCAAGCTGCCAGACTACCCCAACAGAACAGTGTGCAGAGTGCAAGCACAAAGCACAGCCAAAGAAATATTTACAACCAGTAATAATTCTTCAACAGCCACACATGCGTGCAGTTTCACACGCGTGGCAAACAGGCATTCACTGTACTGTCCAGCAGAGTTCACTGGTCAGACTCAGGCCAAGCTCCATAAATGAAGGGTCGAGTAGACAAAACCAGCACGTACCTTGACCTAATTATGCACTAATCAGTGAAATATGCAAGTCTTTCTAATTAGGAAGATTATTAATAGTGGGATATGCTATACGAGCAAAGGTGACAGTGTCTGGCTTGACAAATTCAGAGGAGGCTTTTGGTAAAATTTCAGAGTCTTTTGAAAGGGATGACAGAAAATAAATTCAGTGTACGGTTTCCTGCGATCCGTGCTTCAGTTTACAAGGGAAATGTGAAATATATTTTTTTTTTCTTTTCACCATGATAAATTTTGTTGAACACCACATACAGGGAAACCTTCCTGTGAAGGTTTTATTGCTCATCGGCCACTCACAATGCATTTATTACCAAGCTGGATTAACTTGATCAGATACACATCTCTGTTATAGGAAAGTATAAAGAGGCATTATTCTAACTCGGTTATACTTTGAACAAAGGCACTGCCGCTGACTTACCTAGGTGACCTATATCATCCAAGTTTGCATTACTAAAACTAATAATTGACAAACTGAATGATGTGCTGCAATGGAGTTCTCGTTAAACATAGTTTCATCATTTCTCTCTAGGAGACGAAAAGTCTCATAATTAAAATATTAATTGGAAAATGTCATGGTTATTTTGAGAGGTTTTTTTTAAAAAGCTCTGCATGTTGCAACCTTCACACCATGACATACATACAGCTGCACGCAAAAGCTCTTTCCTTATGAATTCACAAAAAATGAAGATCATAGCTAGCCTCGGCAGTTCACAAACCCAGCTTCTGCAGTATTTTCCAGGTAGCCTTAAAACACCAGCCTGTATTTCTGTTTTCCTCCGTTTCCTGTCCAAATACTGAATTTCATTTCCCCGGTCTCAATTCCTGGTTGCCTCCACGCATGCAGTGACGTGGAGGGCATTCACAGAATACAAAAAACTCACTCTGAAGAGTCACTGATTCCAACTCACACCTTCAGCCAGGTCCGTGTATGGCACATGGACAAAAAGCACAACGGGCAAGGCCCAGCAGCCAGAGCGTGGCGGAGGTACCGAAATCACTGACACCTCAGAGAAATGACAATTTACGAATTTCACAGACACCGAAGCCCTGACTCAGATGCATGGGCAAGATGACTACAGGCACTCACGGTGAAAGACCTCACCATACCATGTATAAGAGAGTTTTTGGGGTTTTTTTTGTTGTCTTGTTTTTACCAACACTACACAGCCATTTTTTGTCCTTAACCCCATCACCCAGCCTCCCCCTGCACTGAAGGCATAAGCCATTTACCTGGACAAAACTGTAGCTGATGTGTAGTCAAGTCTTTAAAAGTTGTTCCTGCTAGTCAGTTCCCTCATTAGCAAACCACTTCCCATCAGAAGTGCCCTCAGGTTTTGAGAGCACATCAAAATTGGATCCACTTAAGCAACCCAGCTTTGATACTGTGCTTAATGACTTTCTAAATTCATCATTTGCAAAGTACTTTACAAGCCTTCCTAAAGAAGAGATGAAGTATGCCCATGCACGAGCTAACCTCCCCAGCACTCCTTAAGAAGCCTAGCTGATGTATGACGTTTGCGATTCCATTTTCTGAGTATACGACATTTCATTCAAATCTCATCATTTCCTTAGGACCATCTGGACACTTTCACAGGTACAAACAGACCCTATGACTGTGGCAGCTCTTCCTCTCTCCCTTTCATACTGGTCCCTCCTGCTGCTTCCAGGCTACCTGGGTCAATCTGGGAGAGAAAGGGGAACAATGTTCCCAGACAGTACCAACACCTGAACTTGGCACTCCATGATGCAATATACACTAAGCCTACAGCTTCCCTGCTTCTTCTTGCACACAAAACACAGATACACTGTCTCAAAATGGTATGGGCATATTATCTTTTTTCCCTCCAATTAAAGACTACACAGATCGGCTCCAACTGCTTAAACACCCCATTTTAACAAGGGAAGTATCTCCCATAGGCAAAAGTGAATATTTCTTAGTGGGAATACTTAGGAATCAAGATTAATCTCCCACTCTTTTAACGCAAACAGAACTCTGTCACCAGGAACGTTAAAACCTTCTACTTTCAAGCTGGTCTCACCACTCGGAGACATTAGCAGGCACACAACAACCCCCAAATCTTCTCAAGAGTAGAATCACAGTTTCACCATAACCTCTTCTGCAAATTAGGAAGTGTGAAATAGAAAGCTGAATAAAAATTAAACTAATAAAATGTTGAAAACAACATGTCAAAATTAAAACAGTAAAAATAAGAAAATAAACTCGTCATCTGTCTGATGCCTCTTTGTAAACTCCGCTGATGCAGTAATAGCTTTTCTTCTCTATTGTAAGTCTAAGTCTGTTATTCAACAACATCCCAGGAAAAGCCTAGATTTACTGCTTATAAAACGGAAGCAATAAAATATGAGGTCAGTTTGAATTATGGGGTGGTTTTTGTCTGGTTTTTTTCCTTAAGAATTTACTTTACATATGCAATTGAGAAATTACTACACAAAATCACCACTGAAAAATTCATAGCAGGAAAAAAAAGAAAGGAAAATATAATTTCCCTGTTTT
>Ga0065711_1050924_pt1 | contig 10593 bp, 6 predicted proteins | sample Hoacrofraction12_FD_59098 | JGI IMG/M metagenome (GOLD analysis project Ga0065711, IMG submission 59098) | Hoatzin crop microbial communities from Cojedes, Venezuela - Epithelial fraction 12 v2 (version 2) | ecosystem: Host-associated > Birds > Digestive system > Esophagus > Crop | place...
TGGACAAGATCCTGTGCAGCCTACTGTAGGTGACCCTGCTTCGGCAGGGGGGTTGGACTAGATGACCCACAGAGGTCCCTTCCAACCCCTACTATTCTGTGATTCTGTGATTCTGTGATTCTGTGACAGCATTCCAGTCACGCGAGCTGTCCCACTGTATCTCTGTAACTGCAATGAGATCACAGCCCTGCAACCGCACACAGATCTCTAGTTCTTCCTGCTTATTGTCCACGCTGCTTGCATTGGTGTACAGACATTTCAGAGAGCAACTCAAGCATACAAGTTTCCCTTGAGGGATACAAGAGGATCTGCCGTGTCCATACCCACCCTTAAAGTTGTTGGTTTTTTGCTTCTCAGCTTAGGACGCAGCTGAGGAACATTTGTCACTGCTCTGATTGGCCACTCTTATTCCCCACCCAGATGGGATGGCTTCAGCATCGAGACTTTGCACCCCACCCCCTGAGTCCTTCAGTTTAAAGCCTTTCACACCAGGTAGGCCAGCCTGCTGCCAAAGATCCCCTTGCCTTTTCTACACAGGTGGGTCCCATCCCTCCCTAACAGGTTATAATCATTGAAGAAAGTCCCATTGTTACAAAAGCCAAAACCCTCACAGTGGCACCAGCCACAAAGCCAGGAGCTGGTACCCATAATGTGTCTGTTTCTAGCTGATCCCCTTCCTCCAGCTGGTAAAATGGAGGAAAAGATAACCTGGGCACCAATGCTTTTTTACCTGCACCCCCAGGGTTTCGAAGTCTTCCTTAATTCTGCCAGGTTGTGGCTTGTGGTGTCATTTGTGTATACATGCAAGAGTAACAGCAGATAGTAGTCTGTGCTCTTTACAAGTTGTGGCACCCTCTCAGCCACATCTTGGACCTTAGCTCCCAGAAGGCCGCACACCTTGTGTGCCTCCCTGTCAGGGAGGCAGATGGGTGCCTTGGTGCCGCTTAACAGGGAGTCACCCACCACAAGTACCCATTGTTTGTTTTTATGGTACCTACCGTGTGCTGCTGGTGTAGTTTCCTCTTGCAGACCTTGCTCCTGGGTGTCTATCGTTGTTGAAGCTTCATATTTGTTTTTGGTAGTTATGCTGGAGGGTGGAGCGGAGTCCTGCTTTTGCTGGTCACCGGGGTCCAAGATGCCTCATCTCACTGGTGGTCTCCAAAGGAGCAGGGTTCTGCAACCATGTACCTATCTCCAACTGAGCTCCTTTTATACTGCGTAGCCTGTTAACTGTTTCTTGAACTGCTTCTTGAACTGTTAATGCAGCAGCCCCTCCCTGCGCAAAACAGCCAGGTACCATATTTATTCGCAAAGGCAGTAACAGCCAAAGTGCGTAGGCAGCACCAGCAGGATAGAGAGAGATCTGCATAAACAGCAGGTTTGTTTAATTGTGGCATCATATGATTGTGTGCAAATGATATCAGATGGTGGTATGAAGGAGGGAAAAGAAAGGCAAACAGTCCTTTTTATTCCTTCCCATCCATTTTGTACAAGAAAACTCTACGTATAATGGTTTCATACATGGGCCAGTTTTGGTTTGTTTTTTTTTTTTTTTATTTTTGAAGGCATCTGCAGCAAACTGGCACACAAGAAAAGTAGGTAATTTTCAAGTCTGACACATAAAACATCTACTAATACCAACAGTATAAAATGGCATAAAAACAAAAGGAAGAAGTCAGGTGTTACCATCAAATTATTGATTAGTCAGAATGGGACTGTGAAGCTAAATGTGATGGCAGTTGTAGCCTCTTTAATGACAGCAGCAACAGAAAAAAAAGAAACAGAACTTTGAAATCTAAGATCAATCTTGTCAGCAAAATTCCCATTATTGTTTATATCACAAACTCCCTTTCCCCCCTAGGAACATGATATCCAATTTCCTTTCATCTAACTCTTCTCATCACCATTTCTCAAGCGGAAAGCTCAATCTAAGTGCTTTTCCCAGGGATGAGGACCAGCACTGCTCCTTTCTCAGCAATGTGGCGTGACATCAGGTTGCTGCAGTCAGCCCCTGGGAGTGGACCTCATTGCCCCCAGGCTTTCACTGTGTAAACCTAGCTGTTCAGTATTGATTTTTAGTGACTAACACCAATGAGCTCTGATGCACGTTATTCGTAAATATCAAATACTACAGTTCATATATTGAATGTGAAGTTAGGATTAAAATACAAAACAAAACCAAAAACTAAACATGAACTTCTGCTAAGCAAATGGTATCAACAAGCCTCCAACGTGTATTGTCAACATTAGCGTTCCCAGGAATTTACTAGCTATTCTACTGCCTGGTAAAGTTACACATACTTGCAGAGAAACTTCTAAAGGGATTTCCTTGCCAAGGACCTGCAGAGCATTAAGTCTAGGCCTAAAAGACAGAACAAAAGCGACAACACATGTAAAACTGATTAAAAAGCTTATTAAGAATCATCATATGTAGATGTTCAGAATTTGCCTTTATCTAAAAATAATAAAAGTATTCATGGTTTATGTTTAGAAATACAACACATTCTAAGTTATAAAACTCTTTTCTCTGGCATTTAGTAAGGCTGACAAAATTTTATCATCAGTTTTGTTCAACTGCATACATACCTTTTTTCTTCTACAAAACCCAGAAAACATTTGGAAATAAGGTATTTGTAAGTAGAAAATCCTCAAGGAAATTATTATTTGTATTCAAAAATATAAATACCTGAATAAAAATTAATTCTTCCAAAGATGTTTAAATGCAAGATGAGGGTGAATACTTGTACCAAATCCTATTTAACAGGACACACACTTTCACTTCACAAGCACAGTGATATTCCTGGATCCTTTGAATATTAGCACAAGCTAAGTTCATCAAATTTCCCTGCTTGGATCCTACTTGCCTTACCCAGTCACCAGCTCAGGTCTTGGGTCTATGAAGCTGCCGCCCTTCCCTCCTCGTATTCGCCAGCTAGCCTGGCTTGAAATTTGGTAGAAAGTCCCATCTCTGCCAGACACAGAACAAGGTCACACCGAAAATAGGTAGGAATGACTTAGCAGAAGGCAGGACAGACCACAGTAACCAGACACAGAGCTGGTCCCCACAAGCATTCTGAGCAGCTGCTTACATGCAGCTGGCATTTTTTATCTCATCTCCTCTCTGTTGTCCCATGCTTGCTCCTCTGCGATCCACCTCAGTCCCTACCTTTCCCTGCTTTTGGACCTTGTCCTAAATGTCCCATAATAAATTCTACATATTCACAAAATCCCCTCAGGAGATCCTTTGAAGTTTCATACAATCCCACAAGCACTCTCAAAAATCCCATAAAAATTTGCTCTTTCCCATGAGGCCCAATAATAATCTTGTTTCCCCTTCTTCTGAAGTGTGAAGTTCTGTTTGGACTTCTTTGAGGATCTAAGCGGTTCCTTCAGTGGTCCACTGATCAGTGACCAGAGAGTCATGATATTCATGATTTTCTCTGTTATCTCCTCTTCCTTAGGGTTTACATATCCAGGTACCTAATTTATTACTTATCCTGTCTTGTCTTTGCCTCTTATGCTGATAAACCATCAACTACATATTCTGATAAATCCCATACCCTTGCATTAGTTTTAACAGACTGTTAGTCAGCTTCAGGGAGTCAGACATGCACTATAAATAGCGCTAAAAGATTAAAGGTATACTACTACGTTTCTCTAACAAAAAAAAAAAAAAAAAGTGATACCTGCATCAGGAAAGTGCAAATCTGTAAGAATCATTCTACAGTTACGTGAGTATAATATAGTACTTTTGCTTCACATGCAAGCATGCAAATGAAAGCTGCAGTCTATTGCTGAACCAAACTTCCCTGACATGACAAATTATTATCAGTGCCAGAACAGGTGTAGTTACAGAAGAAAAATATAGATCTGATTTTAATTCTTGTACACAGTGGTGTAAGGTAGCAGAGAGTTCTCTTGCTCTTAGCCTAGATTCTCAAGTAAATGAAATACGCAGGATTGTGTTATCAGTGTTAAGTTACTCAATAATTTTTGATCCTTCAGGTGATTTTCAATCAACTTTAAGGTTGGACAGATAATTTAAATCACACAATTTGTTTGAAAAAAAAACCCTAATAGCCACATGTTGAAGAGATACACAAATCAGTGTCCTTACTGAGGAAAGGTAGGAAAAACACAACAGTTTCATGCTCTTAGTAATATCTGGCTAATGAGTTAGGCTACCGCTAGCAGTCAGCCTGTCATAAAGTACATGCTTAGCTCCAAAAAGTCTCAGTGTTGTGTCTTATCCCCTGTGAGAACACCACAAGGCACATGGGTGAATTTGGAGTTGCTGCAGCACAGCATAGAGGTGAAGAGAAACCAAACTGTACCAAAAGAAGTTCTATTAGTTTTGCATATTACCAGATTCATCTTCACAACTAACAGCTACACTGAGATAAAACCGAAGCTACTACTGGGGGCAGGAGGGATAAAACAAAGTACATTTTGTCATTAACAAATTTATATGGAGGGTTTGTTTGAGTAAGTTTGGGGGGAGTGGTGGTGTTTGTAAACAGTTAAATCACTGCAGTATAAGTTATAGAAAGGCATACCAAGCACAAAATAATAAAACACAATGTAAGCCAAATTTCTATCCATTTCATTATCACTCAGCCTCCAGCGTCATGATACACAAAAACCACATAACCCATCTGTGTGCATCTACACAGGCATTTTTTCTCTGGTAGCATCACTGCCTCTTTACCTTACATTAAAGAAAGTGTAAAGGATAATAAAATAACCATGACTTCTCACCATGCAGTTATTTCTCCCCTATATTTGTACTGAGATATGGAACAGGTGACACAAAAATTCACTTACTATGTAGCTGGCACAATAAAGAATGCATTGTCTGGAATCTCTAAACACTAAAGGAATCAAACTTTAATTTTCCTTTTATCACCTGGAAAAAGAAAAAAGGGCCTGCTGTCATAAGGTATAAAATTCATTGTCAGATATGATCTTGGATTTAAAAAAAAACCAACAACATATTTCACAGCTACAGCTCTTGATTTATTCAGGAAAATCAGGATTAGAATATGTAATATATTTTTAAGTGCATGCCCTGTCTCTTTTGCTTACAATGATGAAATGAGATCTAGATCTCTTCAGCAAATTTCCTGTTCCTGTTTAAACTGCCAGTCTATAATGAAATGTAGAGGGCTTGAGCATAAAGCGTAAAGTAAGGAATGTCTGTTGCAAAGAAACAAAGCGGTATAATTTCTGTAAGTGTACCCAGTGGAAACACTCAAGGGTGGAATCTGACCACACACTGAAGTTGTCAATAGAACAAGGACATTTGAGATAACACAATTTATTACATTTCTGCAATCACATGTCCTGTAGCTGTAGGAGACTAAGATGTGTTTTCAAAAAGTATTGGCTTAAGCAGCATTTGAGGGCATACCAACCAAAATCATATTTTCCAAGAGTTTGAGGTACCTGATAATGCATCTTCTTCTAGCTAATAAGAATTCTTTGGTAATGCTCCTGTAACTTTGGGAACAGGACTTCAAAACATTTGGTTGTATTGTATCAAGTATACACACACTCAAATTTAATTCAGTACAGAAATAAAAATAAATTGCTAGTTTTTCAGCATGTGTTTACTAGGTGATTGATAGTGATTGCAGCTGCTCTTGCAGAGAACCCAACAGGCCTAAATGGACTCCAGATCACCTCAGGAGTTCTCTTCCTCTGTACTGATTTATAGCATACCATTAACACAACTCGATTTGTGGTTTTGTGGCATTTCTCTCACCATGCTTATCTGGCTCTCAAGAGGGCAGAGACATCATCCACACTAAGTCCTACATGTAAGATTTCCCTAGCTGGCCTTTTCTAGCGAAGCTCTTTATAATAACCGTGCCTGCCCACCTTAATGAGTGTTTTCAACAGGACATATCATCACAAAAGCAAGAAAGACAATCCCTGTAATTCTGATCCTCATGCTCTAGCATGGCACTAGCTCCTCCACCTCACATTTCTGACCAGATCAATGGAGCCATTTTTGCATATTCCCTCTCAAATTTCTGCACAAACCTTACTGATTAGCCTCATTTGGCTCTCCACTTGCACATTCCTTCTGGGTAAAACCAGCAATTTCCACTACAAAACGAAAGGAAAAATGTGGGGTTTATATCTCCAGATAAGCTTCTACTTTCATAATCTTGAAAAAAATACTAGAATACTTGTAAATCATGCATTTCTTTCCTAGTGGCAATTATTGATATTTCAACTTCTGGCTGTATTTCTCCATAATGTAACTCTAGAAGCTGCATTTTGTGAGCTATCCTTTTGCCCTGGTTTTGGTTAAAAAAGAACTGATACCCTTTTAGTGAATCTTCCTGACAGCTAAGTTCTTCTAAGTAACTGCATACTTCTGAAGCTGGACGCATATTTACAGACAGTGTCTGCTCCAAAGCTGATAACACCTGATGTTTACAGTTTTACTGAGCTAACAGTGGGAATGGAATGCAGAAAAAGGCCCCTGTTTAATACTTATCACTATAGCAGCCAAGGTCACTGATAGATCTCTAAGGTCCCCCAAGTGAGGAGTCAGAAGGTGTTGCCCTTGCGGGGAGGGGAGGACAGGACAGGTGACCCAATACAGACCAACGAGGTATTCCCTGCCATGCACGTCACACTCAGTTTAAAGCTGGGGGATCAGGGGGGTCTCGCCCTCTTTGTCCACGGCTGCCTGCTGAAGAGGACCCTGCTTGTTGTTCTACCTGCGATTCTGACCCCGATTCCGATCCGTGCATCCCTGAGTCCAGTTCCTGCCTACTGCCAAGGCCAGTCTGGGACTGCCTGGTGCTGCCTGGCAGCTGCTGGCGGGACACCAGCGCCTGGCACCCAACTCTGGTAAACTCAGAATCGGGGGTTGGACTAGATGACCCACAGAGGTCCCTTCCAACCCCGAACATTCTGTGATTCTGTGGTTTTCTGTATTTTGCCTTATTTCTCTTATTATTCATATTATTACTAGTGTCAGTGTTATTAGTAAAATTGTTATATTCAATTTGTAAGTCCCTCTCCCTTTTCCTCCTTTTCCCTTCCTCTGGTGGAAGGGTGGGGGTTAACAGAGACCATCTGTCACTCAGTTTATTGATGCCCTGCTTTAAACCGTGACACCTTTGTAGAACTACATTTGATAAAAACAAGACCACGGAAAAATCTTTTTCATGTACTGTTGCTCTTTCCTTTGCAGAGTAAGTCAGTCAGCAATTACATAATTTTGAACACAGCTACTGAGTCAGAAATGTTTTGGTTTTGGTTTGTTGGGGTTTGTTCCCCTAAGTGATTTCCTATTTTTTAACAGTTTCATAACACAAAGCAACATGGTATTATTCTTTTTTACATATTGTGTATCGCCAGAGAGGGATCTTGTTCAGAAAGCTGGGATCAGATTGTTTCCAGATACATGTATGTTTTGAAACTAAGATTTTTTTTACTATTTAATAAAAGCAGTAAATACCTAACTTCAAAGGATCAAATTACTGTTATAGATTGTGTTAATCTGTGGTTCCTTGTAGAGGGTTATTACCACGAAGGTAATGTTTGACAGCTTTTGTACATTCTAGGCCAACAATCTTCAACCTGTGGTTCAGGAGCTACTACAGACTGGTGAAAGATCAGCCCTGCAAAATATTTCACACCTGGGAGGTGGGATATTATGCACACAGACAGGAGGGCAACCACAAATGATAAAACACTACCACTATAAATAAATACTGAAGCTTATTTGCTTTAATAACTGATTACAAATTAAAAATATGCTTTCATGAATCAAGCAAGAGTTCATTATGAAATTCTGGCAGTATATAACAAATAATTTTAATTCATTGCCAAGTGAAACATGGCAATACAGACTTCACATAATATGTGGGCTTTCTCAACAAGGTTTAGAATACCTTTACACACAACAAGTTGAGAAATACTGTTGCATCCTGGTGTGAAATAATCTTCCTAGACTCCACTCATTGCTCCTCCACTATTCCTTGAAGCAAGAGCACAAGCTGCATCCTTTCCATTATCACCTCGATGCCAAAAGCCCACAGACGCCACACTGCTCACCAAAAGCATGGCCTTATGCTACCACAAGCCAGTGGTTGACGTCCGTTTTCTTGACACAAGCTTAACCATGTCATGCTCTTCTGGAATTCATCAGAGGTGCTGTCTGTGCAGGAAGTTGAAACAGAAGTGCACAACAGAAGAAAAATAACTTTGCTTAACAATTCACAGCATTAAAAATGAAAACTAACCAGGTAGTATAGAAAAGTTGTGGTGAAAGCCTCACATTATGGTAAGGCTCAGAATAGAAGGCACAAATCGTCCTCACACAGCCAGCATTTTTAAGTTATACCTTTCATCCTACCAAATGAACAGCTTCTGAAAATATTAATGTATAACCAGTGAAACACAAAGTAACAGAAATGGTAAAATGTGTCCTAAACCTGGCACATTTATATGTTGGGGGAATTCCCACTTGGTCTTGCATGTCAGCCTTCTTTATTTACCTTCAATTTTGTAGGAGTTCCACTTGTACTTTGCCTTTTCGTACAGACCTCAGTCCCTCGGCGGAGTTTCTTAGTAATTCAAAATTCTTTCAAGAACATGCAACAAAAATTGGGACCTGTTGCCACCAGAACAATTCATGTGGCAGTGCAGGAAGTTAGTTCTGATCTTCCATCCTTCCAAGGGGTCTCTCTCAGGATAAACAAATCGAAAGTGCCTGCAATTTTACTTTTTTATATACGTATACCTATATATGGAGACTGACAGCAACAAGGAAACACAGAGGCCCAGTGTGCTGCCACCACAAAGCTATTCCTCTTTCTCACTTTTTATTTCCTACATTTTTCCTAAGAGAAATGGACTGACCATGCCAGTTACCTGCATGCAGCCTTGGGACTTCTTGTTGTGCTGTAGCAGAGAGAGACAACTAAACAACTACGAGGCAGTAACAAAGAAATCCAAGCAACATGGTTCACAGACAGAGGCGGAAGTGCCATAACTGATGTTAAAATTATAAAGTAAGTGCAAGCCTGAACAAAATGCCCTGGACACACCACTGCTGGAGCAGACTGAGTAAGCTGCCTCCTTAAAAGCACAGCACTTTTGCAGAGACGTACTGGAAAGCGGTTCCTGTAACAGCAGCAGCAGCAGATGAACAGTTCAGGCACAGCAGTACGTAGGTGCTGCGGGCAGCAGGGAAGGGATATCTCTACGTGAGGAAAAAGAGAATTGCTGAACAGCAACCTGCAACAGAGCATTTTGGCAAATGTCAAGGTGCAGTTTCAGCGAGGTAGCGCACGACTGGGCACAGCAAACAAGGAAAGATGTGTGGCACACGGAAGAGCACAAACCGGGCACCCTGACAAGTGGCAGCATGCTATGCTCGAATGAGTACAGTAAGCAGCAGACCAGGGTCTGCGACAAAGGCTCAGTTCTGGTGTCCCTACAGTATTTGTTATAGAACCTTGCTTAATTTGCAAACAAAGCACAGCCTGCTGTTTCACACACTTTGATGAGAAGCACAGAAATGGCATACCCCACACAGGATAAATCCGGGAAGCAGGGAGGGAGGAAATTTTTCTAATTCTCTCTCTCTCTCTCTCTCTCCAGACCCCTACCATGACTAAGAAAGTTACTTTCTTCTGTCTACATATTTCTTACACGACTGATGAAAAATAATGAGATTAATCAAATGTGCAGCTAGAAATGTTCCAGCTGATCAGTCTGAACCATAAGAATGTTGTAGGGAGACCTAAGCTGGTTTGGAATAAATCCTAAATATTTATGACATAAAAAAAACCTTAATTAAAATTCTCTTGCTATTAAGAGCCTAGTGTATCTAAAGCATCCTACTAAACTCCCAGTGCCCATATCTTCATACAGTTTTCTGTACTTTCTGGACCTCCTCGTCATTAACTGGGATTACAGAAAATAAATTACATACTCTATATTATATTTCGCTCTGTTTGACAGTCATCTTCTGCAAATCTTAGTGGTTTTGAAATTCTTTTGCATAATATGTACTATAATTCATATCCAAAATACTTAAAATTTACAAATACAGCCATCTGCAGTCTATATTTTTCAAAGCACTGCAAATATTTTTAAATATACGTGCCAGCAGGTCTTTATTTATAAAACACACACATACATTACAGTCAAAATAAAATTAAAAAGAAATCAAAACCAAAAAGAGCCCCACACACCTGTTTTCTGGTCATATAAAATATCCACAGGATGTAATTTAGTAATTTCTGCTTTTATTTCCTCTTTATACTAGCAATTAAATAAAAGTTAAAAAGTTATTTATCTGTCAATAAATCAAATCACAGAATCACAGAACGGTTGTGGTTGGAAGGGACCTCTGGGGATCATCTACTTCAACCCCCCTGACAAAGAAGGGTCACCTACAGCAGGCTGCACAGGGCCACGTCCAGGAGGATCTTGAATATCTCCAGAGAAGGAGACTCCACAACCTCCCTGGGCAGCCTGTTCCAGGGCTCCATCACCCTCAGAGGGAAGAAGTTCTTCCTCCTGTTCAGACGGAACTTCCTCTGCTTCAGTTTGTGCCCA
>Ga0065711_1050925_pt1 | contig 10593 bp, 8 predicted proteins | sample Hoacrofraction12_FD_59098 | JGI IMG/M metagenome (GOLD analysis project Ga0065711, IMG submission 59098) | Hoatzin crop microbial communities from Cojedes, Venezuela - Epithelial fraction 12 v2 (version 2) | ecosystem: Host-associated > Birds > Digestive system > Esophagus > Crop | place...
TGTGCTGGACTCTCTCCAGTAGCTCCTCATCTTTCTTGAACTGGGGAGCCCAGCACTGGACACAGCACTGCAGATGGGGCCTCCCCAGGGCAGAGTAGAGGGGGAGGAGAACCTCCCTCAACCTGCTGGCCACACTCTTCCCATAGTTAGGAAAGAAAGTAACAGGTCGGTGCCTTGCAGATAATTAATTTCTTGACCGTTCAGATCAATAATGGTATTTGTACTTTGACCTGTAGAGTTGTCAAGGGATGCTTAAATCAATGTCATCTTAATTGCTATGGATAATAATGGTAATGTGAGAGATTCAGTGCGAACAGTAAGAGCTCCTTCTACCACAGATGTTGTTCAAGGTATGTTTATGCCCAATTAGACGTAACCAGAGTGAACTTCACCGAAAGATAACGATCAGATACTTTTGCGCGTCTCAGGAAGGGGAGCGAGCGACAGGAAAGGAGCTGGGGACCGGACAGCCAAGAGGAAATCCTCGGCTCTTTGTTTCACCAGGGTTGCCACCCGACGAGCACCAGTGCCGTGCTGAGGTGGATTTCAGAGTGGAATTCACTGAGCTGCTGCTTGCAAACAAGCTGGTAAACTTGGTGTTTGTGAAGAACTGATCTTGCTTTTCTTCTTGTTCATTGCAGGTAGCGGATTTTGGCCTCAGCAAGGTGTGTCAGGGGAAAGGGAACGTGAACCAGCATCGCTTCTCCTCTGCCTGTGGGTCGAACTTCTACATGGCTCCAGAAGTGTGGGAAGGTCACTACACTGCGAAGGCTGACATCTTTGCCCTGGGGATCATTTTCTGGGCGATGGTCGAGAGGATCACCTTCCGCGATGGGGACACCGAGAAGGAATTGCTCGGTGAGGGTCAGATCAGTGCTGTCCTCTTGTCGGTGGACGTTCTGGAATCTGTAGGGATCCTCCGAGAGACGTTTCTTCCAGGCATAGTTACAAATGATGTGGCTTTTTCCAGGAGCCTGCAAGTACTTTGCAACCCAAAGAAACCCAAAGTTGGGCTTTTTTGGGTGTTTTGGGGTTTTGTTTTTGAGAGAACTGCAAAGCAATCACTGCTCCTTCAGCATGCGTTGCTCCTAATTTGGTTGCTTGTCATGCAGGGTTCCCAGGTCTTGAAGAGATACCACGAAGGCAGAGGGAATGCTCTTTATATTTACAGATCATTTTGCCTGGAAGATCCTTGCTTCTGCCAGAAATACTCTGTGGGTTTTAAAGGTTAAGAGAGAGCGCTTCTGGCTTCTCTGCTGTCAGACCTTCCATGCCCTAAAGACTGCTCTTGAAAAATGGGTTTGTCCCTTATTGTCATGACAGAATTGTAAGAGAAAAAAACCTCGTAGCTGTTGGCGAGGCGTCTGCCTTAGAGCTACACTCTTCACCGTGGGTTTGGTATCTGTATGCTCCCGTTTGCCCAGAAATGCTTCCAGTGCTCTTTAAACCAACACCTTTCTCGAACTGGGCTCCTGGGTTCGCTTGTGTCCTTGACTTGGCATAACCAAGGGACGGGATCGCTCGGAGCGCTGGAAGGATATTCCGAGGAGCCAAATAATAAACCGGGGGAGGATGTTTCGATCAGCTTCGCTGCCATCTGGCTGAGTTTCCTCATGGTTTCGAGGTGCCAGATCTCACAGGGATGACTCGACCGATGGCCTGCTCTCCCCCTCTCTCCCCGCCTCCTCCTTCCTCCAAATCCCCCACATATGTGCACGCTTGAAATGCTTTGTACTAACTGATTTCAGAGAAGTAGATTGCAGTGGAAAATCCATCTCGAGAGGAGACAATGCCAGTTGTGCACATTAGCATAATAATTGAAGACATCTACCCAGGCTCTGAGATCATACTATACCTGTCTGTCTGTCTTTTCAATGTTTAAAATCTTAGAAGGAATTTCTGCGGAGGAACTCTGAGAAGCTATTGTGCTACCCCTTGAATTTCTCTTTTTTTTCTTCATCATCAAGTAGGCTCAGTTCTAATTCTACTATTTATTTCTTTTGAAAACGCCAAACATTGATAAATGTTTTAGCTCCTGCCTACAGAAACAAGCAATGTGGCTGCAGCTGAGACCAAAGCCTGAACAGATTTCATTAGAATAGCTGCCCGCCAACTTGCGATAAGGAGTTTGCAAGGCCAACCTTTTCCATACACAGACAGGTCACTGCCTTTGAAACATTTCTTCTTTGCTTGGCGCAGGGGTGGAACAGCTTGAGTGAGCAAAGCTGTTTTTACTGTCTGTTTTGGAAGCCAGTTAATCATTTTCAACAACCGGTGAAATTATTTAGATTACCAGGAGCAAATTTACATTTCCCTTCCTTAATCTTGCCGAGGAGAAGTTGGCTAACGGTAAATGGCATACGCTGTCATTTTAATTGAAAATTGTTTGGCTAACTGAGCAAATAAATTTTGTGTTTAACTCCTTCGAGTCGCCTCGGCCAAGCACAGTCTCCTTCATTCCCCCCCCCCACATTCTAGGGCTTCCGAGGCTGCTGGTGGGGTGAAAGGGAGTAAAATGGAGGGAGTTGATTTCGGCAGCCCGCCTTCTCTGCAGACGGTCCCTGTGGCTGCTCGGCGAGCAAGCCGTGCCGCAGCTCGCTCCCTCTGTTCCACGCACGGTTACGCACACAGCCTTGCGCAACGCCTTGGTTACTCTTTGAGAGTAAAAGCCGCCTCTGATAACAAAAACTTCTCAATATTTGACTTGGCGGTCGCCTCTTAATAAGTGATCTTTCTGGTCATCTTTCCGATGTTTTGTTTCCCAGGCTGTCTCTCCGTACTTGCGCACGACAGCGTTCTGTGTCGACTTCCCTCTACCTGTATAACCTGACTCCTCCTAATCTGTCTTCAGGCACTTACATCTGCCAAGGGAAGGAGCTCATTCCCCTCGGAGAAGCGCTGCTGGAGAACCCCAACATGAAACTACAGATTCCCCTGAAGAACAAGAAGTCCATGCCAGACGATCTCTGCAAGCTCCTGCACGACATGCTGGCTTTTAACCCAAAGGAGAGATTGGATGCCTTCCAGCTGGAAGTCCGAATCAGGCAAATCTCCTACGGCAAAAAGCGTCAGCGCTCCGTCTCGTAGAGACGAAGGACGTTCAGGTTAGTGTCTCTGCCAGGCTGCTCCCTCTTTAGTCTGAGCTCGCAGGGGATTTTCTGGTATTGACCTCCGGGCCGAAGCCCTCTAAGTCAGACGTGACCCCTAGCAGTTCTTGAAAATTCAGTGACAGACAGATCCACATCTGTCAAACTAGAAGAGGAAAAGGCTTCGATAAACGTTTGGGAAAAGGAATTTGGCTGAAGGACGTCTGACAAAGAAACTTTTGCTTCCTTGGTGGTGTTTGTTCAGGGAATTGGCTGTGCTGTCTGTATTCGGGCCAGCCCGTCCTTTACCCAAAACCTCATCTGTTTCCACAAACAGGGGCAGATTGCTGCCATCTCTCCAGCGTTCACCCGTGCTTGTTTGTTGCCTTTACAATACACTCGCTAACTAAACAGAAGCTGAAGTGGCCCCAGTTACTGTATATTTGTAGGTGTCTTAAATATGGTATGCAGGTATGGCAGGAACTGTCAGATTAAAGACAGGTTTATTTTTTTGGTAATTAAAGCACTGTTAATGCTCTGAGTGTTTCAGAGCTGGGTGCACCAGGTGATAGGGGAGCTTCCTGTCCCAAACTGCTTAACGGGTAAAAAAATTGGTCCTAATCCTTGTGAGTTCTTGATGGCCTCTTTAGCATCTGCCTTGACGGAGGTTTGAATGCTCAGCACAAAGTTCCAGATGCTCTGTCAGATTCCGTGTGTTCCAGCAGAGCGATGAAAATACGGAAGGGACTTCCCTGGCTTTTGAAGTCCTGTCTTCTGCTGTCTTGGGTTTCGTATTCTAGAACTTCTTTGACAAATGCATTAGAGAACTAAAGGGGTTTGTGTCTGATACTGAGCACCTGGCTGTCGTGATAGCTAAAGACGTTGTCCTTCACAACGCAGATGCATTTCTGATCAGTTTAATACCCTTGATCTTGTGACGGACTTGTCCTTCACCTTAAAACGCTCTTCTCCTTCCCAGGTGTTTGCCCATCCTGAGCTGTTTTATAGGGAACAACTAACTTCAGCAGCATTTCTTCCCGTCGGGGGCCGGTCGGTTGCTTCCATCGAGCTTGGCTCCTCCACCTCCCCCATATACAAGTAATTACACTTCCTCTCGACGAGTCTCTTCAGGTCCTTGTAAAGCACCAGTGTTTGCCATCTAGTCTGGAAATACTCCTCCTGATGTGTTCCAGGTTCGCGTCTCCCTCCTTTCGTATCTATATCACTTCATTCTCTCCTAATTACTTCGTATCCTAAAGCCCTTTCTGACTGGAGTTGCTTCAAACCAGTATCATTCTGGGTTACAGCAGTCACTTTTGTTCACAGATGCGTGACCTTGTGTTTTCTATTGCCAAGTTTCATCCCCTGTCAGTCAGAAGAAGCGGTGAATGACCCCGAATATTTCCTCGTCCTTTTTCATAACCGGAATACCTCCAGGTTCATGTCATCAGCACGCTTCTAATTGTGCCAAGGCTGTTAGTGAAAACATTAATTAAACAAGTCAGTTGCCAGTGCCAATCTTGATAAAGCTCTGCTCTAGCCTCTTCATTTCCAAATTATCCTTTTCAGTTCTCCCTTGGGACAGGTTAACTGCCTTACATCTTCCTTTTTGCTAATCCCGGTCTTCTCCTGTCTATCGAATCCTTTCTGGTGCGGTACTGCATCGCGTGCTTCGCTGAAATCTCAGTGGACGAGGGCAATGCTTCTTTTTACCTAGAAAAATCAGTTTTATCGCTGAAAGCCGCTCGGTGAGCATGGTAGGATCTGGGGTTCGGGGGGCTCCCACCTGAACCAGGCGGCCCGGCGCACTGTAACAGCAGCAGTGCCACTAGCTGGCAGGCCAGCCCCGAAGTGGTTGGTTAGCCTGCGACAGAGGAATCTGCGAGGAGAAAAAGGGGACTCTAGCAGCGCAGCGTCAGGCTCGCTGCTGTCGACTTCCCTTTTTCATGGTGAAACCATAATGGTAAAGAGACTTGCAGATAGGTTCAGAAGAAAAAAAAGCCAGCACAGCCAGGAAAACCCCGCCTGTCTCAGTCCTCTTCGTTTATTTTATGTTCCCGTTCAGCAGGGAGCTAGCTGAACACCGGCCACACTCGCTTTCGGCAGCGATGACTTGCGGCGCAGCGCTCCACGCCGCGAGGTGCCGGTCTCACGGTGTCGCAAACGCTGTCGGCCACTGCATTCGTGCAGACTGGAATGAAACCCAGCTCGCCTTTCTGAAACGGGGTTCTCTTAAACGCCGGGTGCTTCAGTCCCAAAAACAGACCCATCTCCTGGCCGACTTCCCTCCCCTCAAATCGGGAGTAGCGCAGAGCTGAGGAGGGTTTCTCACAGCGCTGAATCCGCGGTGCTTCAGGAGAAATTGCCTCCTCCCTCGAAGTGTTGAAGGCCAGGTTGGATGGAGCTCTGAGCACCCTGGGCTGGTGGAAGATGTCCTGCTGATGGCAGGGGATTGGAACCAGATGATCTTTAAGGTCCTTCCAACCAAAACCATTCTATGATTCTACGAAATTCTCCCACAGCGAGTTCGAATCAAACAGGAGATGCTTTTTTTTCCTTTTTTCTCCATAATGCTTTGTTGTCATAGGGCAACAAACTCCACAGGGCAGCCGAGCTTCAGATCTGCTCAGAACAGTGTGAAAAACACCAAAACGAGTTTTCTTTCATCAATGTAAAGCCGAGGATATGGGTACAACCTGTGATTCGGGGCGTTCGTCCAGTTAAACTTTGCTCAGAACTGGGATTTTTACTGAGGGAAGCCCGCCGGCGTACCGGCCCTGAGCGTACGGATGGTGTGGATGTCCCCGAGGCAGAACAGCGGGCCAGGGGAACTTCGGTACAGGCCAGTGCTCTCGCCAAGAAGTGTTTTATTCTGCAGCTTTGGTGTGTTTCCTTTGCAGGTGTCGCGTCCTTCTGCGATCCGGAGGCCTTGGAGGCGGCGAACAACTCTGCCTTCCTTCGGAACGAGCGGATCGATCGGAGGACCGTTGCCAGCTTCCGGTTTTCCCGAACGGTTATATTTAAATGGACAATAACTTTATTTATTTGTACAGTAATTTTAAGAGGAGAACTAGACAAAATTTACTTTTATGCAAACCTCTGCTGTTTTTGTATTTCTGCTCTTTCACAGCGAGTAGCGTAGGTGAGAACTTGGCTGCGGTGACCCCGGCTGCCTGCCCGTACCCGGCGCAGTCGCGGTGGAGTTTCTGAACTCTCTCTTTTTAAAGCAACCCTCGCGCATCCTTTCATTGCCGTCCTGTCGCTGCCCTTTCGAAGGACGGCAAAGAAACGGGGTGGAAGCCGTCTGGAGACGGGCTTCTCCGCCCCGCTGCATGTCGGCTGCCTTTCCAGCCCTGGCTTCTCGCTGATAATGCCACGTTGCTTGTCCTTGGCACAGACGTTGTCTTTAGGAGGTTTAATTGGAGCTTTTCTTGTGTGTGTGTGTAGTTTCGTGTCGCGTGGCCACGTAACCGAGTGATGTCTGCTGAACGAGCTGGCAGAGTGCTCAGTGTCTACGCTGAAAAGTTTGAGCAGAAACAAAAAATGTATTTTCTTCGCAGAATATTCTTGCTTAGGTTAACGAAAATGCCTTCTTAAAATAAATACAAAGAATGTTAAAGATGCCAACTCTTGATTAGAACGTATGCGTCACTAACACTTAAAGCAGTTTAAGGCATCACGCTTCCTGCTGTGTTAGCGGCTTGCGCCAGCTGTTCCTACGAGGGAAATGAAAGGGACTGAACCGGAATCTTGGCAGGTAAATGGGGAGTCCAATTTGCGCCCTGGTTGGAAAACATTTTAACGCGTCTGTAAACTACCTGTAAACTGCTTTTCTTCAGGAGCTCCTGGAAAAGGTTCCTCCTGCGCTCGTCGGTCGCGCGGAGGTGAAGCAGCGTCCTTCAGGGATGGCTTCCTTTTGTGGGAAAGGAATAAACTGCCGAGAGACAGATAACTCGGCGAGCCCCTCCGCACGGAGGAGGGAAGTAGGTGTGTTTCTGTCAGAGACAGATTCTGTGTTTCTTCTCCCTCTCCTCTGCTAGGATTGTGGCTGCGGCACAGACGCCGCTGCGTGACAAGCAGCGTGTCGCGGGCGGAACTCCTGGAGAGGATCTTCCTCCCTGCCATGGCTTTATCCAGAGGCTCCGCTCGCCTTCCGTGGGGAAGCGGGACATCTTCTCCCTGGCTCCTCCAGGCTGCAAAATACATTTGCCCTGCGCAAATGAGCGTTAATTGACCTCTGTCTCCATTACAGATAAATAAATGGGCCGCCCAAGTGGTGCCTGAAAAGACCCGTTGTGGGAACAGCTCAAAAAATAGGTGAATTCAAATCATTAAATTAAACTTGGCTTTTGAATTGGGAGACTCCACAGTCCAACGACAGGCGTGGCCGCTTTGAGGCTCACGCGGCGTGTGACGCCTCTGGGCACAGAGACGGCATGGGGACGAGCTGGAAACAGGGGGGTCTTTATGAAGAGCCACGGTCACCCTGGTCTGGAGAGAGCTTCTGGGAGGAGACAGGGCTGGCTTTGGGTGGTGCAGCCCGGTTTTAGCTACTCCTTGATTTCGAGCTCATCTTGGAGTTCCGGGGAATCGGGACTGGATGCTGCGTTTCCCCTTCCGCAGCTTTCAGTTGTAAATACTCTTCTGAAGTAGGGTTTCTTCATCCTCCTCCTCCTCCTCACCCCGCAGCCACTGCAACTCTGCCCTCTGCTTCCCGCCGCCTCTCCTGGGAGTGTGCTGGTCGTCTTCCAGAGCTGTTCTTGGCTGAGATTGGGTCCATTTTTCTGGAATACCGACAGGTTTGCGCGCCCTCACAACACGCCAGACCGCGGGGCAGGAGAAGGGCTGTTTACTCATTTTCTTCCTTGTTTTGCCGTGCTGCGCGAGTATCCTCACAGCTGCCAGATATTTTTAGCTCCTCTGTACGTATGCTTTAATCGCTTGAGACTCTGTATTTTATAAATTAATAAAACGCTGTGGTTTTTTTACTAATGCTTTACAAAGTGTGGGAATACCGAGCATCTTTTTAGAAGATATTCTAAAGACCTCATCGCTCTCTCCAGCTCCCTGACAGGAGGGGGTAGCGAGGGGGGGTTGGTCTCTTCTCCCACGTAACCAGCGATAGGACGAGAGGCGATGGCCTCAAGTTGTGTCAGGGAAGGTTCAGATTGGAGATCAGGAAAAATTTCTTTCCTGCAAGAGTGGTCAGGCCTTGGACCAGCATCTTTTTAGAATCACACGGCGCTTCTTTTATTTTTCAGGTGCCACGATTCAGTGAGTCTCACTCTATACCTAGCGAATTGGTAAATGAACGCACGCGATGACAGCCTCTAATTTTGGTGACTGCTTCTTAGCGAAAGGGGCGGCAGGGAGAATCCTGGAGCTGCCGCCTGCAGCGCTCCGAAAACAGGCTGGATATTCAAAAGCGATCTAAAGGGTAAATGTAACGGCTGGAGCCGGGAAAGGAACAGGGTAAAACAGTAGAGCGCGTGAATCCGTGCTGTTCTCCTGTATCAAAAGCTGCCTGTGGCTCGTTAGTTAAAATAGAGCTGAGCCCAAAGGGAAAAATACAGAGAAGTTTGTCAAAAAGTCCTACACGGGGGGAGTGGGGGATGGGAAGTTCGTTAAATTGGGGATGTTAAAGAGAAAATAAACTCTGTATTGAGCAGGCGCTCCCTCCTGGCGTGGGAGGAACCGAGGGGGAGCCCGGTGGGTGCGCAGGCCTCGCACAGCCCGTGGTGGAGTTACTAAACCCACTGGTGACAGCGGAAGGGTCAGAGGGCTGAAATCGGACCCACGTGTGGAAGAGGAGTCTAATAGGCTTGGGAGGAGCGGCTGGAGAGCTGCCCCAGGGGAAAAGGCCCTGGGGGTGCTGGTCGACAGCTGGCTGAGCAGGAGCCAGCAGTGTGCCCAGGTGGCCAAGAAGGCCAACGGCATCCTGGCTTGTACCAGCAATGGGGTGGCCAGCAGGACTGGGGCAGGGATCGTGCCCCTGGACTGGGCACTGGTGAGGCCGCAGCTCGAGTGCTGTGCTCAGCTTTGGGCTCCTCACTCCAAGAAGGACATGGAGGGGCTGGAGCGTGTCCAGAGAAGGGCAGCGAGGCTGGGGAGGGGGCTGGAGAACAAGTCTGATGAGGAACAGCTGAGGGAGCTGGGGCTGTTCAGGCTGGAGAAGAGGAGGCTGAGGGGGGACCTCATTGCTCTCTCCAGCTCCCTGACAGGAGGGGGTAGCGAGGGGGGGTTGGTCTCTTCTCCCAGGTAACCAGCGATAGGACAAGAGGCAATGGCCTCAAGTTGTGTCAGGGAAGGTTCAAATTGGATATAGGGAAAAATTTCTTTCCTGCAAGAGTGGTCAGGCCTTGGCCCAGGCTGCCCAGGGCAGTGGGGGAGTCGCCATCCCTGGAGGGGTTCAAAAACCGTGTGGATGTGGCACTTCAGATATTAGATATTAGGAAGATATTAGACATTAGGAAGAAATTCTTCCCCATGAGGGTGGTGAAACACTGGCCCAGGTTGCCCAGAGAAGCTGTGGCTGCCCCCTCCCTGGCAGTGTTCAAGGCCAGGCTGGATGGAGCTCTGAGCACCCTGGTCTGGTGGAAGATGTCCCTGCTGACGGCAGGGGGGTTGGAACCGGATGATCTTTAAGGTCCCTTCCAACCCAAACCATTCCATGATTCAGGACATGGTTTAGCAGGGATGGTGGTGATGGGTTGACAGTTGGACCTGATGATCTCAGAGGTCTTTTCCAACCTTTATGATTCTAAGATAAATCCGTGAGCGGCTGTTGAACAGGGGGACAGAGCAACCCTTGGTTCAGGGAGCTCCTGAACCATCATCTGGCTGCTGACGGGGCTGCTCAGCGCCCACCGCGTGGGGCTTCGACACTTCGTTTTTCCCGAGGTCGGAGCACCAGCAGCAGTGACTAAGGATGTACCACCCCCTTTTTTGTTTTTTAATCTACAGCCATAATCTCTGTTGAAGAAAAAAGAGCAGAAAGGCACATGGATCTCTGATTCAGCTTGGCATTTCAAGCGAGCAGGTCATGAAGGTGAAGCTTTGTTCTGCTTTGGTAGGGGGAAAAGGCGCAAGTTCTCCTTTTTTATTCTCTCCTCTGCAACGAGCCTCGCGCGCACCGGAGCGGTTTGTTAGAACAGGCTCTCTAAATGCTGGCGCTGGCCGTCGAGGCAGGCATTTCGATTGATTGCTTTGGATTAACGAGGCTTCAGACTGGTTTATCTTTTATTTCCAGTGGGACAAATAACATCCCTCACAGAGATGCAAGATAGCTAGGGGCTGGATTTAGCTGGGGAAGAATTACTCACCACCGTCCCCAGTCAGGATCAAGTCAGCCAATACTATTCTGTTTTTCTCTAACATTAAGCATTGCCTCCAAATCACAGAATCACAGAATGGTAGGGGTTGGAAGGGACCTCTGTGGGTCATCTAGTCCAACCCCCCTGCCGAAGCAGGGTCACCTACAGCAGGCTGCAGAGGACCTTGTCCAGGC
>Ga0065711_1050926_pt1 | contig 10593 bp, 6 predicted proteins | sample Hoacrofraction12_FD_59098 | JGI IMG/M metagenome (GOLD analysis project Ga0065711, IMG submission 59098) | Hoatzin crop microbial communities from Cojedes, Venezuela - Epithelial fraction 12 v2 (version 2) | ecosystem: Host-associated > Birds > Digestive system > Esophagus > Crop | place...
ATTTATAAGGTCCCCTCGCAGCCTTCTCTTCTTCAGGCTGAACAAGCCCAGTTCCCTCAACCTCTCCTCGTAGGGGAGATGCTCCAGTCCCCTCACCATCCTCGTAGCCCTTCGTGGTGCTGGTGAATGATTCAATTTGTATATGACATATTAAAAGTGAAATTATGGTCAGACAATACAGATTCACTCATTTTATCACTGGTAAAAAAGAGCTCCAGCATCAAGCCATGTACTAGCATAGCAATATACCTTTTCTTTTTATTATAGCAATGTTTGAACTGAGTATATATTAAGGAAAAAAGACTACTTAAAACTGTGTTTGCAACAGCATCCCGTCTATCTATGATCACAGATGAAACTATCGCAGGATGATTTAACAGTATATGGTATTGATCAAAAGCATTATTGACATCATTGACTGTGCTCAGCTGTAAATCAAAGTTTTTCCTTATTCTTGTCCCCATATAGTGAGTGAAGACCCTCTAACAGTATTAGAGAAATTATGTATATACCAGTTTCCTATTGTCAAAGACATTTCTTAAGCCTTCTCTCTCCTGTTCTTTGTTACAGCTGCACTTCCTTACCATCAGAAAGAGGTGTATGCAACGAAGAATCACAGGACAGAGTGTAAAAGTCACTTTGATCCAACTCCCACCTAGGACTAGATTTTCTGTTTTAGAAAGGTTGTTAGAGGTAGTTTTACTTTCACTTTCACAATTTATATGGGACTTTTTTTGTGGCCATCAGTGCTGCTCCATTTCACCCTTTGTTTTTCGGTACTGATCCTCCCTTGGAAAATCAATATTGCAGGTAACATTCCTGCCTTTTACTCTTACAGTGGGTCAACAGCAAAACCTAAGAATGACAGTACTGAAGAATTATGTATTTCTCAGTCTGATAAATAGGAAGAGTAATATACACTTCTCTAAGAAACAACTTGGCATAGCTTCAGAAAAGAATGAAGTATGCCTTTCCAAAATGTGTAAAGAATAATTTTCCATGTGTCTAGTACTAATTTAAATTTTTGTATTCAGATAACAGCCTCTATAATAAACTTCTTTAAACTATGGTTATCTGTTGTGATGATAACATGCCAAAACGTGGGTGAAAAATATGGCAGTTAATCTTAAAATCATTATGCAAGACAAGTCCTTATGAAACAAAATTTTCTCTGATGCATATAACACGCAGTTTTTAGATGAATGAGTAGAATATATGTGAATGTATCAGCTTCTACAATACCCAAATGCAGTATGACTCATTGGGAAGTTGTCACACTAAAAATTCTGCTATCTGCTTTTTCTAGGAAATTGCAGGAAGCATATCACCTTGTTTTGTAAGGATTCATAATGCTTCTATTTTCTTTGTTGCAAAATATTTCCATGCTCCATTTGTAATTTGTAGGAAAGATTCCAGAAAACAAACTTTTTTTCATTACCAGTGCAAGTATTTGGATGTAATTTTACAATAGAAGTATTCTCATGAATGACTTGAAAAAGATTATATTTAGCTTCTCATGAGTATTTTTTTCTTTTGCACAGTATGATCATACAACAAAGTAGCTGTGAACTACTTGTGAACTGCATACTTTCAGGTTTTAAGGGAATTAAATTACTATCAGGTGATTTCAGTAACGAATTTGACAGCAGCAAGAGTAAGTGATGAACAAAAAGAACTTTCGGCAGCCACTGAATGAAGTAATGAATTGGCAGGCATACTTAAAAATTAGTTTGTATGAGTAATTTCTAAAATGGTTATCTGTAAGAGTTGAATCTATTGTTCTGGTTTCGGCTGCAGCCGGCAACAAAAACGCCACGCGGCCGCCCCTCCCCCCGCTGGGGAGAATGGGAAGAAACAGGCAGAAACTGGTGGGTGGGGATAAGGGCAGTTTAACAGAACAGCAAACAAAGGGAACAGTAACAACAACGATACAGAAACGGGGAATACCCAAAACAAACCCGCAGAACAGATCCGCTCTCTTGGACCGCACTGCCGCTCTGCCCTCCCGAGCCACGAGTGAGTTCCCGCCCCCCAGCTCCCCCCCACCGGAACCCAGCATGACGGCACAAGGTATGGAATACCCGGCTCTGTTTGGCCAGGTTGGGGTTGGGTCAGCCCCCCCGGCTGTGCCCCTTCCTGGAGTCCGGTGAAAATTAACCCTGTCCTGGCCAAACCCAGGACATTTAATTAATTATTTACTGAATTGCAAAGATAGACAGACTTTTATTAAACAAATGTTTAAACCTAAAATAACTTACCCATATCTCCCATACAAAATGTAGAGTTGCAATAATAGCATTCCTGAGAACAGTCCTCAAGCTAATCTTGATTCATTGTGCCACTTTATGCATGGGTAATAGAACTGGGACCATTTTATCTTTTCCTAAATGTCTTTTGAAGTTTATGGTCATTGAAAAATCAATGCAAATAAATTGTTGAAGTAAATGATATATGAAGGTCTCATACCGAGTATCAAAGCTTTATGGTGGCTTAAATCCCTCTAGAAGCAACAAGAGACAGAATGAAAGAGTTTGCTAAGAAATGTCTAAGATGTTTTTTCCCATTCAGATGAATGAGTTCTGAAAAACAGAAAAGAATATTACAAGATCAATTTATGGTAGCTCTAATACTTTATGTTAAGGGATATTAGGAGCAAGGCTGCCTCCAGCAGTGCCAGCCCAGGACTCCCTTCTGCCAGCCACCGGAGCCCAGGCCCATTCTCCCAGGGACCCAAAGTCTCTGCCCAGGCTGAGGGACATGACTACCACCTTCCTATTTGCAGGTTCAACCAGTAGTGAAGCTGAGCACATATCCCAGAGACAGACACACACGGGCATGTACATGCAGGACATGACACGGCTGGTCACACAGACTGCCACAGATAAGGTGCTGCCTTCAACAGCACCTGCCTACAGGACTCACATAAACACAAGCACAGACAGCCAAGTCCCCTACTCCTCTTGGGCTGACAGAGGCAGGAGGTCACTAGTACAGCAGTCACACACAACATGCCCTAGGCTCACAAGCACATGCACATTCGTGAGTCCACTGAGTACCAGCACAGCCCCTCTGTCTGCCCAGCACCCCTGCCTGCATCCTGGACCCCTTACCTACCCCACAGGTCCCCTACTCACCCACTGGTCCAGCTCGGTCCTTGCTGAACACATGCAGCACTCGCACACTCATCTCAGAGACACCTCAAAGTCATGGGTCCACTGGATACCAGCACAGATCCCCCATCCACCTGATACCTCTGCCACAACCTGAGGCCCCACTACTCTCACTCTGGTCCAGCTTGAGGTTTGCCTTGAGTGAATGCACATGCACACCCCATGCACATCAGGACTGGGGAAGATAAAGATGCTCAGAGCCCCAGCAGCCAGCACCTGGCACATGGGCTGTCTCCCGAGGTCCCACTTCAGCTGCCAGCACTGAGCGCCTCAATCACACCAGTCACCCTGGTAGCCAGTTTTTGGGTTCGCACCCCATGACTGGAGGTTAAAGACCTCCACTTGCTTGCATAGCTGACATTGACCCCTGACTCATTTCCGTAGCTGACATCACAGATCAAGGACACCCACACCCCAGGTCTGACTGCAGTAGCTGGCACCAGTTTTGACTTACATGCACAGAGGTCTCACCAGTAGCTGGCACCTTGTGCTTGGAGCACACACACACAGGACAGAGTGAGATTACGCAGAGAGATAATTAAAAAAAGGTTTAAGAAGAAGATACAGAAGATAGGATAGACTGAAGTCATCAGACACAGGGCTCAGCCAGAAAATTGTACTGACCTGTTGCATTTTACATGCAACTAGACCATTTCTGCTCCTGTGTGTTCTCTGCTTCATTCCGCCCAGCTTTGCTTCCCCTGTATGTTTCTGCATCACCGCCCACTGATCCCCTCAAACATCCTTGTCCCTCAGGTTTGCATCCTTACCACTTGCAAAGGCCTGGTTTGCCTGCAGTTTCATTACAGCCCACTAATTAGTGCAACTGACAAGGTGTGTTCCTTGTCTTTGCCTCTGCATTGGTTGTCAGGTTTGTGTCTCTATATTTTGTCTACAGCTTTCTCTTTTTCCTCAGTATCCCATTTGACAAGACCTTCAACCACAAAATCTTACCAGAATTAATATTTCTAAGTTCCACCTATTCTTCTCAGCTAGTGTTTCTGGTGGTGTTTGATTCTTATTGTTGCCTGGTGAGGTTGTGTCTCTTTATGATCTTGTTTATGGCTTTCCCCTTTTCTTATTATCTCCTTTTGCACTGTAAAGGTCCTTGACCAGACACCCTTAAAGGAGAAGATGATCTCACCTTCCACGTACCATTCTTACATTTTGATACTGCTACAGTGTCTGACTTACAGCCTCTTAGACTGTATATTTCAGCCTAATGCTCTTTCTACATGTATGGATCAAATGTAACAAATTAACAATTTTTTATAACTTTTTTCTCACCTTCAGATAATTTTTTGAGTATTAATAGTGATAGCATAACTAAAATTTTATTACTTTCTGAAGTAACCATTTATCTTTTTCTTTTTAATACATTAATTCCTTCATACATTAGTGCCATTCCTCCTTCTGAAATTTGAATGAATTTTATTCACTAGAAATTTGTTCCAGTTTCAAACTTGGATAGAAATGGGTCAAAGGGCTTGACATGCCACTTAACTAAAAATCTTCTTCAGTTTAGCTGTGGACTGTACAGTACTCAATTACTTTTACTTCTTTCTCAGAAATGAATTTTTAAAATGTTTCCATGCCAAAACAATGATAGTTCTCACAATTATTCATTACACTTTATATTCTCTGTCATCCTAAATTAAAGACAGTAGATAAAAACGCTAACATTAAAGTTAAATACAAGATTAATTCTTCTACTTGCATTCCTAACCAAAGATACTAGTTGCTTTTACTGGCTTGTCATTATACATGAGCATGAGTTTGTTGCTTCACAGGACAGCCACTGTATTTTGTCTATGAAGGTCTCTACAGGATCTGGCATTCTGAAAAACTTCAGACTTTAAGAAAAGGAAACAAGAGTTTCATAAATTAATATGTCATGTATTTTTATTATATTATGTTACAGTGACATTGTATGGTTTGGGGGGTGGTGGGAAACAAAGTCCTAACATTCCCCTCTTACTGTTTAATTAAACTTTCTGGATTAATTTTATCATATTATTTTCTCATAGTAAAACTAAAGAAATGAATTGAAATGTTCTCATTTAAGTATTTAGTAAGGATATCAACAACTCATAATGAATTTGGGGTGGCAAAGAGGAATATTTTCTCTTTTTTGGACAAGTTGATTCTTAAGGTAATACAAATAATTGTCCAAGAACAGATTTTCCATGGAAATAAAAATAAATGAAGTATTAAGAAGATTTTCTACCTTTAGAAATTTGGGAAATTAACTCAGAAAAAAACAAGCCTCTTGTCAAGACACTTAAACGCACATAGCAGAATCCCTTCTTCTGCTTGAATACTGAATTAGTTGAAAAAACAGAAATGTTTAAAATTACCATTCTAGACTAAGAAGTTCTCTGCTTCCATTTCTGTATGAACACAAAGAATAATCGTATATGTGTAATTCTACAGAAAATATTCATTGGAAAAACAAAATCTATGTGTGTCCCAATGGAAAAAAATACTCTCTGCTTCTATCTCTTGGTGGAGAGACATAAACAGAATTTAATTTGCATAAAATTTTTATACATATTTTCTTCAGTGGCACGTGGAGTGATCATCACTATACACAAACTCATAATTAGTTGAGAATTGGAATTGCATGGAGAGAGTTGACAAGAGATTTCTTTCGTGTAGCTAAAACAACATCTGTGAGGTAAGGACTCACAGATGTTCAAGCATCCTACAAGATATTAGCTGTCAGGCCCTGCAGACTATGTGCTGTTGAGAGGTGAAATATAGGTGCCTCCTTAAAAGAATCTACAGAGGGCAGAAGAAGAGCTAAGTGAAATCCAGTGATTTTTTTCCTAACAGGAAAATAAAGATGCATTTCACAGATTCAGGTCTTGCTTATTCATCAAAAGCAAAGCAAGCATGGAGCTTAGGTGATAGGGAAAGGTTTTGTTCTTTTTTTTTTTCTTTTTTTTTTTACAATAGAAATTCCATCCTGCATTAAAAAACCCATCCTAGTGACATTTTCTTTAGATCACTTCATTTTGAATTGGAAAATTAGTAACTCAGAATTCCACAAAATTTGAATAGAAGCTCCCCTTGCTAAGAGTTTTAATATAGTACTAGTTTGAATTTAAGTAACTGTCAGCATTTTATGGAATAATCACAGACTGCATTTGTGTTATTAAATCATTTCACTGCTTTGTTCCAGTGCTCTAGTCTCCTGATCATACCTGTAAGGATGTGAGTGTACTCTTGGGCTCTGTTCAGGAAGAAATCAAGCTGTTTACTTGGCAGTGAAGCAGGCCAGCTGTACACGCCCGTGTCTACACCCAACAGACAGTGTGGATAATTTTGTTACTCCTACTTGAAACAGTCTTCTGACAGCAGACTTACTTTTCTCCACTCAATGCCACACTTCACATCAGCAAATTGCACACGTTCATGTTACTTCCCACAATATATTTGTCGCAGTTTTAGCACAGTGTTGTAAGAAAACAATCTGGAGAGTTGCCAAAGCCTTCTCATTATTAATTTCTCCATCTCAGGTATCAGCCCACAAAAGCTGGAAGAAATCAGCTACCTGTAGGGTGCTTGTGTTGTCTCAAAGTTTTGTTGTCAGGAGGATTCCCAACAGTATTACAAGGAGGTCACTTGACATATCTGCCACACAGTCAATACACTGCAGGTGGTTACTGTAACTCTCAAAATCTTGTTATGAGCACAGGGGAATACACCCTGTACCCTGTATGCAAAGCCAAGAATTTATTGTTAGTACAATTAATGTTTTAATGGTGTAATCAAAATACAGCAAACGGTTCTTGTTAGTCCAGTTACAATAATACTAACACTCGTAGTCCAAATTATCTAATCAGTGCAGAAAATTCTCCTTGATAATGCAGTTAAAACTGTTATTATCTACTAATATTTAGCTATTTATTCTCTACCTTTTTTTAGGTATAGTGCTTACCCTACCCAACGTTCCTCTAGTCCTAGGCTGATGGTGCTATCTAGTCTTCCTCGAAAATACTTCTTCAAAAAGAGTACAGGGGAGTTATGACAAAGCATCCTTACCTTTTACACTAGGAAGAGTGCACTTTTTGTAGTGGAGAGCTTCTTCCTCCTCAGAATTAAATCTGATTTAAGATGGTTTTAAATATTTTCTAACACAATCTGCACCTTTACTCTTTCTTCATTGGTTACCACCTCCACAATGGAGTGGACTGCTTCTCTCTTTGTTAGCTCTCTCTTTCTTCTTCTCTCATTGTTAGCCCTAACCACAGATTCACCTGGCTCACAGTACTGCACTTGTTTAGCAACTATTCATTAATAACTATGATATATTTTCACAATCTCTGCTATCATTCTTTATCTGTAGTCTTCTACCTCACATTTTTATTCTAGGGTCATAAATCGGTTATTCCACACAGAATAAATACTTTTTATTACTACTACATCAGATGCTACGTCACACAACAGTGCAAAGCTAAACTAATGCTCATACATATTTAAAAAATAGTCACCTGCCTGCTAGGCAATTGCTCTCACAGTCAAAACAAGCCAAGGCAAACAAGCCCAAATGAGTCCTGAGTCCATGCTGTAACCTTTTACTAGTAATGGCAAAATCATATTTATTTGACAGCACTATAAGTAAATGACCAGGTGACATTTCAAATATTGACAGTACTGGATGCCAATGTTGCACTCAGTTGACAGGCTCAGCAAGGGGATCTGATGTTCTCTAGCAGAAAATGGATGAGATGGCCATCTCTCTTAAGCAACAGGTTACAGACACAAGGTTGACTGCAGAGTAAAATGAAATATAGTGCTACAAGGGAAATAAATGAGAGCAAATTTTAGCAATTTCACATGTGTTATTCCCTGTGGGTTTCTGTTATAGGGACCCTGAGAGCATGCTTTCCCCAGTCCCGTATTGATGGTTCAGTTGCCTAGGCTCAAAGCCAAGTTGGATAGAGCACATCTGGTGAACTTAAGGAGAGTTGTCATGAAGAAAGCTAGAGGCCTTAGTGAGGTTCAGCCTGTCCTACCTTTGGGACCTGCTTTTAACCTGACGATCTCTTGCTGAGCCTTGCCAGAACTGCAGTTTCCTATGCGTCACAGACACATCCACAGCCTGGCTATGCATCTCCCAATACAGAACATGTCCTTTCTAGCTGGCCTCTGCCACAGGCAATGATCTCATGCAATAGGCTTTCCAGAATATTGGAGTTCAGCTGGGTTGTCATTGGAGGAGACCAATGTTACACTAGATCTCTAACAATGAGCCTATAGATATGAATAAATAAAACAAAATGTAATATACACTTGAGGAGTTTGTGTTGTAAATCCCAGTATGTGCCATTAAAGGAAACTAAGTATGAACATAACAATTTTTGTGTATGTTTCACAAAAATAGGAGAGCAGGATGGCAAGAAAAAGAAACATAACCTTTTAAAACAGTATATAGTTATGCTGTGTGTGCTTAGATTTTAACGACTTTTCTATGTAGAGATTTCAACACCTATTCCTCAGCTGATCTTTCACTATGTACAGAGTTCAAAACTTAAAGTCTGCATCTCAATAAGTCTGAAGGAACACAGATTTGGAACAGTAGCAATGCCATGGTAAAAATACATGAAGAAAAAACTACTAGTATAATTTGGAGACTTACATTGAGTTTACCCAAATCTGGATTTTGCAAACAAAGTTGCTTACTGCTTGCATCTCTGGAAGAGGTATGAGAGGGACTACAGTTGTGATTTTGAGGTTAGTAAGGAACAGTGTCTTAGAGCAAGGAGGAAAGTGTGTTTCTGTTCCTTGTGTTTTGCAAATAGAAAGAGGATGGTCATGTTTTACATACAGACAACTGTGCTTAAATATCTTTTAGGGCACAGTTTCCCATGCAGAAGTGAAGGAAGCGTTTGAGGTATTGGGAACAGAAACATAGTTATAGTGGAATGCAGGTATGTGTTGTGTACAGGAATTTACACGAGTTCCAAATTGCATGCAAACAGACAGCATTATTAATTTCTTTTCCACCCTTGCAGTCTGGGATGCTGATGACAAAGGTGGTGGCAGACTGGCAAAATCTGAAAATCCCATACTTTTTGGGGCCATTCACTGTGGAAGTGATCACCATGTTGCTTGTATAGATTGTTTAAGGCCTACAACACATAACATGAAAGTAATTGAATATTGTCTTTGTTATTCTAGCTCAGATCCTGTCTGTTGATGACAAAACCTCAACAAAACCTGTAAGAACTTGGAAAATGTCTTGGTGAATACTCAGTATTTGAATAAGTCTGCTTGACTCAAGCTAGCCAGACACGGACACTGACAGTATGAGTTGATGAAATCATCACAGATTACATGGGCAACAGGGTGCCAGCTGGCCCACAAAGGAAGCTAAGTGATTTTCAGAGGATATGATCATCATGAAATTAGCATGTATAGCCAGTTATGATGTTCATAAACCTGCCACAGTGGTGCAGAAAAAATCTTTATGACAAAATAGTATGTTCAATAGAACTCTGTGGAGGAAATATGTAGAAAAAAATTCTGACTAGATATCCCCTACAGGAATACAGCTACTCGAAATTATGAAGATGCAGGCGACATAGAGATCAATAATAACACACCTGATAGTGACTTAATTCATTTGGATGGCCTCCAGATTCAATGTCTCTGCATGAATAGGTACTGAACAGTGACTACTAACTAAAAATTAAGGGAGGAATTCCCTACATGGAATTTACCTGTTTTGTTATTAAGCTATGCAAGAAACAAACATGGTGTAAACTAGAGAGACCAAAAGCAAAAAGTTTTAAAACTAATTCTTATTCAAGTGTGCGCTAATGTGCAGTACGGATTTGATCTGTCAATGTGCAGAAGCTATAAGTCAGCTCTCATCTGTGATGTAGAAAACAGAGCTCGGCCCCTGGGACATGCAACAATGACAGCACAGGCATTATCAATGACTGCTCAAAACCAGAGATGGGCTAAACCTTATGAGTGCCCAGGCAGGATGCCACTTGATATCCTTTTCTAATTATTTACTGAAACTGGAACATCATGTAATATATTCCACAAGGCCTCGTGAACATCTAAGAATTACAATGCTAAAATGACATAACAATTAGTCTAATGTAAATTAACATTTCTGGGCAGAAAGAATGAATCACAGAATCACAGAATCACAGAATCACAGAATCACAGAATGGTAGGGGTTGGAAGGGACCTCTGTGGGTCATCTAGTCCAACCCTCTTGCCAAAGCAGGGTCACCCACAGCAGGCTGCACAGAACTGTGTCCAGGCGGGTCCTGAATATCTCCAGAGAAGGAGACTCCACAGCCTCCCTGGGCAGCCTGTTCCAGGGCTCCGTCACCCTCAGAGGGAAGAAGTTCTTCCTCATGTTCAGACGGAACTTCCTGTGCCTCAGTTTGTGCCCATT
>Ga0065711_1050927_pt1 | contig 10593 bp, 7 predicted proteins | sample Hoacrofraction12_FD_59098 | JGI IMG/M metagenome (GOLD analysis project Ga0065711, IMG submission 59098) | Hoatzin crop microbial communities from Cojedes, Venezuela - Epithelial fraction 12 v2 (version 2) | ecosystem: Host-associated > Birds > Digestive system > Esophagus > Crop | place...
GGGGGGGGGGGGGGGCGGCCGAGTGGCGCTTTTGTTGCCGGTGGCAGCCGAAACCAGAACAAGCAGGTACTCTCTGTTCTGCTTATCTTGGCAGAGGTGTGTATCAGTGAAGCAAAGCCACCCTTCTAAGACTCCAGCTGCCTCCCGCACCTTCGGAGACTAATAACAGCTACTTTACACCTTAGCTTCTGCCTTGTCAAATGCAAATCCCTCTCATTTACATACGACCAAAGAAGAAAAGTAGACTTACTAAGAGCAAGTAAACTGAAGATTTTTTACCAGAATAATATCTATTTGCTGGCACAAACTCTTCCCAGCCACTCCAGTTCACATGTACTCTCTATTACCATGGCTCATTTTCTTTGGCTTGTGCTGTTTCCCAGAGAACCCTTTTCTTCCACAGAAATTCTTGCATTAACATTGCTCAGTCACAACACTTAAGGGAAGAAATACTTTGTTAGGACTGAATTATCTTGCGAAAGTTTTGAGAAGCTGAGCAGTGTTTAGTATCAGTTGTCTTGCATAAAGGTTATCTAACAACGGCTGGTCGCCTTGCGGTCACACTCAAATCAGTTTAGGTCAGTTAAAAAGAAAAAGAAAGGCTTATTTACAAAATTCAATCAAAATAATGCTCACCCACAGAATTTTCTAAAGATATAGGCAGCACTACTGAAGAACAATGTTTAATATTCTGGTTTAAGATCATATCTAAAAATTTCCTTTCCTTCTAAATTTATATGAGCCTCTGTGACAGTCTTAATCTAAATGATATTAATTCAGCTTTCCTACACCTTGACTAGTAAGCCTGCGTGTCTGCAGAGGCAGTCTTGTTCAATTTCTATTGCAAAGGTTTAGAAGTGCTACTAGCATTTGGGCCTCCCCAAGCAGGAGGTCTAATGCACTAAACCCAAGGTTTTTCCGCTTTTTCTCCCAAAGTTCCCTCCTTTTTCCTAATTCAACTTCACCTCTTTCCAGTGTCAACTTGGCCCTTACCTGATTTGCCAAGCTGATCTTTGGAGCTGACATGGTCCTTATGGTCCAGCAAACTTACATGCCAAGTTTTCCTTCAGGCTCAACATCCCACTCAATGATGCTGTGATGAATGTCAAATCTGAACAGGCTTTGTCTATTTTGAGTTCTCTCATGAAAATTTCAGATGACGGCAAATATATACCCTCACTCATACACACTGTTCCTTAAACTGGCATTTGTTGTCTGAAAGACCATTTCCCTGTATGCTAAAGTAAGAAAAAAAAGTGCTTTTAAATGTCTCTTCTCCCCCATCCAACTTATGCCTGCGTGTAATTTCTTCTTCTATCATAGGACATCTTTGCTTATTTTGATGTGTTTCTTGATTTCCTGTACTTATTTGTATGTGAATTATCTTGTACAGTATTAGCTGAATTTAAATTTAAAGTTTGTCAGTAAATTCCCATATGGAAAGACATGTAAAAACATTTCTCCTTAGGAACATTTATAAATACACCATTAGTTATCTCTTTCTGTGTAAGAATGTTATTGTAATGTCGTCACAGACAGCATCAATTAGAACTAGAGCTGCAGAAATCTGGTGCTACCCTGGACAAAAGATGGAAATTCTTCAAGAATTAAATGTTTTATGGAAAATGTAGATAAGTAAAGAAGTTTTGGAGGCATGCTGAAGCTTCCAGCAGCTTTTGTGATACATAATGGAAGGTTATCTCATTTTAGTTTTAATTTTGAATTTAAAACTTTTGTTTTTCTGGGTTTTTTGTTGGTTTGTTTTTTTGTTGGTTTGCTTTTGGGTTTTTTTAATGGATTAGTTTTAAATATATTTCAATATGTGGACATAAAATTTAATTAGCATTTGATAAACACCATGAATTAATTAGGCCAGGAAAAAAAATTACCTCGCTTTTTGTTAATTGTAAAAATATCTCTCACTCTATTCTCTTACTCAAGTCAAGGTTGATCATCCTGAAAGTTTGTCTGTTGTGTTCTTAGGCTTATCTTGCAAGCACATTTATCACTCCTGTTGCATCATCATTTTACATCCATTATCTACTAGCAGCAATAAACTGATTTTCATCCTCTTTTATGAAAAAAAGGATGAGCTTCTGGTTTTCACTTTGTCTCCACAGTTTCCAGCCGATTTAATTCAGGATCTGAAACAGATCACAAATTAAACTACAGAACTTCAAAAATTACCATTGTTTACTCCGTGAATGGCCCTGGAGCAATGTGGTTAATCAAACACTTGATTAAGCTTGATTCAAAGTAACTATGTTCTGCAGTCCCTGGATGCAGAATGCAATGTCCGTCTTATATGTTCTTTGCTTTAAGAACTGCCCTTAGTTCTAGTTGAAACTCTGTTTGGTTTATGCATTTAAAGTGCCCTCCACAGTTACTGTTCAAAAACAAACATAAAGAAAATAATGAATGTTACATTTTTGTTAAATATATGATTTTGACCCATCCATGAAGATGGAAAGAGAAACCTATACAGCATTTTTCACTCCTTTTTGTAATATATTTTAAATGCAGAACACTTATTTGAGGAGCTGATTGGCCTCACCTTTCATTTGGAAAGCAGGGTTTTCAGTGAAAAATGTCTACAGCTTTCGGTCATGTCTTTTTTTGGTTCCCTTATAATATAAAAATATTATATGTCAATAAATTCAAATCTGATTAACTACTCTTGTTAATATTCACAACATATTTGTCATGATATTTGTCTGAAAAAATTATTCAAAGCTGCTTTAAGTCTGTGCTAAAGAGATACAAAGACTAAGTGGTCAGTTTTACAGATCAGAGCATAGAGGCTCATAAAAACTAAATTAACACACAAGGACACAGCTTTTGAATTGAACTCTATCTCTAAGAGGTTATTGTATTGTCTTAATCACCACAGTATTTCTTTCAGATTCAAGAATATCAACTCACATCCGTATGAAAAAAAAAAAAAGTTGAACATGTAAAAATTTCTTGGTTCCTTTATGTGGGATGTGTAAAAATGAATGAAGTGACACTTTGAAATAATACAATAGAAATGGGTTTGCCCTGATATTGTGCCTCTGGATTGCTAGTCCTTTGTTCTAACATTCATTGTATTGATTCATTCTATAACTTCAGGCAAGTTTCTTTACTTTTTTTGACGTTCCTCAATTTAGCCATAGCAATGAGTAACAAAACTGCAATGGAAAAACATGTGCTGCATCTCCATTAGCATTCATGGATATATAAAATAACAAAGTGTGAGTTAGAAAGGCTATGTATTGTTTAAATGTGAAAGAGTTAAGCTAACAACTCACTGTATTGATATATAGGCATTAAGGACTATGTGCTCAGATTAGTGGCAAGATGAGTTTGATGTCACTAAGGACCTTAAGAAATTCTAGCCCTTGCATAAAAAAAAAGACCAGGCAGGGATACACTTTCATGAGAGTTCTGGGAATACAATGTAAGAATTTCCAGATTATGATATTTTACACTAATAAAAAAAATAGTAGTGAATATTCAAAGAAGCTTTGTCTTTGCATTGGAGCAGCTAATTAGGCAATTAGGGCTGTTTTAAAAATTGACATAAGACTAACCCCAGAGGAAATGCATCCCAAATCTCAGAAGGAAACAGCAGAGAATATAAGGCCTTTAAGAATGACTTTTAGTTATCTCTTTGAATATCAGCAGATTAGGTCTGTCTTAATACTTCCTGTATAACTAGTATTTACTGAGTACATCAATGATCCAACCAACAAACAGTCCAAAATTCTGAAATCCCAGTCATGTATGCTGTCAATCTGATTTAATAAAATATATGCTGCTGAGAACTAATTAATTCACTTTTATCGTATAGTTGCAAAACACTATGATGAGTGAATTTTCTCCTTGTTTCCTTTTTATTTTGTTGATTTTTTTTTTGTGCTGTAGAGAAAGTTTTCATCACTGGAAGTAAATGTCTCTGTGGTTAAACCTGAAGCAGAGACTTCAGCCAAGAAAGCCAAGCTACATAATAAGTCTTATTCAATAAATTTGCACACTTTTTCACTCTGGAATTCATGTATGGATGTTGATGCTTAGGATGACATTTAGCACCTTGGTTGAAACTGAAAATCACTATTTTTATGAACATAAGACCAGTAAAGCATCTATTTACCCTGTCTCAACCCACAAGATCTTTTTGCATTGGGATATTCCATTTTCTTCTGAGCAGAGCATTATCATTTTTCCAGCGAAATCTCAGCCAGGTGCGTCATGCCAGGAAGCAGTGAAGGCTGGCTGCCCAATATGAGGAGGGGTGCTGGGAGCCAAGTAAGACAACAAGCAGCATCCTCACAGATTCAAAGTACCCCTGTAAGGGAAGGAGCGTAGGTTGGTGACAGCAACCATGTGCAGCTTAGAGTCAAAACTGCTAGGCAACTCCAGTATAACAAGTCCAGTCCAAAGGCAATCTGATAAGTCAGTCCATGGATATGGGTCCAAGCACATTGTGTTTCAGGTAACATTTTTTTAACTCCATGTGAGCCTTCACAGTTATAACACCTCCTTGCTTTTCCTTTCAGAAGCGTCCTTCAGAGAACATTTACCAGCCAGATCCTGAATAAAAATGTATACTCAGTAGTGAGTCATGGAAAATGCATACATAAATACATATACAAATATTTTCTGTAAAATAGTAAATAGCTTGCTACATGTTTAATTTCTACTCATCCTTTCATTATTAGATAAATATTCTCTTTGATTTCAGGACTCTTCTAATGCTACTCCAACTACGTTAGAATCCCTAAACCCAGCATTAAAGACTTTTCTTTTTTTTCTACTGGTCAAGAGGATGCTCTCAAAGAGGATGTTTCTCATGAATGCTGCATTTCTTGTGAACTTGGACCTAGTTGTTTTAAAAAAATTGTATCCAATGTTCTTATGACTCTGACTTGGCAAAAATTTTCAAAGTATCTGAATAAGTTTGTTTCTTTACTGCCTGTTTTATTTTAAAATGTCTACTATGAAATCAATCTCATACATGTACAAATGTCTCAAGGTAATCGGTCAACAACTATATTCATAAGATATCACAGATTATATTTCGTATCTAGAGCCATTATATATTCTCGTCTATATTAAGACAGATCCTCTTTAAACTAAGCACCAAGTACTCACCTAACACCCACTTAGCAGAAGGGGCTTCTTGCAGTGAGCATACTGTGCATTGTATATCATTTCAGTGCATAAAATTCTCATTTTTGTTGTTTTTGTAGAAATTAATTCAGCCATTCTCAGTGTGAGTGTAATGGATATGTAATGCAGGTATCAAGTGTGTAATGACTGCTAACAGATAAAGTTAACAATCACTTTGGCTAATCCTTAAAATAGAATGGACTGTTTATTATGTACATTTATTTTTCCTTGAAAAGGTAGGCCATTACTGTAAACAGCAATGATCACCTCTTTACCATTCCATTATCAATGTAAACTACTTAAAATGCAGAGATTTTACTAAAAATGATAAATTAAATGGAGGCCTGGGATTTCATAGTTTTAAAGAAATCCAAATAAGTCCATAGAAAATAAAAATGTACACCTGATTTTTAAACCCCTGAAAATTTGAAGGTTTTAATAAAATGCCCAGTAAGGGCGGCATGTGAAAATCAGCGAGAAGCATTAGACATATGCCAGTAAACATCCAGAGATATTGTGCTAACTAATTAGTGTTTATAACCAGAAGCTGAAGCACGATTTAGTCTGCTTATATTTGGGGAGAAGTTGTACCCAGATACTACCTGGAGTACAGGGCACACTATCAACATATTTGTGTTCCAGCTACAGAACTTAGAAGCATGCTTATCAGTTTAAAGCAGACACTTTTGGAAAGGATTAAATGCACAGATTTTCTGTTAGCTAGAGTATGAGAGTTATAATAAAACTAGTCTGTCAGTATCTAATAAGAAAGTATTTATTTAGAATTCATATCTTCAAATGCTACAAGTATGAACTAGTGAATCTTTATGAGTCTTATGATCAGGTTAGTTAAGCATGACTACTATGTTTTATGCCTGAAGCAATGCTGCTGATGAAATCTAATGACTTGACATGGGCCACCCCAAAAGAATCAGTATTGGAACTGATGAGATTACAGATAAGGTCACTTGGCTTTGTTTGCTCTTCAGTAATACATTTGTGCTTCCCTGTTTGGCTCTGTTGTTGTTGTTTTCTTTTTTTTACCCATGTAAAACACAGGAGTTTTAATCAAAACCTGAGTATTCCTGTCATGTTCAAAAATATTCAAGTATTCTACTATTGCTGAAACATATGCCAAAACCCCACATTCCAAATATAGTGCTTGCATTTTAAGTAGTGTTGACTATAACTACTTGTAATATATTCTCAGGGTATAGAAAGTTGTTTTGTTGATCTCCGGAAGTAGGACTAAGCATGTAAGCATAGCAAAATGAGGCTTTTTTTCTGACTAGTAGCTCTGCCTGGTTTTATCAAAAGCTTTACATGGCTAATTGTCTCATCACCAGCCATGCCAATGGCCAGGAGCACAAACCAATGAAAGGAACTTATTTCATCTGTCAAACAGTGCATGCCAATGTATAATAATACAATGGAGTGAGAAGTTACACTACTCAGATAATACTTCTATCTCTGCAACATAGGAAAATAAAATAGAAGCAGCACAAAAAATATGTGGCTTGTCACTACAGAACAGGGTCACTGACCTCAAAGCTGACTAAGAGCTGGGTGTTCTTTCAAGTGAAGCATCTGAGCCAGCTGACCATGACCCATGCAAGACTAGCTGGAGGAAGTGGTGAGTGATTGTAGTGGGTGACTCCCTGCTGCAAGGTCCTGCACTTTGGTCACAACCACCCCATGCAACGCTACAGACTTAGGGAGGAGTGGCTGGAAAGCTGCCTGATGGAAAAGCACCTTGGGGTGTTGGTTGACAGTTGGCTGAACATGACCCAGCAGTGTGCTCAGGTGGCCAAGTAGGCCAATGGCATCCTGGCTTGTATCAGGAATAGAGTGGCCAGGAGGAGCAGGGAGGTGATCATGCCCCTGTGCTCGGCAGTAGTGAGGCCACTCCTGGAGTACTGTGTTCAGTTTTGGGCCACTCACTACAAGAAGGACATTGAGATGCTGGAGCATGTCCAGAGAAGGGCAACGAGGCTGGTGAGGGGTCTAGAGAAAAGGTCTTATGAGGAGCGGCTGAGGGAACTGGGGCTGTTTAGTCTGGAGAACAGGAGGCTGAAGGGGAACCTTATTGCTCTCTACAACTACCTGAAAGGAGGTTGTAGTGAGGCAGGTGTTGGTCTCTTCTCCCGAGTAACTAGTGATAGGATGAGAGGCAGTGGCCTCAAGCTGCGTCAGGGGAGGTTTAGATCAGGTATTAGGAAAAATTTCTTTACTGGAAGAGTGGTCAGGCAATGGAACAGGCTGCCCAAGGAGGTGTTGGAGTCCCCATCCCCGGAGGTGTTTAAAAAATGTGTAGATGTGGCACTTCAGGATATGGTTTAGTAGGAATGGTGGTGTTGGGTGGATGGTTGGACTCAATGATCTTAGAGGTCTTTTCCAACCTATGACTCTATGATTCTATGATTGTAAGGGACAGAGGAATCCATCTGCCAAACTGACCCGTTGTCTAAAGAAGTTTGCTGCTTACTAGTGCCTGGATTCAGGATGCTGTGGAAAGACTGCTGAGGTGCCCAAACCTCTGACTATTACCCCCAGATGTTTTTCCCTGTGGCCAACAATGCATAAGCTGGATAGTGTCAGTAGTGACTACAGAGCTCTGGGGGCCCAGGTGGTGTTCTCAATATTGTCTGCTGGTGGGGATAAAGGGTGCAAAGAGGAGGGAACTGGTACCATATGCCAACAATTGGTTGTAGAGCTGATGCCAGGCACAGGGTTTAGCTTCTATGACCCTGGGCTCTATTTAAGACTAGCATCTGCTTGGAATAGATGGAATGCACCTCAGTAAGCAAGGCGAAAATATCTTTGCCAGCAGGATGGCTGACATGGTAAGAAGAACTTTAAACTAGGAAGAAGAAGGGAGATAGGTTTACCAGCAGCTCTGCGAGGGAGTGATGGGCAGGACCGACAATCAAAGGGCCTAGGGTGATGATGGGCACAAAAGGGAGCACAAACAAATGAAATATTTTTGAATACAAAATCAACAAACTAGGGCTTAACTCTGGTAACCACAAGCACTGACATGCGAGAAAGGAAGTGCCTACAAGACATCATTATGCAAAAAACACAACAGACCCTTTATATGAAAACAGCATGTTGGGGTGCCTCTCTGAAGTGACAGTACAGTAATGCATGCAAGATGGGCAATAAACTCAAGGAACTAGGGATCTATGCACAGTTGCACGTCTATGATCTTGTTGGCATGATGGAGACTTGTTGGATGGCTTATATTACTGAAGTGCTGCAATAGAGGGATACAAGATCTTTATGAATGATGGGCTGGGAAGCGAAGTAGAGAAGTAGAAGTTGCCATTTATTTGAGAGAGTACCTGGGATGCGTGGAGCTCTGCCTATGGATAGGTGAAGAGCCAGCTGAGAGCTTACGGCTGAATATTGAAGAGCAAAACAGTATGAGTGACATTGTAGTCAGTGTCTGCTATAGAATACCTGCCCAGGAAGAATAACCAGATAAGACCTTCTAAAGACAGATAGAAGTAGCCTCACTTTCACAGACTCTGGTACTCATGGGGGACATCAATCACCTTTATATCCGCTGGAAAACAAAGCAGGGAATAACCTCACCTCCAGAACGTCCCTGGAGAGCATCGATGACAGCTTTGTGACCCAAGTGACAGAGGAACCAGCCAGGAGATATGCTCTGATGGGTCACGTACTCATCAAGAGTGAGGGGAAGGGCTCTTTCCAGATGTGAAAGCCTAAGGCAGCCTTGGATGCAGTGACCATTAGATGTTGGAGTTCTAGATCATGAGAAGAGGGACCAGGGCAAAAAACATGATCATAGCCCTGGACTTCATCTCAATGAGCTGGAAGTCGGGCAAAAATGCGAGGAGTCCTGCACGGATAAACAAGTTGCTCCTGGACAAAACTTGAGCATGAAAAGCAACTATGAAGAAGGCAGAAGCGTGGACAGGTAACCTGGGAGGAATACAGAGACACTGGCCAAGCATGTAAAGATGAATTTAGGAAAGTCAAAGCCCACCTGGAGTTGAAAGTGGCCAGGGATGTCAAATAAAACAAGAAGGGCTTCTATAAGTATGTAAGTGGCAAAAGAAAGACTAGGGATATTGTGCACCCTGCTGCTGAATGGGGCAGGGACCTCAGTGACGCAGGATATGGAAAAGGCTGAGCTACCGAATACCTTCTTCACCACAGTCTTCAGTAGTAAGACCGGCCTTCAGGATTATCAGGCCCGAGAGACCAAGGGAAAAGGATAGCTCAAGCAGGAGTTAATTCAGGATCAGGTTAGATAATACTTAAACAAATTGGACATACGTAAGTCCATGGCCCTGATGGGATGCATCCAAGTGTGCAGGGCGAGGTGGCAGATGCCATCACATATCCAGTCTTGCTCACCTTAGACCATGGTGACTGGGAGAAGTGCCTGAAGACTAGAGAAAAGAAAATCTCACTTGTATCTTCAAAAGGCACAAGAAGGAGGACACAGGGAACTGCAGGCCAATCATCCTCAACTCAATCCCTAGCAAAGGTGATGAAGAACTAATCCTGGAAACATGAAGCACAAGAAATTCATTAGGAGTAGTCATCATGGCTTCACCAAGGAGGAGTCACACCTGATCAACCTGAGAATGTTCAACAATTAAATGCCTGACCTGGTAGATGTGGGGAGACAAGTGGATATTGTCTACCTAGACTTCAGTAAGGCTTGTGACACTGTCTCCTGGAAGATCCTCATAGAAGACGTTGATGTATGGGTAGGACAAGGAGACAGTGAGGTGGATTGGAAATGAATGGCTGGGTCCAGAGGATGGTGTTCAGTGACATAAAGTCTAGTTGGAGGCCAGTGACTAGCCGTGTAGACCAGAAGCCAATACTGAGTCCAACCTGATTCAACATCATGCTTAGTGATCTGGATGATCAGCCAGAGTGTCCATTCAGAAGATTTACTGCTGACACTAAACTAAGAGGAGTGTCTGATATGTCAGAGGATTGTGCTGCCATCCAGAGGGACCTCAACAGGCTGGAGCAGTGGGCTGTCAGGAACCTCACACTTTTCAACACAGGGAATTGCAGAGTCCCGCACCTGGGGAAAAAAGCCCCATGCACTAGTGCATGTTGGAGGCCGACCAGCTGGAAAGCAGCTTTGCACAAGAGGTTTTTGGGGTCTCAGTGAACTGCAAGTTGACCAAGAGCCACTGATTTGCCCCTGTGGCAAGGAAGCCTTATGTTATCCGGGGCTACATTAGACAAAATATTGCCAGCAGGTGGAGGGAGGTGATTCTTGCCCTCTACTCAGTGTTGGTGAGGCCACAACTTACTGTTCTGGTCTCCTCAGTGCAACAGAGATATGGAGGGACTGGAGCATCTCTCCTATACGGAAAGGTTGAAAGAGCTGGAACTGTTCAATGAAGAGAAGGGAAGGGAAGGGAAGGGAAGGGAAGGGAAGGG
>Ga0065711_1013352_pt1 | contig 10592 bp, 8 predicted proteins | sample Hoacrofraction12_FD_59098 | JGI IMG/M metagenome (GOLD analysis project Ga0065711, IMG submission 59098) | Hoatzin crop microbial communities from Cojedes, Venezuela - Epithelial fraction 12 v2 (version 2) | ecosystem: Host-associated > Birds > Digestive system > Esophagus > Crop | place...
CCTCAGTTTGTGCCCATTGCCCCTTGTCCTGTCACTGGGCACCACTGAAAAGAGCTTGGCCCCATCCTCCTGACACCCACCCTGCAGATATTTGTAGGCATTTATAAGGTCCCCTAAACTGAAAGAGAGACCTCTTTCCTTGTCCTGTGAGTGCAATCGCTTCATTTCACAAAGATTGTTGGGAAGTACTTCAGGAGAGACCTAACACAGGTTCATTCAAACTGAAGTTTCAGTAGCCATATCTTAAAATGAAAAACATAAATCCAGACAACTTTAAAACATTTGTGCATTAAATATTTGCGAATCATACCCACCTATGCATTATCCTACTTTAATACTAGCCTAGAGTATTTCTGATTTTTTTTCCTTGAAGTTTTAGAGCATGTTACCATAATAAGTAAGGACATGATGAAAGTTTCCTACTTGCTGAAAGCTTCATGTAGAATGTTTTCTAATAGTTCTGCATCAGAGATTGTTTCTGAACATATTTTAAATGTACCAATATTATTAATAAAAGGTACTTGGCCGACAAACTCCCTTCACCAAGAACACCTGCCCAGTGCAGAGAGCCCATACACCCAAGACAGGCACCACGAGAGCTTCCAGCATCACTATGTTCTTGGGGTGGTGCTTCTACAAGAAAGGGCTTGATTTGCTTTTGGCTTCCCTGAGAAAAACGCCCAGGGTATCAATCACTGCCAGCTGCTCCCAGGGGGCTGGCGATACACCCAACCTGGACACACAAATCCATTTTGCACAGGTCACTGAGCAGCCACCAGACAGCGATTGTTGGTCACTACCAGCCTGGGCCAGATGCAGAATGGTGACCTGAAGGCTCTGAACCCAATTACTAATCCCCTGAGCCACGGACTCCCCTGGACCTTATTTGTCTTAAGCCTGACATTTATCAGAAAATTGAGAGCACAACAAACAGAAAAGGTGTTGATATTTCCAATTCCATTTTTAATTACGGGAGATCTCTGGCAAGGTTTCAAGCCCTTTTTGCGCCATAACACACTGTTACTCCACTAGTGCTTGAATTCACACTGAGGAAAGAAAACAAATACAATCAAGTCTGTGACTTGTGATTACACAGAGAATGAAAGACAAATGCCACAGCACAGCCAACTGGATGCTGCAGCTTTGTACCTTGCATGAATACATTGCACTGGATCCAAAGCACTAATGGAAACTCCCTGGGGCATCAGAGTTCTTCACTCCTACTGCCTGTGCTACTTCTTGTCCAACCAGACGTCAGGTTTTCCCACGTTCCTGATGGAAGAAGGTCTACAGCACATTCTAGAGCAATCTACATTACTCTGCCAAGTCAAAACTCTATTAAACTCTGGAAGCTACCATCAAGGACTAAAATAGGCCCTCACCTGAGCTGTGATTTAAACCTTTCCTAATTGCAACAGAACTGTTCCAATGGTCTATGAAGAGGTATGCTATATACCTAGGACGAGGTAATTAAACCACCACAAAACTATTACTAGAGCTGTAGGAACAGTTACGGCAGGCTTAGGAAAATGAGTCACTACATTTTTAGGACTAAATCTACAGCAAGACTTTGATAAAGAGTCCAGAGAACTTGTCAGTTGCCTCATGGTGAGCCAGCAACAACTTCATGCCTTTTAACCCAGGAGGTCCTGATCCCCTGGGGCTCACGGTGGGTTCCGAGAGGACCCCCAGACCTCCATGGGAAGGTGCCTGCCAACCCAGCTTCGGCTGCATTTCCCTCCTGCTCAAACACAGTGCAAGTCAAAGCTCTCTTCTTGAGAAGAGACGAGCACTGCCTGCACATTGCCAGCACCCTGAAGAAGCTAAATGGTGTGTTCGTCCTCTTACTTCCCCACCCACTCAGTGAGCAAATATGACTCTTGTTAGGCAGAAGTGAAGGGTCTTGCTACACTTCTGAGACTCAATTAGAAACAGAATGATTTGGGTGGTAAAAGAACCTTTACAAGTCATCTAGTCCACCCCCCCCTGCAATGAGCAGGGACACCTTCAGCTAGATCAGGTTGCTCAGAGCCCCGTCCAACCTGACCTTGAATGTTTCCAGGATGGGGCACCTACCACCTCTCTGGGAAACGTGTTCCAGTGGTTCACCAGCCACATCACAAAAAATTTCTTCCTTACATCTAGTCTAAATCTACCCTCTTTTAGTTTAAAACCATTACCCCTTGTCCTATTGCACTAGGCCCTACTAAAAAAGCCTGTCTCCATCTTTCTTAAAAGCCCCCTTTAGGTACTGAAAGGCCGCAGTAAGATCACCCCGGAGCCTTCTCTTCTCCAGGCTGAACAACCCCAACTCTCCGCCTTTCCTCATGGAAGAGGTGCTCCAGACCTCAGATCACCTTTGTGGCCCTCCTCTGGACCCGCTCCAACAGGTCCATGCCTTTGCTGTGCTGGGGGCTCCAGAGCTGGACGCAGGACTCCAGGTGGGGTCTCACCAGAGTAGAGCAGAGGGGCAGAGTCACCTCCCTCAACCTGCTGGTCATGCTGCTTTTGATGCAGCCCAGGATACGGTTGGCCTTCTGGGCTGAGTGCACACTGTTGGCTCATGTCCAGCTTTCCATCCACCAGTAGCCCCAAGTCCTTCTTCGCAGGGCTGCTCTCAATCCCTTCATCCCCCAGCCTGTACCGATACTGAGGGTTGCCCCAACCCAGGCGCAGGCCTCCTGCGCTTGGCCTTGTTGAACCTGGTGAGGTTCAACACTTCTCAAGCTCGTTTAGGTCCCTCTGGATGGCACCCCATCCCTCAGGCATGTCAACCTCACCACCCCGCTTGGTGTCATCTGCAAACTTGCTGAGAGCGCACTCAATCCTGCTGTCTAGGTCACCGATGAAGATATTAAACAGTTCTTTAGAGCAAACAAGCTGAGCAAGGCATCAAAATGACCTGCATAGGAAGAACATTAGGAGTTTGGATTAATTTTTTGTAGGGAGGTGGGTCTCAAGCTTCTCCTTTCTGGCACTGAAAACTTTCCCCCTGTACCAGGGGAAAGCAATTCTAGTTCAGACCGGCAATGAAAGACAAAGAAAAAAAAATGCAGCAGAAAATGAAAGGGTATGAAAGTTGTGGCACAGACAGGGAGCAAGGAGAGCATCACAGCACCGGAGATGAGACGAACTGGCAATAATGTGAAAGGGTAGACACAAAAAGGTACCCTAAGAGAAGCCAGCGCAGCAGGAAGCAACAACGCAAATGAACGGACAGGGACAATCAACGGATGTCTAATTGGATTGTCAACCTCCTACTGCAGAGATGGGACATGTTACATAAGGCCTTAAACATAAAGGGTGTAAAACTTCAAGACAGAAAGAGCCCTAGTAGAGAGATATGCCACAGCTTCAGGCACTCTGGGTAAAAAAAGAAAAAAATCATTCATCACTAAACAAATTACATAAGCACAAGGTTGCAAAATACAAAAAAGTATTAACATAAATCGCTTTAGCTGTACAAGATTTATCAAGTTAGAATAAAGTATGTTTTCAGGCTACATTCATTTGGGCTTCAATTATATCGAGAAAGGCACTGAAATAATCAAATTATGAAGCCCCAAAAGCATTTAATAACACAAAAATGAAGCAGACGCACTAATAAAATTAACACTAATAAACTAGGTCAACACTGAGAAAAAGCACAGGGTGACGGAGGAGGAAGAGAGCTCCAGCCCGAGCGGCTCCTCCAGGTGCCGGCTTTGGCGCTGCGCTGCCCGCGCTGCGCAGTGACGGCTACCGATGAGGCAGCTCTTCGACCTCCAACACACACTGCTCACACCGTCTCCGCAGAATCTCTGTTGCTGCAGCGAGCATCCAGGCGGCTCCTCAGTAGAGAAGCCTGTGAGGAAATGCTCCCTCTGCCAGTGGCTTATCAACCCTCAGCCTGCCAGGCTCCCCTGCAGTGCAGCAGGAGTCTGGGGAGGCGAGCAGAGGACAGACAGGAGCTCGCCGGCTCTCCAGTCACCCCGCAGTCTGGGGCTCAGGAAGGCAATTTCAGCACTAGGTCTCAGCTCTCCTCACTTCGAGTATCCACACCACCTACTCACCTTGCCCAAAATGACTGGAGAGAGACTGCACCTGCATCCAGCCACGCTGCCCCTTCCCTGCTGCCCCTGCCCGAAGCTGGGCCACCTTTTGTGCTGAGAACAACCCCACAAAAATGGAAGGAACAAAAGGTAGTCCTCAAGTCCACAAGACTTTGGCTCACAGTGTTTTGACACATAAACCACCACATACGATAAACACTGAAGAGTGATAACAAGTGCTAGGCAAACCAGCACAGGCAGCAGAGAGCCAGCACTGCTCTGCGCCGTCGCAGGATGTGACCCACTCCTGTTATAAAACAGATGCATAAATGATTACCGTGATTATGCAGGAGAGCAAGATTATGCAAGTGCTAAGCTCTGCTGTTATAATACAGATACACAAACGAGTATAAAGGGGCCTAGGGACGTGGCATTTCTCTTTAGCTTTCTTAGGAAGGCAAAGAAAGAATGACAAAGAGGGGGCTGGATAAATGCAGTCAGAGGGAATTATTCAGGCAGGAAAGACAGAAAACCTGTCTTTCTGCCAGGCACTCCCTTGCTCACACAGGGAAAGCTCCAGCACAGCAGCAAAACAGCAGAGGCAGAAGCGCGAAGGCAAGGAACTGAATTGTGCATTAAAACTCGGGATTGGAAAGAGCTGACAAGCATTANAGGGCTGCAGAAGACCATTCTTCTCAACTTTCTGGCACAGAAAAATCAGGAACAACTGTCATTACGAAAAAGAAGACAAACAAAATCAAGGACAGAGGAGCAAAGTCACAGGCCAGTTCTGAAGAGCAGGGAGTGGTAGCAGAGATGCACTAAAGCTCTACATTTAAGTGTGGTGAATTTGGAAGCTTTCTTAAAAGGAGGTCCAACTGTTTGTACAAATACTGACATTAAAACAGCTACTTTTAAATACCCCTCCTCAAATGAAGGTTAAAACCAGAGTGCAAAGACTCTAAGACATCTTTGGACGCAACAGCAGAGCATTTAGCAACGGACACAGAGGATAAAGCACCAGCAGAAGCTCTGGCAAGTAATTCCAGAAACCAGGCTGGCTGCAGGCAGGTCTATCATGTCGTACTATTGTGTGCCAGGAGAGAGAGAAAAGGTCAGGAAAATCATACAATAATCTGCAAGAAAAAATAAGTCAAGATCATTTAATTGTGATTAGTGCCAGGCAAAGCTCACGAATGCAAGCCTTCAGCTTCAGCAATGGCAGCAAGCTCGGCAGCAGCGCTTTCTCAGGGACGCAGGGGCCATTCCCGCTCCGTCCTCCCCACCCTGTGCCCTCCTCAGCTGCCCGCTTGGCCCCCCAAGAGTGCAGAGGAAGCCAGTGTGGACTCCAGCCTCCACCTCCCTGCTCTGAGCTTCTGGGCAGGGGAGGCCCCGGTCACCTCAGCCTTCTGGGCTGGGAGGTCCCCGCTGCTCTGTGGCGGAGGCAGCAGAGGAGGTCGCTGCCCCTCAGCCATGGCCTTCGCTCCGCAGGTGCCTCCAGCACCGGGAACCTCCCGCTCTCCCCCCGGGTCTGCAGCACAGCTCTGTGGGTGCCCGGCCCCTAACCAAGCTCCACCAGCTTGGTCCAGCTGACAAAATGTACTCCTATTGCCTCATCCGCCCCAGCCAGGCCAGGGACCGCGCTGAAGGAAAGGCAAAGCCTGGCGAGGACAGAAAACAAACTGCTGGGGTCAGTGACCATTTCGGCTCACACAGCTCGGCCTTGGAGAAGGACGTGTCGCTCGAGCCTTCAGCTGAAACGTCCCCGAGAATCTCAGGGCAGGAACCACCTCGGTCCTGCGCCAGGGTGGCACGTGAGGCCCAGCTCTCACAGTGGCCTTTCGGCAACAGAAGACCTCCCCCCTCCCTTCTCTCTCTTCATCATGGGTACCAGTGGGGTTTAGGAGCAGGAAATCACTAAGACACTACCCAAGATTACACTGCATTTATTGGAATTACAGCACGTTGCCTCAAAGGGATATGAACCTATTCAGGCAACATAACAGAAGATCAGGAAGATGTATTTTAATCCTCACTCAATATTTCCAGTGCTGCTACCCCTGAAAGCACATACTCCTTCTATCTTACAGGCTGCATGCTCTTGGTCCAACATGCCTTTATCATAAAGCCACATTTTCAGCCCATTTTTTCCCCCCAGTTTGCTAAATGATTTTAAATCATGCTTAGAATAGCACATGTTTAATATTATACTGTATGTAAACAGTCAAATTAAGACACTTGCACAGAACTTTGGTGAATTAGAAAAAATGGCTTTCCTGTTCTAGGAGAATTGCCAAAATCCCCCAGTGCTTCCTATCTGGAGCACCCCCTGTCCCCTGTAGCCGGAGCCTCCAGCCCAACTGAGTATTGCTGGGACAGAAACCCTCCTCTGTAAACATTTTCCCTATTACAGAAACAGCTCGTGTATAAATTAAGAACCAAAGGCAACACATTTCACACAAACTCCTACAGTAGTGCTTTTACCCAAGCTTTTGAAGATTTCCTTCCCATTCCTCAACTTGCCCAACCAACTAAAAGGTCTGAAAAATTAGTGGGACCAAAGAGTTTGCCTAGCTGATGCTGAATGCCAGAAGCAAAGCCTGGGGTGAAATACAGATATACAGAAAGACTAGTTTGGACAGGCCTTATTATGGCCAGTTTGGTACATCTCAATTTACTGCTCATACCTCTCTTGCTTTTTTCCCCTCATAATGGAGGCGTACCTGCGTTGGCTCCAAAAACTACCAAAGATGCACTCTCAACATGCATAAATATACCTGTAAGCAACTAAGTAAGGGCTTGTTGTCTGGATTTTTTTTTTTTAGAGGATGGCATCCTGTTAGTAGATTGCTCATATATCTATTTTTATACCACAAGGTCTTCAGAGAATCTGATTGTCATTTGCGACTGTGTAATAAGTGCCTAGCAAGGAGTGGGTGCCACCGTAAATTAACTAATGTGTCATTATGCATCACTGTCATTATTTATTGTCCTTGCTTCTACAAGTTCAAATAACATCTTGCATGTAGGACAATGCATTTAGTTCAATTAAAAATCACTAAATCGTTTTTTATTAAGTTTTCATCTGCCAGCACTATCAATGGATTTTAGAACATCCACTCCTCTTAAAAGGACATCTCAAGGATGAACCTAGAAAGGATACATCGGTCTTCCTCCATGTGAAAACTCTGGAGATAAACTTCACACATTCCTTCATCAGGGAAAAAAAGAACATTTCCCCCACCTTCCCTCTGTTAAATTCAACTTTTACAAGTATTTTTGGTCCACGGAGGAGCAAACAGATTGACAAGGCAATATCCTTGGCAGATCACCCAACTGAATGGGTGATCAAAAAAAAAAAACAAACAACCCTAAGCTAACAAAATACAGAGACCATTTAACCCAAAGGAAAAAAGAGTTAGAAGTGCTTTAAGTGAGAGTGTACATGTCAGGGACTCACCAGTCTCTGGGTATTTTTCACTAAAACTATCATATCATTACAAAAAGTGCGGGTTTTCCTGCTCCTTAGGAGCCAAACAGCCTCAAACTGCTATCAGTTTGGAACCCGGGGGATTTTAAATTACATAGGTCATCAGAGAAAACAAAAGCCTCAGACTTTTCAAACCTGGGGTAAAAGCAAAACTAAACATTATTATCAGTGTGCTGGTGCTGTGAGTAGGGCGAAACCCTTGGGCAATTCCTGAATTTTTCTATGGGAAAGCTGGTCAGAACACCCGACAGCACTGCCATATTTTGTAAGAAAAGATGATACAGTCAAATCAATCGAATAAGTACGTGCTAGATGCAAAAACTGAACACCATACGCACAACTCATCTGCAAATGGCAATTCTTATTTTCCACTCTTTTTTTAAAGCTACTATTCTTTTCCATCTTTCAAGACATTAAGTGCAGCTCTTTTGATTCATTCACATCTCGCAAAGAGCTCAGCTGCAGAGCTCAATCTTCTCTAAGGCCTGCACCTCACCTCTTCTGTCCAGCAGCTTCAGCCCCCAAGCAGATGGACGTGAATCTTCCCAAAGTCGTTGATCGTGCACCTGAAGGCTCAGAGCACCCCTTCCCTTTCTCGTTCAAGCCTGACAGCGTTCTCCCTTCTGCTGCCCAGCTCTTTTGTTTGCTCTTTCACACCGAAGCGTCCGATGCTTCGGTACGATGCTACGGTACCCTGGGTCAGAGCACAGGACTTCACAGCAACTCCTCGCCACTGTCCCGGGAAGAGCCAGGAACACACAGGAGGAGAAACGAAGCCCTGTCCCCATATGCTCTCATATAGGATGACAAATCTTTCCGGATGGACAGGACCTCAAGAGGTCATCTAGTCCAACTACACGAGTACTTACATACTACTGCTTCTCTTGGGCTGCTCCTCCAAACGGTGGCATAAAATCTGTCCTGTGATTTATAATAAAGTTAGTTTTTCAAAGCTTTTTTCAGGGTGTTTTAGAAATGTGATATTTCACCCCTCAGAATGGCTTACAATGAAAAAAATCAAAACATTTCGTGTCAAGAAGTGTGAAGATGGATAAAACAGACATTTCTGGAACAATTTATCATGAAAATTTTCTCAGAAATTGACCAGGTTTTTTACACAGGTTTCAGTTTTGAATAAAAATAACTTTTTCAGCTCAAAACACAAACCAACAACATTTTAATGAGAAAATCCCTTACCAGTCTTATTTATACCTTGTGCTGTCAAAGAGTGTTTTCTCCTAGAGGACGCTGCGCGTGCTTGGATGCATAGCTGTTTCTGCTAATGTTTAGTAGCAGCAAAGCCCTTTGGGGGCCACTTATTCTCCTGTACTTGGGCCTTCCGGCATCATTAATTCTGCCAATCCAAAAATCAAAGCAGAGTCTGGCTGCCGAGCAATCAAGAGCACAGGCACGCAGACACAGACCAATCGATACAACTCCAACTAATTCCTTTATGAACAAAAGTAAAATACTAATTTACTCAAAAACTCAGGCCACAGAATATTCTCCCTCATGATCTGACCTTTTTTTCTCTTTTTTTTCTCTTTTCTCTTTCAGGGCAAGTAATGTTGTATCAGCTACCTGAATATGATGTTAAAAAGGATGAGAGACATAACAGACAGACCCGTAATCTTCATAGCAGTTTTACACAGGAGCGAACTAAAGCATCCAGGCCACTCCTGACTTGTCAGCTAATAATGCAATCACTTCTTGCTCTAATACTGCACTGTAGTACAAGCCAATCATTTATTCCACGAGTCTTCTAGCAAAACTGCATAAACAACAATAACCCTCCTCCAAACATGACATTTTTATTTCACGCTGTACGTGAATTAATTGAAATTCAAATTCAAATGCTTTCTGCATGCACAGTTGGAAGCCTGTCCTGTCTCATAGCGAGGCGTGCGTTCTAGCAACCAAACGCTACCATGCCAAGTTGTCAGATAAGCTAGGAAGGAAATTTCAAATAAATTATTTTCAAGGCACTGTCTTTATTTTAAGCCAGCAAGAAGTATTAATGCATTGAGTCCTTAGCTGCAGACAAGCCTCCTTACGAAGGAAGAACTCATTCCAACATATAGCTTTATTTATTTCTAGGTATGAAAAAAGAAGAAAAAAAAAAGCATATTGGAAAGCATGTTTTCCACTTGAAGCTGCTATAAGGCCATACAAAATAGCTGTAAGGGCCGTAGCGTGACGCTGCCTTTAAACTGAGCCAAAAGTGTATTTCAGTATGCTCCAGCCATCCCTACCCTAACTGGCAACAAAGCTGGAGGGGAAGCCAAAGTTGCTGCTGCTGAGGGAGGTAAATCCACTCCACCAGTGGGGGGAAAGCTGAGCTGGGGCTGGTGGAGGAGGTCCTTGTGCCTGCAGAAGGACCATGCAGGGCAGGCATAGATGGGGGAAAAGCGCAAGCGTAAGCTAGATTTGCCTTTTCTACACCGCAACCACAAATCAGGACTGGAGGATACTACCACGATGAGGAGGGAGGGCTGCAAATCTGCTCCCCCTTCATGTGATGAAACATATACTTCATGTATGATGAAATGGAAGCTCCCAGAGCAAAGAGAACCTATTCCTACAGGAAGATGAAGATTTTAGAAGTCAGTTAAGAGTCAACTGAAAATTACCCATCCTCAACAAAATCACCAAAAAAATTAACTAATTACCTTGTGGATTTCCAACAAGTTGACTTTTTAAAAGTTCCCTGTGAAAGTATTTTTAAAACACTACCATATTACACATGCTGAACTCAGCAGGGTCTGTAGCAACAGGACAAAGGGTAACAATAGGAGAATCAACCCAATGCATCAGTACAGGCTTGGGGCGGACCTGCTGGAGAACAGCTCTGCGGAGAGGGACCTGGGTGTCCTGCTGGATGACAGGTTAACCATGAGCTAGAAGTGTGTCCTCGTTGCCAAGGCGGCCAGTGGGATCCTGGGGTGCATTAAGAGTGTGGCCACCAGGTTCAAGAAAGTGTAGCTCCCCAGTTCAAGAGAGATGAGGAGCTACTGGAGAGAGTCCAGCGGAGGGCTACGAGGATGAGGAGGGGACTGGAGCATCTCTCCTAT
>Ga0065711_1050928_pt1 | contig 10592 bp, 7 predicted proteins | sample Hoacrofraction12_FD_59098 | JGI IMG/M metagenome (GOLD analysis project Ga0065711, IMG submission 59098) | Hoatzin crop microbial communities from Cojedes, Venezuela - Epithelial fraction 12 v2 (version 2) | ecosystem: Host-associated > Birds > Digestive system > Esophagus > Crop | place...
TTTTTTTTTTTTTTTGTGACGCTTTTTGTTAAATCACGCTTTTTGGTGTGACGCTTCTGTTTATTGCATCGAATGCCGCAATCGCAACTGGTGACATTTCTCGGATAAACATTACCCAAGCCACGAAGTCCATCCGGGCTGGAGTGGCCGAGACGGAACTCGCAGCTGCTGTGTCCCGCTTTCAGGAGCTAACAAGCTGCCTATTTCACAGAAAAAGTAATTTATTTTATAAATGAATACAACAATTTGAAAAATAATTTCTTCTGATCCGTGGCAAATGGGGAGGGGGGGCCCTGCAAATTTTCCAGACAGCACGGACAGGGATTACGCTGCCGACTTTCGTCGTTCCCTCGGGAAGCTCCCGCCTCAGGCGCTGCTTCCAGAGCCGCGCACGGCGACTGCACGGCTCGCCTCCAGGTCTGACGCTGTCCTGGCGGAGGGAGAAAGCCGCGAGTGCGAACAGGCGAAGAACCAGGAAAATCAGCGATAACCGGGGGCAAATGTTCTATTAGCGAGGTGAAGCAGAGTAACACCCAGCGCCTGTCCCCCCACCCTGGGGCGGCAAGGCCTTGCCGGCTGCCCGCCGCCGGCGTGTGGGTAGGTGCGCTCGGGGGAGCCCCACCTCAGCCCCGCCGAGCTCAGGAGGAACAGGCACCTCAGCGTTCGGCTGGGCTTGTTTTACGAGAAGATTAACTAAAACGACGGCAAAGCCTAGGCGACGCCGCCGGGCATCTCCCACCCGACTGACAGCGGGGTTAGAGGAGGTGGCACTTGACAAACGCTCCGCGATTGTTTTGCTAATTTTGTTAATTAACTCGAATTAATTAGCACCCTCATAATCCAAACTTAAAGGTTGCGGTGCAGCTAAGGTTTGTCGCCTGGGGAAGCCTTTTGGCGCCTGAAGCCGCCCCTCGGCGCCGGCGCCCCTCGTCAGGGAGCCGAGAGGGTCCCTCGGAGAGGCGGGAAAGCCTCGCCCTCGCCAGGCACCTGAGGAGAAGCAGAGCGGGGAGGAACGGCGCGAGGGGCCCTTTTAACGGCGGGCTGGGCGCGGCGGGGCGGGGGCCGCAGGGCTGGGGTATAAAGCGCGAGGAGAGAGGCAGGCCGGGTCGGTACCCTCCTCTGTCCCAGCGGAGCGGGCTCTCCCGCTCGCCTCAGGCTCCCGTCCCGCCGACGCCCTGCCCGCGCCCTGGAGCGGCGCCGCTCTCCCGAGGGCCGCAGCGCGGAGGGGGCGGGGGAGGCGGCGGCAGCGGTTGGTGAAGGCGGGTAGTTCAAATCCAAGGGAGGGAAAGCGGCGGCGGCGGCCGGTGGGGCCGGTGGGGGTGGAGAGAAGCGAAGCGGCTCCTCGCTAAGGGCAACGGGCCCCAGAGCCGGGCGGCGAGCTGCTGAGGCGGTAGGGTTCCCGTGCTCTCCAGCCAAGCCGGGGAAGGGGGTTCCTGGCCTTCAGCCCCCGCTCAGGCAGCCCCACCGACCGCCTCGGCCGCACCTGGTGGTAGGGGACCTCCGGGGTCTGTTTCCTTTGCCAGATGTGGAGGTGAAACTGTCGCTTTGCTCCTGTCCGGCATCCCAGGTGTCGGAGAGACCCTTGGGTGCTGGTCCCTGGGTAGCCATCAGTTATCTTCGTCGCGGGGTAATTGGACATTGCAGTGAATGCGTGTGTAGACCAACTGATAACTGTGCCTCAGCTGGGTAACATTTCTCTTGCATCTGTCTCTTTTTCTCTCCCCAACCTTTCTCGTTTTAGGTCAGCAGTAGGGGCAAACAATACTTTGAATACAGCACCTTTGCTTCGGAAGGTCTCGTGTTGCTTCACAATTTAGGGTAAGTGACCCACATCTTACTGATAGGATTTAGCTATGCTATCTTCAGTATTAATACCTTTGAAGATATTAATGACTTACCTAGTTTTAGATCTGGGTGCTCAGAGCAGAGTGTGCAGATATCTATTCTAATAGCAGAGAAAATGTTCTTGTGTCACCAAAACTTTATCTGTTAATAGTTGTTAACAGTGGTGAACGTGACAAACAAGGTGAGAAAACATCTTGTTCAATGTCCTGATCAAGCATAAATGTTCAGTGTGTGTTATCGAGGAATGTAAACAAGTATCAGGAACAGACGTGACTCCATTCTAGAACTCATGTCTAAATTATAGGCACCACTTACATTGCCTTGTAGTAACCAACAATTTTACCTCTTTAGGACACTGTAAAACTAAATTTGTCAGAAATTATTCCTTGTCTAAATGTCTGAATCCTGTGCTTAATTTTTTAGTTTGGATGTCTGAATAAGAAATATTTAGTCCTGTAAACTCTCAGAAAATTTGCAGTTGACTTGTAGATCAATTTGCAAATGAAAAAAATTAATAACAGATATGAGAAATGTATAGAGTATGAGTCTACACTTAGCAGATATGGATTTCTTCCTCTGTAACTGATGTGCTGTGTGACCAGTCTTTTCTTTCCTGCACATCTGTTTTATGATGTCTAAAAAAAGGTTGCCAATACTTTCAGAAATTACTTCAAGATCCCCACATGAAAAGGGCTCAATGTTATGTATCAAATCTAGTAGATGAAATTTTCTCCTGATAAAAAAGTGCTTATAAAACACTAGACAAGACATAGGCATCTCTTACGAATAATAATGGCACCTCATTCTATTATGAGAGACGTTCAGCACCTCTGAAAGGCTTTCCCTTCTGTACTGTACTTGTAAAATGAGACCTTGTGTTAAATTGAATCTTAACTTGTACAAGTAATACGTTTTGAACAAAAAATGTATATACAAAACTGCAAGTGTATACTGAGATTTACTATGAAGTATAATGGACATTGTTCACTCAGTGTCTGTATTGGCAGTGGCTTCCCTGTAATTTTTTCAAACTTGTGCTGTTAAAATCAACATAGTAAGCTCACAGGCTCCTCCTGCTGGACTTCGGCGTATTTACAGCATATTTTTGGCTTTTTCTTGAGTTACCAACATTCCTTTAACTGTGCTATTCTGATCTCCCCTACAGCTGCAAAAACTTGTTTTTCTGTGATTTTATGTTACTTGAAACATAAGTTTGCTTAAATTCTTTTATACTGTAATATTTTAAATTTCCTCTACTCTCAGTTGTTTATAAGATTAGATAATTTCTCCCATGGAATGTCTGAGAATGAATCTGCAAATGTGAGTTTTCCTTTTGTTGTTTCTTCAGCATGCTGCCTGAACATTAAGTTTCTATACCTGCAGTGCTGTATAATTCTGTTAAATGGTGGTTAGTTTGACTGTGTTTAAGGAAAGGTAAAAAGGTAAGTGTGGGCATGTGATTTTTTTTGTTTTGTTTTTGGTAGGATTGAGATTTTGAATAGCTGTCTCTAACATTCAAAATTTAAATCTGTCCATCAGCATTTTTGATAGTAATCTCTCCTGGCAACATTTACTAACTATCTGCAGTTGACTAAAATTCAGCATAGAAAATGAAGCCTGTATTCTTTTTTGTATACAAAGATAATGCCCTACTGTTACTACAGGTTTCTTACAGGTCTTCCTCCTTTTACAAAAAGAAGAGCTATGCTGGCATGGCCCTCTGCTCATAGCGTGAATAATCAACTGAAGAGGAGCAATGCATTACACAGAGATTCTTCATACCTTTTCCCTATCTTTAAAAAGTTATTTTCTAGTTCATAACACAGCATTTTACAGCCCATTGTCTAAAATGTTGAAGAGCAATGCAGATGAGACACTAGACACTTCTTGGATTTGGTCATGTACTGCCAAGGAAGTTAACCCTAATTCATGTAATAACTAGCTTAAAGCTATGCCCTCATGTTTCCTATTTGTGCTGTCATTTATTTCACCATGTAAACACAGGGAATGAGGAAAAAGCAGTGAGGGAAAACAAATGTGAAAGTAAGGTACTTGTAGAGGTAAATGGGAGAGGGAATGGAACCAGGCCACATTTCAGAGTTTTTAATTGTCTTGTAATTATTTTCACATATCTTTCTTTCCTGGAATAATTTTTCTCAATTATATGGATGGATTTTTTGGTTTTGTTTTAAATTTGTTTGATTTAATACTGATGATACATGATTCTGTAGGCCCTTATGCCAAGTTCTCACAGTCTGCTGTTTAATATCCTATTCACTTCCAACTTCTGTATATTGCTGACTCCTCATAGTAGAAAACAAAAAAAAGTACTTTCTATGTTGCAATGATCTTATAAACTGCATTCGGTATGGGTCAAAAAAATGCTGATTAAATTACCCAAGATCATCAAAGAATATCTGTCCCCTCCAGGCAATTTGGGTTCCCACTGCTTGTGGCTTAGGGCTTGACTAAGTCAGGACTGTTGGGATATTAGCAATGTCTTAATATCTGGTGTTTAAGCTACCTTTAAAGATTCCTATTTTTGTCTGTTCTGAAAATTCAATTACTATTTTCAGGCATATATTCCAAAATACCAGTTCTAGAGGCCAGTAACATACCCCAGTAAAAGGTGCTGATTCGAAGTCCGAAAGTCTTGCAACACTGATATGAACTACTATGGTTTCTGTGAGAACAGCCCTCATATGGGCATTATTCATAGCATCCTTTATACAGTTACTGTGTCTTGTGTGTAGAAAGCAGTAACCTATTGCCACTCTGCTTAGGGTGGAGAAAGTCTGCTGTGTATGAATGTCAATAAAGTAAGTCTGTATTCTTACATCTGTTATTTAAATGGGTGCATCAGCCACTCTAACTTTTCTAGGAAAATACATAGTAGTTCTTAAAAGCTTTTATACTTGGTAAGTTTTAAAGAAGCTTTCTTTCTGTGTACATGGTGAAAGGATATATAGTCAGTCCATCAGTTTCTTTACAGTGTAAGGCATCAGAACACTCAGTTTATCCATGGAGCTGAGCAGAAGTAGAGAACTTCTTTACAAAATAACATTTAAATGTTAAGGCAGATAAGAATGCACTGTTCACTTTGTAACTAGAGGTCAGAATTTATTCCCCCCATGGACTGTAGGGATCCAAATAATAGGGAGACCTGTAGACTTGTGACTTTATGATTAATCCTGTCACTTTTCTTAAGGAGAAAACGCCTTTTGTATAAACTCATCTACTACCAGAGCTTCTGCTGTTTCTTGAGGACTGAACTGTTAGTGGCTGGATGAACCAATAACCCAGTGCTAACAAAAGCCTTCATCCTATTGAAATGAGAGGGAGTTTTGTCACATATTTCAGCACAAATGAGACTCTAGTTGCTGTGTTGCTTAGTTGAAGTGTTTTTTAACTTGGGTGAGGATTGGCAGATCAATTGGCTAACTGGATGTATGTTTTAGTTTGGCTCATGGTATACTATGCATTTTAATTGATCGTTCTAACCATCGACTTGATTGTAATTTACCTTTGTGTTCATGTACAAGCACTGTTTCTAAGACTAATGAAAAGGTTTGTCATGGCTGCTAGCTTGATAGATTTACACAAGGCTTTCTCATTAATCTGAAGGTATTTTGGTGACTACTTCTGTCATTTGTTTCAGAAAACACCGGTATCTTCATTTACAAAATCAGTGCCAAGCAGAAGATGTCTGACAGTCATTCAGTAATGTGCAATATTCTTAAAAGAAATAGATTAACATCTCCCAGCAGCAATTTTAAATACTCCAATTTTAAAGACACATGTTGTGCTTCGGTATTTCTGGACAGTAGATGCAATGAGTCAGTAAGAAACCCTGATGTAGAACATAAAGAAACATTGAGTGTAACAAGTTTTTCATTGCTACAAGAGCATTCTGAGCACATTCATCCAAATGCTATCTTTACTATGTCATCATCTATCGAAAATGAAATGAATTCTATTTCCTTATCAGAAAGAAGAGAAAGAAATAGAAGTGCAGATTTTCTTGAAACTCCTAAAGTGAGTAGAAAAGGCTCCTCTCTACGCAGGAGGCTGCTTTTATCAAAGACTGGTCCAGCTGGCACAACTGTAGGATGCTGTGAAAGACAAGCTGTCTCTTCAGGAGGCAGCGGGACAAAAACATTCTCTTATGTTTTGAGCTCTGAAGAAAAACTTTCACAAGCTGCTTCAGATTCCCCAAAAGATAGAAGTTACAAATCTCTGACAACTAGCACTTCAAAAACTGAGGATTCTAATCCTGATTGCCCAAAACGGAGACTTTCCTTTTCACAACAAAGGACTTCTACGCTAGATGAGTCCAAATGTAAGGATGCCTTATTGCTAGAACCAGAATGTTTATCTCCAATTCAGTGTAAGGATGTTCTTGTTAGTAATACTAATGAATTCAATGAAAGTGTCCTTGTGAGCATTAGTGATGGGTTGCTTAGGACTCCTACTTACAGTGTGTTAGCTGAGGCCAATGAGGGTAAGTTCCTGACTTCTGTCAACCATCTTGTAGAGAACTTTAACTTTGAATTATGTGATAAAAACTCTCCTTATGTTAAGCTGGCAAGTTACCCAGATCTTTCCACACCTGAGGATAGTGGATATAATTCACTTCATTTGGACAAATCGGTAGACTTATCTGATCATGAGGGATCTTTCCAAGAGTACTTACAAAAACATAAAGAAAGCACCAAAATTCTGGATAGTAAAAGAAAGACAAGAAAACTTGAACGAGTGAGAAGGCTATCCACTCTTCGGGAACAAGGCTCACAGTCAGAGACAGAAGATCATCATAGCAGTCCTTCTATTTCAGCATGTATGCTAACAGAAGAAAGAAACTTTGTCAGTGAAGACCATGTGTTAGTTTTAGAACAGCCTTGTGGAGACTTAGTTGTAAGTCACGGAGATCTCTCAAGAACTCCAGCTCTGAAAATAGTTCGTGAAATTTGCTTGCAAAGACAAAGGTCAAACCAAAATCAAATATCAGAGAATACTCATGGAACAGAAATATTTGCATTAGATCACATTCTTGCTGGACTTATTGGCAAGAAAATGGGCCTTGAAAAATTAGATATTTTAACAGAATTGAAATACAGAAATTTGAAACATATTCTTGCTATAGTTTTAGATGCTTTGACAGTGGAAAGTCTATGCAGGTAAGTGTTACTGCTCCACCTACACCCCCTCACCCCACCCCTGAAAAGGGGAGAACATGTGTTTCTGCAAATAAATTAGAGGACACCTGCTATTCCAGAAGTTAATCAACAGAATTTGTTTGTTTCTGAGGAAATGAAAAAGTTTTGTCACCATTAACCAAGCTCTTTCTGTGTAGTTTTAAAAAATATATTCTATGGGGGAATTAAAAAATAAAGCAAACAAAAAGGCAAACATGGGAATTAGTAAACAGAAAACTAAATCACAGTACTTGTAAATTTTAAAATATATTAAAAATTTCTTTAAGCCTAGAAAGTCACCTTACTGCAAATTCACCAGTAATGCACAGTAGTCAAAACACATTTTCTAGGTGGTTTTTTGGTGTATTTAATTTCCTTAGTTATTTCTAAGCACAAAGATTGTCAAAGACTTTTGCTTCATGAGTAATGTTCTACATTAGTTTTTAATGAAGAGAAACTATGACTTATTTCAAAGAAATCAAGAGTGCCCTGTGTGTTATTAGTTACAAAAGAAATGGGAGAATAGGTGGAATTAGAAGGGCACAGATTGTTTCCAGAACACTTAACACACAAAAATGTGACTTTAGAAACAAACTTGATAAGCTTGTAAGTGGCTTATGTGGAAGGAAGAAACTTAATTTTTTAAGTCAAAGATATGTTCCTTTATTTATATTGTAATTGTTCTCTCTTTTCTGTTACTCTATTCAATGATGTAGAAGAGTATGCGAGATCTGTGTTTCATAACAATATGGTGAACTAATGTATAGCAGTAGTCTGTAAAATGGCCAATAGTATATGAAATCATGCAAAAATCTTTAAAAGGTAGTTTTGCTATCATGACTTCTGTACTACTTGGCAAAAATGTGAAAGTGGATAATGTTTTTCATTGATTCATTCCAGCATTTGGAAAGTAAGCAAAAACTGGCGTGAAATCATTGTACAAGATAAAAGTGCAGATGAGAGGAGAAAGGTGTACATAAAACACCTGAAAGAACAAGCCGAGGTAAGGCTTCTCAAAGGTAACATTTTTTTGAAGTGTGAAAGAAGACAAGTCAGAGGAAAGAAGAAACATCTTGTAAAGCTACAGAAAGGTAGCTCATAGAGGCAGTTCCAACATGAGTATGTGAACGATTCTAGCAGGAGAACGTAACAGCTTTTATTGCTTTTGAACTGTCCATAGTTTGAGTACTAGTCTTTCAACCATGTGTGACACCTTTTTCTTTTTTCTTTTTTCCCTGTGTCATGTCCCCCCCCTAAATATCTTATGGGAAATATATGCGCTGTACATAATTTACTTTCCTAATGTCGTGTTGCAGAGGGAAAACAAAAAAGCTGCAAATTCCAAATGAAATACAACCCTAATTTTCTTCCTTTTGCGTTATTTCTTTTCTTTATAATTGTAAACATTAACAGGAATATTTCTTGAAAGCTGAAGATGCTGCCACGAGACTTAATGTTCTCAATAGATCTGCTCTAAGGCCTGTTCAAGCTCAAGCCAGGACTCCTGTAGTACAATCGCTTTTGTACACTGAACTTACACCCAGGAGATGCAGTTCTGTTCCCCATTCAACTAGTAGGCAGGAAGAATACATACAAGTAGGTAGCTAAGAAACTCTTCACCTACAGTATTTAGAGAATTTTGATTTACAAGAACTAAGTAGTTCTCTCCCTTCTCATGCTACAGGTTGCTAGAACTCTCCTCACTGATGAAGCTCTAAAACCCTGTCCAAGATGTCAATATCCTGCTAAATATGAATTGGTAAAGAAAAGGGGACTATGTAGCAGAGAGGCATGTGCATTTGAGTTCTGTATTTTATGTCTGCATGCTTTCCATGGGTCAAAAGAATGTGATAGTTTATCTGCAAAATGGAAGAATAAAAAAGATGCTCCTCCAGGAAGTGCCCAAAGCAAAAGAAATTTAAAAAGACTGTAAATTTGTAAGGCACGCAAGTCCTTACATTTAATTCCTTTTCCCCTTCTCGTAAATTCCTAATCTTGTTCATAGTCTTCATAAATATATGCATTTTGAAAGTCTCATCCAATGTGGTTTTGCTGACTTATCTTGTTAACTTCTCATGTATATATCTTAATTTAGCGTATTTTTGTTTTTGAAAAAAGTGAACATTTTAAAAGACTTTTTCTTGTTTTACCTATTGTGTAGCTAGGCACTTACTAACATCTTATTTTTTTAATAAAGAATCTTAAATGTAGTCTTCAATATCTAGCTTACAGCGCCTCATAGATGTTTAAAAATGTGATTCTTGTCTTAATGACAAATTAAAGCAAAATATTTTTAGAAATCTTTTTAATGGGATTTATTTATTCATTTTAAATTACAGTGAATGTTTTAAAAGTATCTTAAAGTGGGGCGCTAGGTGAATGTGCAAAAAATACTTCTACCTAAACAGATGATGAAACCTGAAAACTAATATATTAGTTGTCTGAATTTTATATCAGAATAATTTTGTTGTTTTCTTAGCCTTTTTAATACAAGACAACAGAATATTAATTTCTAAATCAAGCTGATGCTGTATGGATATTCTGTTGTACTGTTTTCTACAGACTTTTTGTCTTTACTTGAAAAATTCAGGTGATATAGTATATACTCACATATTTAGATATGCTGTTGCATTACCCTTGTTGTGAACTCTACCTTAGTCTGACTTCACTTCATCTCCCAGATACTGGATCATCTTCATAATTCTGCTTGAATTAAAGGACTATCTACTGCTAGAATCATTCTTTCTCTATCTGTAGGTTTGTTTAACGGAATTCACTGATTTTGCTCTTGAACTAAATATGCTGATCCTTTGCAGTAGAAGAACACAATCTGCCTCTCAGACCTCAAATGATTTTTTTCTTACAAACTCCTAGCAATTGTAAACAGCTTGAAATACAGGCAACAGAAGTGGACACAGTACTTACTCTGTGAAGATATAATATCTATTTTCTTCTCCAATTGATATTGTCGTATTTGTCCTTAGAGTTCTCATCACAAGCATTTTGCAGAACTCCTGTAGTCAGCTGGTGTTCTTCCCCACTTACCCTCTGATTTTGTCCTATGTGTTATATTGGTAGTGATGTAGTTTTACTGTGTATATTTGCAGGTAAGCCATATCATTAACATATTTAAAAAGTAGTCTGACAAAAAGAGCACTTTCAACTAAACAATAAGCTGTATATTTGCCTCTAATATTTATTCACATATCCCTTTTTTAATTGTCTGAAAATCACAAATAACTTCTGAGATTTTTTTGTTCTCTTCCAACACAATCTATGGATGTTGAAGACAAATGGACCAGGATAATTCACTTCAAGGTGCTCTAGAATCACAGAATATTCTGGATTGGAAGGGACCTCTGTAGGTCATCTAGACCATCCCTCCTGCCGAAGCAGGGTCACCTACAGCAGGCTGTAGAGGACCTTGTCCAGGCGGATCTTGAATATCTCCAGAGAAGGAGACTCCACAATCTCCCTGGGCAGCCTGTTCCAGGGCTCCGTCACCCTCAGAGGGAAGAAGTTCTTCCTCATGTTCAGACAGAACTTCCTGTG
>Ga0065711_1050929_pt1 | contig 10592 bp, 7 predicted proteins | sample Hoacrofraction12_FD_59098 | JGI IMG/M metagenome (GOLD analysis project Ga0065711, IMG submission 59098) | Hoatzin crop microbial communities from Cojedes, Venezuela - Epithelial fraction 12 v2 (version 2) | ecosystem: Host-associated > Birds > Digestive system > Esophagus > Crop | place...
GATATTCAAGGCCCGCCTGGACAAGGTCCTGTGCAGCCTGCTGTAGGTGACCCTGCTTCGGCAGGAGGGTTGGACTAGATGACCCACAGAGGTCCCTTCCAACCCCTACTATTCTGTGATTCTGTGATTCAGACAGATCTGGGTTATGCAGTTACTCCTACAGAAGCCATTCCAGATCTTTCATCCTCCCCAAAGTTTTCCCAGTTCTGTTGCATCCCTTCTGACATGGGAAGACTAAAACTACACCCAGCATCCAAGACACAGGAGCATGGCAGATCTGTGCTGCAGCATCATGATGCTCTCTTTCCATTCCTGGTGATTTCCTGGGGTCTTCTGGCTTTTTTGATGCTCCTGAGCGATGGACTCGTGCTTTCATGGGACTATCCATCAAAACGTTAGCATGTCATTCCGGAGTGCTCATAATCAGGTAGAGCCCATCATCTCATGTGTGGCATTTGGGTTATTTTCACTTTGTTGCATCACTTTGCACCCAGTTAGTGAATCTGCAGTTCTTCACTGTTGTCCTTTGGCTGTACCATTCCGCAAAACTGAGCTGCATCAGCAAAATTCCTCTTTTCCAGGTTGTTAATGAATGTGTTGAGAAGTCTGCATCTCAGTAATGGGTGGTTTCACGTGCTGCAGCTTGTGCCAGTGCCTCCAGGGGATCTCCTGTGCCCCCCTGAGCAAAGCCCGGCCCCAAATTCCAAATCCCTTTAGAAATACCTACATCCTCACTGAGCTACATCTTCACTGACACCAGGGGCTCCTGGTGTTCTTGGGCACGGTGTGGTCTTTCCACACCAAAGGGTGAAAACTGGGATGGGGGCACCTCCAGCTGAACACTCCTAAATCCTGAGGAATGAGCCTGGAGCTCTGAAAACCTGCAGTGACAAAAAAATCATTTTGTTTGCCTGTTCACAGAGGCAGTGAGCCAGGGTTTTAACCCTAGTTAATGAACTAAAATGCAGATAAGGTAAATTTCCTCATTTGTGTAGGATTCCTTCTGTTTTACATCAGGGGCAGTTTCGTCTCCATCCCTCAGACAGCTATAAACCCATTAAGACTTAAATAACTGGGGCAGCATCAATCCGGGGAGATTAAGCCAGTATTTTGTAGCTAGTGGGTTGAAGCGGATATGTCCTCGTATCCAGTATTGGACAGTGAGACATTTGTGGTAGCATCTCTGGGTTTAACCACTCTATTATTGTGCTTTTCTGGAAGCAAGCCTGGGAAGATGCTGAATTTCAGCAAATGGAAACTGAAATCCTAGTACTTTTTCATTTATTAGCTACTGCTCCTCCCTTAAGCAAAGGCATTTTTGCAAAGAGCCTTTTGAAAATACAAGAAAAAGCAAACACAACACAGGAAAAACCTGTTCAGCTTGAGCTCTGCTCAAAATTTTTGAGGTCCCAGGAGTTCCTGAGATCTCCAGTGGCTTCATCATGGATTCACCTGCCTCCTCTGGCAGGATGGCTGCCAGCCACGTGTACCAGCCCAGGAAATCCTCCTTCCTGTGGTGGGGCTCCCATCCATTTTGTGACATCCTCTTTCCTCAGCCATAAAGTCCTGTCTCCAGTCCCACCTGCCCTGCTGCAGGGGCTTGGACAGCTGGAGGAAGAGGAAGGATTCAGCCCTGCTGCCTCTACTTCAAAAGGCTGTTACAGGGATTTCTTAATTAACCTTACACCCCACTTGAAAAATGTAAAACAACGTGAAAGCATGAAGGCTGTTCCCTGTTGAGGGACAGCTGGTTTGCATAAGATATTGTTTCTTTTTCACATATGGACATATGGGTTGCGTTAATGTTTCGGTGTGTGGTGAGAAGTGGATGAACATTTCTTTCTGCTGCCTCCTTCTACTAGTGCCTGATGTTGAGGATCATTTCTGTGGGTCTGCTGGCTTGGATGGGGTCTAGCCACAGGTTTAATAGGTCAAGCCAGAGACCCTGGGACAGTGCGCTTCACGGATGTGAATTTTGCACTCCCTAACTGCCATGGGACCATCTGCCCGGGGACACCCAGGTTGCCTGGGAATTTAGCCATGGGGATGTGCTGGCAGGCTGGAAATGGGCACAAGGCTGTGGCAGGACCTGACCCTTCTTCAGCCTGCAGATTGAACCTCCTCATCAGGACAGTTTAACTACTTTTTTCCAAATAATGTCACTTATCCTGATGCTTATGTTATTTAGAAGTGAGCTCTAATTCTGTGATAGCCACAGATTCCTACACTGGACACCACTCTATGAAATTATGTAGAGAGAATAGAGTGTGCTCTGAAACACTGGACTAAATAAATGTGCAAAGTTACTTTTTTTTTCTGAAGTTTAAGAAGCTGTTTTATTTGTCCAGAAATTCTGATTTTGTGGCAGATGTGGACTGAGTCTGAGATGAGAAATTACCGTCACAAGTGCTTTTTTAGCAGGTCTTCACTGGAAGATGCACAATACTCCGCCCATCTTGCAGAGCAACTCCCTTTTCTACATTACGTATCAGAACAATTCAGGCACGACCATGCCACAGTTCAAGGTATAGCAGTTTCATGCAAGGACCAATGCTAGGTAAAATAAGTCTAGAAAATGTATACAAGAATACCTTTTAAAATTTGAAAATGTAATTAAATTCACATTTTGAAAAGAGAAAAAAAGGTCATCTTCCTATTTGCTGCTGGACTTTTGAGGCTCTATTGTTTCACCTGCTCCAAGTCTTTTGCAGTCAGCAGGAAGAGATATTCGGTAAGCAGGATCCAAAGGGCTTTTATGTTTTACTAATTTTGTCACCTTATGAAACAACAAAGGGTTTATAAGTTGCAATTTACAAGGAAAATATTTCTAAGATGTCTGAAGGTGGGAAGAACAAGGGGAATTTATTGTTCCTATATCTTCCAACACTTGTCAATTCTCTTGTCTCCTGTGCTTCAAATACTGTTATTTTATTTTTTAAAAATCCCCCAAACAAACAAAAAAAACAAATCCCCAAAACCCTTTCCTTATCTCTATGATCCCAGACCCCAGCTGGTCCTGTGCCATTGTCTTTAAGCACTACAGTACCACACAGCCTGGCTATGGGGATGAGTGGGTGGACTTTCCTGCCTAGGAGGTAAGAGCGACCCCTGTACACATGGAGTTCACCTTGCCTGCCTACCTGCAAAAAAAGCCAAACAAGACAGTGTTGTGCCTAGCAAGCAGTGATAGGACTCAAGGGTGAAGGAAGAACAACATAGGATCTGGAAAACTTCCCTTGTGCTGGAGCAACTCTGTCCCATGCCGTCTTCCACTTGGGCTGGTTTCCACCTAGGTCTCCATGGATAGAAGCTGCAGCAAAAGACCTCACTGCAACATACTTTCTGCGAGCAGCAAGAAGTTAGTTTGTAGCCCCAGCCTGCATGTCCATCTGTTCGTCTCTTCTGGAAAGTTTCTAGGAGAATTGTGTAAATAAAGTAAAAAGTTAGCTTTGAAGAAATGCACGGAAGGATTAACAGTCTTATTCTACAGCTCACTCACTGAAACATTTCATAGGGAGTACAATGCAAGATGTGAATTTCACAGCCGAAGAAGACAATAGAATTTGCTGAAGAACAAAACCGACTGAGGAACAGAAAGGGCCTAAACTGATATTAGTTTACCTAAGACTAAACAGAAAACCTCCCTTTGTGTCAGTAATACATTTCCTGAAGTTTGTATAGAAGCCATACAGGAATAAAAAATTATTAAGCCAGTAACATAACAAAATTTCTGTCAATCTAGGAAGATTATGACTACGCATCTTCTATTTCTACTCCATCTCCCTGTGTCCTGGGAAAAGATGCATTCATACCTGCATGATGTTTTCACACAAGCACTAGAGCTTTTGGGGAACTTGCCCAGGAAATTTCTCACCATGTTGCCTTATGTCAAGTAAGCTTTAATGGGAGAAGCATAATTTGAGGACCTCTGAGAAACTGGTGTCTGCAGGATTTTCCTGAAGACAAGTCGACTTGGCCTCAATTTTAAGACATGAATACCATTATCACTCAGACCAAGAAGGTGGTTGTACAGCTCCTCTCCCCCCTCATCAGGCCAGCTGGCAATCTACACTGTGTTCTTGCCTGTACTGCAAAAGCAGTGAGCTGGGACAGCTTGATACTTTCCTTGTCTTTGTACGAGAGCAGTGAGTTGGGTGGATCAGGTGCTCCCTGACCATATCTGAAACTCCTGATGCCTGGATTGTGCCTTCCTGGTAAATGTCAGAACTGTACAGTCTGGGAATTACTGGGACTGTACGGTTGCTGTCAAGATACCAGAATTACCTCATATGGATTGTGGCCAGGATGGAAATTTTCTGATGCCTAAAGTCAATCACCTTGCAACCCTGTAAACAGCAGTACTGAGTGAGGTCCTTTGAGCTCTTCTGGACCGCAGCAGGCTGTGCCTAGCATCTCCATCTGAGTGGGACACCGCTCAGAGCACTTAGAACTCTGAAGTTCTAGATTACCTGGGCTGAGCTACAGGAATCCCTCACTCCTTGAGGCTCAACTTTTGCCGGTTGAGGAAAATCATTTGAAGTGAGTATTTCACTGAACTCAGGTGGAATTTTTATCAGGTAATCTGCATATATCTATGCATATTGTGTGTGTGTGTGTGTGTGTGTGAATTGATTCAAGTCATAATAACCTATTATTGTGATTGTCACGAATTCTTTTTAACCACTTTGTAGAAGTTAACCAATGATTAATTGCTGCTAAATTCCTGTGATTTTTTCTCTCTCTCTCTTTAACTGTGAACAAACCTTAAAATGCTGCCAGACATATCCTTTAGAAATAAACCACTGCAGCCTAAGTCTAAGTCTGGATCCAGCCACATCTAGGCTCCTTTCTGAGAAGGAGTTTAGAAACCAAGGGGGACCACTCCAAACCTTGTAACTCAAAGGGAGAGTCTCCCTTACCCCTTATGTCTTTCTTCAGTCTCCATATAAATCCTTCTACTGCATCTTACTTAGATTTTATATTCCATTCATTTAATAAGTAATAGAGTGAACCTTGCCAATGAACTTTGTTAAATCACATTTTATAAATTCTTATTAAAATAATTTCTTTCAAATACCTTTGATGGTGATTTTTCAAGTGACCTAACCACTCATTCGTGACAGAATCATCCTTTCATGGGAGTTGCTGATTGCTCCTGTGACCTCTGTTGGTCTCACAAGAAGGAGATGAAGAAAACAGTGAGCATTGCCCAGCTGCCCAAAACCCCTCAGTCTTGCATGGTTCTGCCACTCACCAGCCATCAAGGCAAGGAAGCGGCAAGATCCTGTATCCAAGATAGTTAAAGCCTATTGCCATCATCTCCAGGACACCCATGAGCCTGCAGGCAAGCCAGATGGGAATATGAACAGTCAGCTGGTCAAAAGCCAGCAATGACACTGATGGGCGTATCTGGTGGCCAGGTGGAAAGCAGTCCTGCAGACTTGGGAGCACAAAACAGTCTCTGCCGCACAAGCTGCACCCCAAGGACCACAGGGACAACACGAACTTGCAAATACTGAGTATGACATGCAGCACTGCCACTGTGAAAAGGAGGCAGGAGATCTTTGGCAAACATCTGTAGAGGCAAACCAAGAGGGAAGGAAGAGTTAGAGACATTGCTTCCCTCTTTGGCATTACAGAAGATGCCAATTTTATACAGACTGTCCTGAGTGCCCCTTGAAGAACAGAGGATTTTGTCTACCCTTGCTCCAAACAGACATGGAAGGTGCCTCTTTTGAAGTAAGCACATATCTGCACCTCTTTTGAAAGGCCATCAAACCACATCCATGGGAACAGACAAAGGTGGACAGCTCTCAGGAATGAGGGCAAAAATCTTTCCACCAAAGTCAGGCACCAAAGCCAGGTGAAAAAAAACCACAAAGGCAGTAACATACTTCGCTCCCAGCCTTTGGTGCCCCACCAAGCAACCTTACCAGTGCCAGAAGCAGAGACAAAGGAAGGTGAATGCCCTATTGCAACCTACCAGTACAAATCAGGAGGGCAGTGCTGAGACAGTGCTGGAGGAGCTTGATAGATCTAGCAGCATCATAACCCATGCTCACACAGAAACCCTAGGCCAACAGGTGCAAAAGGTGCCACCTCCCAGGACTTTGCTGCAGGTTTGGACAGACAGATAGGCACGAGAGACAATTTCTTTGTACTAAAAATCCCCATCCTCTTGTGAGACTGTATGGCAGGTCCTTAGGATACTGTCTTTACAGCACCGTTCAATGACAAATGCACCAAGTGAAGCCTTGAGATGATCTTCTCAAAGGTACAGACACACCAGAAGTTTTCCAGGAAGGTTGCAAGGCCACACAGTCGTAAACCATAACCTGCTCCAGGGTAGGAGGACACCTTCACCAGCTGCTTGAGTAAGAATACCCAAAGCTCAGGTCTCATGCTTCATCCAAAGTTTTAAGAGGCAGCAGCAGGATTGCTGAAGTCTTCTGCAAGGCAGTAGCCAAGACTGGGTCAGAAGTTGACACATCATGTATGAGAACAGCACTAAGTCTTTGGGGAGAGCAGAAGAGTGACCTCAGCAGAGGAAGGCACTACTCAGCATGGAGGACCATGTGGCAGAGCATCCTGACTCAACAAGGGAGGAGAGGGCCTGCAACCATGGCAATGGCTTTGTTGTATTCACTCCACCCGGTAAGCAGAAGGAGAGGGGCTGACTGCAGTTCAAGGGAAAAGACTCCAGCCTTGCCTGGCTGTGCACAAGAACACGCCGGTGAGACTGACCATGAGGCATCTCTTTGGCAAGACTTCCTTGCTCTTTGTGTGACAGACAAGGGCTGCTATGAACATTTGTAATACAAAGCCTAAACAACATTTCAATCTTACTGCTATTTGGCATGGCCCTCATTGCATAATAAACTACAGACAGGCATAATGCATGCCCAACGTATGTCAGTGAGGCAGGAAAATGTAGAAAAAGGTTCTGGCACAGACGCTCAGCTGCTATGCATTAACATAAAACTATTGACTCCCGTTGACCCCAGAAGATTCACACAGAGTGGTGCTTCGGCCTCCTACATGCCACCACTTATTTTGTATTCTTTCAACAGGATTTTTTTTTTGCACAAAATGAAAACAGAATTTGATCCACAAGATTTGAATACCAATGACAGGGCTTCAGACATTACCTCCATGCAAAGAAACTTCCCTTAACACTTGTCTTAATGCCAAGAACCCCCTGGCAGGCAGATGTTCCTTCCACTGCAGCCCAGAGGAAGGCACTAATTTAGAAATGAAACTTTGCTTTTATTGTGCCACTATCCCACCATTATATTCTTGCTTTTAATCAGCTGAGGGCTCTGCATCACACCTCGGGTTGCCTGCAGTGCTTTGCAGGTTGTGGTTTGTTCTGTTCCTGCGCTAACAGTGCTCAAAAGAGCAGAACCTCCCCATAGCTGCCTCTTTCTCACTGTGAAAACTGTTTCTTTAATCACACGGATTATCATAATTGAGGTCATGATGCAGGTATGTTTGAGAAACTATTTTATGTGAACAAGGGTGGGGAAAAGAAGAATCACAGCTTGCTAGATCAGCAAGCTGTGACCTTGCCTCCAAGGTGACTGGGCCACAGAAAGAAATTAGGTCTATTGCACTACATTGAGCAGAAGACTGCTCCTTTTCAGCAAGAAAAATGACTATGTAAAACTAAAACAATGAGTAATGGAAACTAAACTTAAGATTTTCGGGTTCCCATGCTTCATAAAATACCTACGTGGGGGTAACCTTTTGTGAGAATGAAGAAACTCTTTCTATCACTTGCTACTTATCATGGGGGATTTTCAATATCAATTATTAATACACACTTTGAAGTCAGCAGGCTCAGGTCCAGTTTCCCCAGAAGCCTGTGGAGACTGGCAGAGGTCTCCACCTGGCTGATGGCTGCCTCCTGGATGCCCCACTGGCACTGCAGAAGCTGATGCCATTTTGCAGCCTGACATCATCAGCAGTGGGTTTTTTTAACAATTTAGAGATTGATCTTACAGACTGGACCTCCCACCGGTTTACTCTGCAGTCCGTATATCCGATGTCAGTACGTGTTTTCTTCAGCTGATGCTAAACAGGGCTCTGACTCATTAAAACAAGAACCTCTTTGGCTTATGGATATGTAGTCTTCTTGACAGGAATTTTTGGCTTCCCTGTATTCCCTTTAGATGTGGCATCTGTGCTTTGAGACGTGCAAAGGATCAGGACAGGTGCCATTGTGTTGGTGGGGACAGTGCCCACACTCAGTTTCTTTGAGGCCATTTTTAGTGAAAAAAAATTCCTTTTGAATGTTTCCAGAGCAGAAACCAGACTACCTCTACTGAAAACAGGATAATATTCAACACTTCACCAACTCAGATAAGCGATGTGAAAAAAAAATGTAATGGATACTTTGAAATAGATCATTGAAATGGGCAAATGGACCACTTCAAGCAGTGAAGGGAACAGGATAGTCTTGTGTCTGTAGACAAAACCAGACCATCCACCTTTACACCAAACAGCAGAAGAAATGCAACATGGGTAAAATGGCAGTGGCATCTTGCTGTTGGTGTATGCAGCAAGAAGAGGGCAAGAAGAAGGGTGAGAATGATAGAGAAGATGGGAACTGGTTGTGACTCATTCTTAAGAGAGAAAAAAGGCTCAGATTTTAATTAAAAGTGACTGATAGAAGGAAAAAAAAAAAAGCAGAAGGTTGGTCATCTCACGACATAATTTATCTGTATCCACAGTGATCACACCAGTGAAAGTCACACAGATACCTTGGACCTGACCCATTAGTAGATTTGCTGAGAGATGGTGAAGTTTGGCAACCCTCAGGTCACAGGATTAAGACAACTTTGGTTTGTGCCATAAATCTCTTGCCCTGGGTGCAACTGGACCTTTCCTTTAGAAAACAAAAGTGCCCTTCCTTTTAGCTGATGGCAATGGCATCTCTAGTTGTAGCTTAAATCCAGTTTTGCAGGCAAAGTCTCAGTGCTCTCGGCAAGAAAAATTATCTAGGCACAGACCTCCAGGATCTTCTTTCACCCTGAGCTGGAAGGGAGAGTTAATACAGATCCACCAACAGTATTCACCCTTTCATATCTGTGCTTTTGTTTCTCTCCTGCCACAAAATGACACATTTTCCTGTGATTTCTAAAGCAGGTGAAATATGAGATGACATATATGGACCTGGACACGTGTCCACATACCTGATGCAGTAAGCTTCACTCCAGTCAGCAGAGATGATGTTAACATTGATGACACGTTTTCAGCTGTTGATCTGTTTTTTTTTTCTTCTATCAGTCACTTTTAATTAAAATCTGAGCCTTTTTTCTCTCTTACAGAAACTGTGAATGCCTCATATGGTCAAGAAACTGAAATTCTTCATAACCATAAACACTATGTATAATCTTTGCTTGTTATAACTCTGTCCAGATGCTGGTACTCTGTGTGCCCATGGAAATTAGGCACTCTCCTCTTTCCAGCCTCTCCAAGAACCTCAGCACTCTGACTCCCAACGAAGAAAAAAAAAAGAACAGAAAGAATGCAAAGCAATTGCATACAGCTCAGAGTATTTTATTTGTCCTGGATCTAGTGAAAGGGAAACAGAGTTTTGACATGGAAAACAATAGAAGTCTAATAATGATGTTGAAGTGTTATTTTTCCTTGAACAACATTGAAATTTTTCTGCTCCTCCTCTTCTTTTCAACAAGCAGTACTCTCTGCATTTGGTCTGAGCAACAGTTGTCTTGTGTGGGAGGAGCCTCGAAAGCCAAACAAGTGAAGGTAGAAATAAAGGCCAAAGATAAAGGCTTCTTTGGAAACAAAAGAAGCCTTTCTCTAGATTTCAGCTCTCAAAATTTTGCAAGAGCTAAAACCACAAGACGTAGGTTGGTTTCAGCAAGGGTGTGTCCAGAAATAGCCCAAACACATACATCTCTGAAAGTATAGATATTCCCATTGGCACCTCTCCATTGCTGTCAGGAAGAAGTGAGCCTACTCTACACACACAAAAAGGGTCTCAAAGTTTGTCTCTTGGCAAAACTCTGGCATCCAGCCCTTTCTTACAAGCTAGGGCTAACTTCAAAACCAACATCACTGCTCCAGTGGGGAAGAGCTCCAGATGCAAACCCTCATCCCCGAGTCTGCATGTACAGCTGAACTCCAAGGGGATTGCCTCATTCACTGAAGTTACCTAACCCATACGATGAGTATCCACTGAAAAAGGGACAGGCGAATCTGTCTGGTCTTCCCCTGAGTTCAGGGATAATTGCTTTTGGTTATATAGAGTCAAACTTATAGCCATGCTCCGAGGAAGCTTTAGAAAGGTAGGAAGGATCAGTTTTCATGCACTGAAGTTGAAACACACAAGGTGAGGAGGAGGAAGAGGAGGAAACCTTATTGGGGAAAGATGGTTGAAGGAAGGCAAGGAGATGTTCTCATTTTTCTCCAACCAAAAATGTCTTCTTATGTCTCTATCAAGTTACAGAATCACAGAATCACAGAATGGTAAGGGTTGGAAGGGACCTCTGTGGGTCATCTAGTCCAACCCTCCTGCCGAAGCAGGGTCACCTACAGCAGGCTGCACAGGACCTTGTCCAGGCAGG